>Ga0114999_10004109_pt1 | contig 17812 bp, 16 predicted proteins | sample ArcticOcean_MG_C_3_FD_89820 | JGI IMG/M metagenome (GOLD analysis project Ga0114999, IMG submission 89820) | Marine microbial communities from western Arctic Ocean - ArcticOcean_MG_CB8_126 | ecosystem: Environmental > Aquatic > Marine > Oceanic | place: Arctic Ocean: Canada Basin | collected...
CATTTTTCAGAACTTGAAAAGTTATTGTATCAATTGTTATTTTGTCACTAGTCATTTAAACCTCCTTATCAATTAATAAATTACCAAAAGAATCTACATTTAATTTCCAGTTAGGTGGAATTACTGTAGTGCAATCCAATTGATCAATTATTGCTGGACCCTCTATGAAAGATCCTGCTCCAAAATTACCTCTATCATACACTGGGGTGTTATGTTTTTTTCGTTCAAAGGTTACTTCTCTTGAACTTTTTGGATTAAGATCCTCTTTGGAATCTATCTCAGGTAAATTTAGTTTATCTTGTATTCCTCGAGCTCTTACCCTAGCAACTGCTACTTCTAAAGGAATTTTATCTGTTATATATCTGTAGTTTTCTTCGTAAGCTTTAAAAAATTGATCACCTATTTCTTTAATATCTTCAAAGATTATTTTATTATTTTTTATCGAAATATTCAGTGTCTTCACTTGTCCAAGATATCTTACGTCTAATGACTTTTCTATTACTCTCATCTTTTTATGAAAACCTTCTGATTCTAATTGAGTTATTACTTCAACTTCCATCTGAGAAAATATATTATTAAGATTATTTATATCAATTTCAGTCAGTAGGTTTATAAAAGAGACAGCTCTATCATGAACTACATCAACAGTTAAGGTGCCTAGAGCTGACAGGACACCAGGATTCCTAGGAACTAGTACCTTATTAATACTCAATTCATCAGCAAGTTCACAGCCATGCATGGAGCCTGCACCACCAAAAGGTAACAATACAAAATTTCTGGGGTCTAAACCTCTTTCAACAGTCATGACTCTTACTGCTCTGGCCATATTACTATTCGCTATTTCAATAATCCCTGTAGCCGCGTCATCTGTAGATAGCCCAAGTTTTTTTGCAAATTTTGAAACAGCTTTTAAAGCTAGATCAAAGTTAATAGTTAAATCACCAGCTAAAGGGTTGTTTTCGTCAAGCCTTCCGAGTACTAAATTTGCATCAGTCACAGTTGCTTCCTCCCCTCCTACTCCGTAACATGCAGGACCAGGTCTCGCTCCAGCACTCTGAGGACCAACCTGTGGAGCTCCAGCTCCGTCTATCCAAGCTATAGATCCTCCTCCAGCTCCTATAGTGAGAAGGTCAACAGCAGGAAAACGGATAGTGACACCAAATTCGGGACTATACTCATTGATTAATCTAGCCTTACCATCTCGTACTACAGCAATATCAGCACTGGTGCCTCCCATATCGAGACTGATGATATTCTCAATATCTTGATTCTGTGCCATCCTCTCAACAGCCATAACACCACCTGACGGTGCTCCTGAAACAGTAAAACCCTCTACAGCCATAGCTCCAGCAGCTGGACCAGATGTAACAGTCCTAGCTGGAAAGGCTAGGGCTGTGTCAGCAGGTAACAAACCTCCTCCTGAATGCATAATTAATACTTCTTCTTTGTATCCTTGTTCTAATAAAGCTGTCCTCAATCTTTTTACATATCCATTCAAAATAGGACCAACATAGGAGTTCACAACTGTAGTTGAGGTTCTTTCAAATTCTTGTGGTTCTTTTATTAAGTCAGAAGAAGTAGAAATATATAAATCAGGGAGAGAAGAAGATAGAAAATCTTTAACAATTGTTTCATTTTCTGCATTCATATAACTGTGAAGAAAACATATTGCTATAGCTTCTAAATCTTTTTGCTTTAATATCTCAACAAGAGCGACTAATTCTTTTTTTTCAACAGTTTTAAGTACTTTTCCACTGAAATCCATTCTTTCGTCAATTTCAAATCTTAACTTTCTTGGAACTAAGGGTTCAGGAGGATCCCATAAAATATCATAACCCTCTCCTCTATTATGTCTTCTGAGTTCTAAAACATCTCTAAAGCCTTTAGTTGTAATAAGTGCAACCTTTGCTCCTGTTTTTGTAATAGTTGCATTAGTTGTAGCCGTTGTCCCATGATTTATTGTAGAAATATCTTCTAAAGCAATTGAAACATCACTGATTGAATTTAATACACCAGTTTCAAAATCCGGAGGAGTGGAGGATACTTTTCCAATTTTTATTTGATTTCCGTCGGTAGCTACAATATCAGTAAAAGTACCACCCGTATCGATACCGACTCTCCACTTAATATTATCAGGCAATACTCCCCCTCTCTATCTTTATTATATCACAATGCTTCGAGACCAAATTGAGTTGTAAGACCTCCGTCTACTTGCAAAACTGCTCCAGTTATAAAAGAAGCCATAGGAGAAACTAAAAACGAAACAGCATGTGCAACCTCTTCTGATTCACCTACCCTACCTATTGCATGAAGATTAGCTATGTGTTTCTTCCTCTCAGGGGTATGGCTTTCTTCAAACATATCTGTTCTTATAAATCCAGGAGCGACACAGTTTACTCTTATATTTTTTTTTCCTAAATCATGAGCCATTTGTTTTGTAACATGATGAAGAGCACCTTTTGTAGCGCAATATGCAACAAGTCCTTGCATTGTACTTAAACCATTAATCGAACCTATATTCACAATGCTCGCATTATCTGAACTTTCAAAATCATCCATGAACTCTCTTGTTAAAAGGACTGGTGCTGTTAAGTTTGTTTCTATCACAGAATCCCAGGCATCATCAGTAGTTTCGGCAACCCCCTCTGCAGCAAAAATCCCTGCATTATTGATTAATATGTCTATTTTTATTTTTTTACTTTGAAGCTCTTTTTTTGCTTTTTTTATGTTCTCCCTATTAGAGACATCCAGAGGTAACAAGAAAGCTTTTCCACCATCTTTAGAAATAATATCTACAGTTTCTTTACCTTTATTTATATCTCGAGCAGCACATACTACTTCTGCACCTCTATTAGCTAGGTCTATTGATATTGCCCTGCCTATTCCTCTTGTTGATCCGGTCACCAGTGCGACTAATCCATTTAATTCTAATTTCATACTTTAAGATCTCATTCCACCATCAATTACTAAAGCCTGACCATTTATATATTCAGGTGCATCACTAGCAAGGTATCCTACTAAATCTGCAACCTCTTCTGGTTTTGCATATCTATTGAGTGGGACACCTTCTTCCCATGATACAGATTTACCTTCTATCTTTGCAAATTCATTTTCTATCCTGCTCATCATCTCTGACTCTACACAGCCAGGGCAAACTGCATTTACTTGTATCCCATTAGGGCCTAGCTCTAATGCTAAACATTTAGTAACACCAATAACAGCATGTTTAGAAGAGTTGTACGGAGTCATATATGGAGTCCCTGAAAGCCCTGCTCCAGAAGCCATGTTAATTATACTTCCAGATTTTTGTTTTATCAATTCCTGTGCAACTACACCACTAAAAGATATAATAGAAAAGACGTTAACCTCATATAGCTTTCTAACACTCTTCATATCAAGATTCTCAATAGGCTCGACAGTACCTTCAATCCCAGCATTGTTGATTAAAACATCGACTTTACCGTAATCGTTTATTGCTCTATTTAGAATATTTCTCTGAATATCTAAATCTGTTATATCTCCTTCTTCAATTGTTACATTCTTATTTTCTAAATAATAACTATTAAGAGTATCAACATTTATATCTGAAGCGATTATAGCAAAATCACTTAAGAGCAAATTGTTTACGATTGATTTGCCAATAATACCTCCTGCTCCAGAAATTATCGCAACCTTTTTCATCATATATACCTCATTTCATTTACTTAAAACTTTTGATGGCTGTAAGTCTGTCCCTCTCCACAATCCTGGTTGGTATCCATTGATTAGTTCTATATTATTTAATATATTTGCTGCTGTAGTTTCATGGGCATTAAATCCTGGGCTGAACGTTGCAGTAATTGGTGAATCTCCATCAAGAAATATCTTATCTATAGGTTCTAATGAAATTTCAATTAGGTTTGAATGTAATAAAAGGTCGAATTCTAGAGTTATATTATTTTTGCTAATCGCCTTTGCTTTATGATTGAATCCTGCAACAAATTCTTTTTTAATAAGGTGACCATCCATGGCCTTGGATACAATAGGGGTTATTGACTCTTCAAACGAAGACAACTTGTCCCTTAGTCCTTCAACTATCAAGGTTGCACTTTCCTCGAATCCAATGTGAGCCTTAATTTCTCCTGTAGTTGTTTTTGATACAAACTCCTCTTCAGTAATGTTTAAACCTAATGATTCCCATACCATTTCACCGAAAACAGATCCATCAACTATTCTTCTAATTTTAATCGTCTTTACACCTGTTTTGCTTGTGGCTAAAACTAGAGGAAGGTAATCAAATACGTAACCTGGATTAACACCAAGGCCAACTATTGAAACTTGATTTTTAAGAGCTAAAGTGTTTAAGCTAAATGATTCATTTGGGTAATTTACTTCTAAGCATGCCAGATACTCACTTGTTGAAATAACATTAGCTCCTGATCTAACTACTTTTTCTATTTCCGGAAGAATAATTTCTGGGAAGGATCTGGTAGCATGAATAAATACATCAATATTATTATTTCTAAATTCGGAAAAATTTTTTATTTTAATTTCTGAGTAATCTGTTTCGCAAACTTCACCAAGATTAAATCCATCATACCTACCAGAAACAGAATAAACATCGATTAACCTATAATCAGAATAGTTTGGTAATAGATTAATTACTTTTTTTCCGACCCCACCAAGACCTATAATCCCAATTTTAATAGTTATTGTTCCACCTTCTTTTATTATGAAATAAATATAATAATATCTGAATTAATCAAATTTAGCGCTAGATTTATTAAATTTTTAAATAATAAAACTGGCGATAAGCATGTAAAATAAGGTAATATTTTATAAAAATTAAATATATGAGTGGAGATCTTTATGCCAATAAATAAAGTAGAAGCATTTAGCGTTGCCTATCCCGAACCGAATGATGATAATCATACTAGATATTTGACTTTTTGTAGAATTGAAACTAAAGATGGAATAGTTGGATGGGGAGAAGCTATTCCTATGAGTGGAACAGGTTTCCCTGAAGCATGTAGAGCGACAGAGCAAATAATTATAGGGGTTCAAGATCTTTTACTTGGCAGAGACCCAATAGACAATACAAAGATATTCAGTGACTTACAAAAACGAATGTGGTGGTATGGACCTGAAGGCATTGCTTCATTTGCTTTGAGTGCAATCGATATAGCTCTCTGGGATCTTAAAGGTAAAGTCCTATCAACTCCAATAATTGAATTAATAAAAGGTGATTGCTCTCGAACTTTCCCTGTGATAGCAGCAACACATGCAACTCTTGATGATATTAAAAAAGAAGCAGTTAGGCATGGAAAGATAGTAAGTAATGGTTTTAAAGGTGTAAAGGTAGGCTTAAGTGAACGTAGTGGAGGGCTTGGGGTAGAAGTAAAAAAAGATATTAACTTTTTTAAACACCTTCGAGAAGAATGCGGTGACTCTTCATTTCTTGCGATAGATAGAGCATCTAGAGCTTTAGTTTGGAACTATCCTGAAGCAGAAGAAAGAATAAAAGGATTTGAAGAAATTGGCATAGATTGGATAGAAGAGCCATTCGAACCTTGGGAAATTAATAATTTTACAAGATTAAAACAACAAACGAACACTTTAATTGCTGCTGGTGAAAGAGAATGGAATACTAAAGCTTTCAAATATTTAATAGACCAAAAATATGTAGATGTTGTAGGTTACGATCCAGCAAAGTCTGGTGGGTTAACTGGGTTTTTAGAACTAATAAAATTGGTTGAAAAAGAAAATTTGTTAATTAATGCTCATACATGGAGTAGTGCTATAAACACCGCCGTTAGCCTTGCTGCTTATGGGACAACAAAAAATATATTAGTATTTGAGCTAAAGCCTGAACTTAATCCTATGCAACATGAAATAGTTGAAACACCACTATGGCATAAAGATGGATATATTGGTGTACCAAGTGGTCCAGGACTTGGTATAGATATAAAAGAGAACGTTCTCAGAAAATATATATTTTAAACATTGAATAATAAAAGAAACATAAATAAAAGTTACAAACTATCAAAAATTGCAGAATCCACAATAGGTGGTGGGGTATGTCACGATGTACGGTTTTCAGATCCTCACCCTATTTATATTGAAAGTAGTAAAGGCGCTCATATATGGGACGTAGATGGAAATAAATACATTGACTACGGGATGGGAAATGGCTCATTACTTATCGGCCATTCTCATATAGGTGTAATTAACGCAATTAAAACTGCATTAGAAAAAGGCTATCACTTCGGAGAAGAGCACCCTACGGCAATAACTTGGGGCAAAAAAATTATAGAACTTGTGACTTCTGTTGATAAAGTAAGATTTGTTGGTTCTGGGACAGAAGCAATAATGCTTGCTTGTAGAATAGCAAGAGCTTACACAAATAAGAATAAAATTATTAGGATTCAGGGCCATTTTCACGGATGGAGTGATGTTGTAGGAAAAGGCTTTTTAGATCCATTTGATGAAGCAGTTTCATTAGGTATCCCTGAAGGAACCATAAATGAAATTATTGTAATAAAACAAGATATAAATTATATTAAAGAATTAATAGAGAACAGAGATGATATAGCAGCAGTCATACTTGAGCCCTCTGGTGCTAGTTGGGGAACAGTGCCACTTGAATATGAATTTAATAAAGAACTAAGAGAACTAACTAAAAGTTTCGGAATTTTACTAATTTATGATGAAATCATAACCGGCTTTAGGTATTCAAGTGGTGGCTATCAAGAATTAGCAGGCATAAATCCTGATATGACTACTTTTGGGAAAATAGCAACTGGAGGAACGCCTGGTGGTGTGATAGGAGGTAAAAATGAGTTATTTCAATTTTTTGATTATTCAGGCGATAAAAACAAAGATAGATATAATCGAATACACCATTTTGGAACATTTAATGCGAACCCAATTACTGCAGCGGCGGGATTGGCTACCTTAGAAATTATTCAAACAGGTATACCTCAAAAAGAGAGTAACTTATTAGCAGAAATATTAAGAACAAAAGGAAATGAAATTATTAACGACCTCGGTTTAAATTGCCTCTTATATGGGGACTCTTCGCTTTTTCATTTCTTCCTTCAGGATCCTAGTCAAGAAAATGTAGATAGAAGCAAACTACTAACTAAACCTAATACTAAAATTTTGAAAGGAATTCCTAAACCTGTTGTTTCTGATTTTCAGGTACGGTTGCGTCAGAAAGGAATAAACTTATTCTCCTATACAGGAGGAGTTCTTTCATCTGCTCATACAATAGAAGATATCAACGATTCATTAACAATTTTTAAGGAAGTACTTTCTGATATGAAAAATAATGGTTTAATTATATAATATTAAACTGCTAACGGACTTGGCAGAATAGTGTTTTTTAAACCACTCAGTACATTATTAACACATATTTCTTTTGATAAAGCTACGCTTTCAAGAGAATAGTAACCTACGTGTGGAGTCAAAACTATTTTTGGATGCTTTCTGACGATACTACCTAATTCAGGAGGTTCTTTCTCCAAGACGTCTAAAACTAATGAGTTTATTTTTTCATTATCGAGACTTCTAATCGCAGCTTCGATATCTACAAGACCACCTCTAGAAACATTTACTATAACACCACCTTCACCTATTAAACCTATCCTTTCTTCATTTAGAATATGTTTAGTTTCATCTACTAATGGTATGTGGAGTGTCACTATGTCAGTACCTTTTAAAGATTCTTCAATAGATTCATAAAAAGATACTAAATTCATATCATCATTTAATGCATACGGGTCATAAACTCTTACACTAAGGCCGAAAGAGAGAGCTATCTTTGCTACTTTTCTTCCTATTTTTCCATATCCGATAATAGTTATTTGCTTACCTCTCATCCGTCCAATAGGTGGAAGGACAGGAGGGGTCCAGTTATCTTCTCGTACACTATTAATAAAGAGAGAGAGGTTTCTCATAGCATACAAAATTAAAGAAAAAGTATGCTCTGCAACTTCATCTGCACAGTAATCATCAACATAGGAAACAAGAATATTGTTCTTTTTTGCAGACAATATGTCAATATTGTCATAACCAGTACCATATCTTGCTATAATTTTACATCGATCCATTAGATTTAAAACTTGTTCATCAAAAACTGCATGCCTAGTTAAGACAGCATCTACATTTTTTATATGACCAACCCAATCATCCTTTTCTTTTGATTTGGCAATGATCGTGTCGACCCCTTCTTTGGAAAGCTCACTAACTTCATAGTTGCAATCATTTCCTTGATAGTCTGTGATCAGACATGTAAATTTATTCATACTAAATATTATATACTTTCTAATTTCTTTGACTCAACACTTTTATAAGCTGTAGAAATTAACTCAACAGTCTTAGCTCCAACTTCACCTGGAGATCTATTTTTAGTACTTTTTTTTAAAGAAAGGTCAACCAATGTATTCACAGGATCTTTACACTCGTATAATCCACCTCCAGGCCATTGTTTTTTAATTTCTAAACCATCATTTCTATAAAACCAAAAAAAATCTCTTTCAAAGTCAAGTACTAGTTGCCCTTCGCTCCCATATATTCTTATAACCAACTGATGCCTTGGAGTCCATTCATCTGAAGAGCTATAATTTGCACCATCAGGTGAACACGCTCCTGAGAAAGTTCCTGTTGATCCATTTTCATACTGAATTGATATTGAATTATTAAGATCAACATGACTCTCCTCAAAGTTCATAAAAGAAAATACATTGGCTATTTTTAATTGAGGAGCAAGCCAATACAGTGCTCCTGCTGCGTGGCTTAATTGTGCCTGTGCATAACCTCCACCAGATATTCGAGGATTAGTCCAAGTATTATGGTCCGGCATAATTGAAGAATCTGGACTAGAGAAAGCACTTGTTGTTTTTAATAAACCTCTTATACCAGTTGCCATTTGCACCATCGAGTGTTGCAATTCTCCTATACCATGTTGTTCCATAAGAGTTTTAGCTTGTATAGTGAAGTCTTTATAATTCCATCCAAATGCAACTAATAAATGTTTGTCATTTTTTTTTGCATAATCATCCAAGGACCATGCATCCTCTGGCACTAAAGTGAACGGCTTTTCACATAAAACATGAGCACCACTTTCCAAAGCACTCTTCGCGTGTTCATAATGAAAAGATGGAGGAGACGCTACAACTATAGCATCTAAATTCTGATCAATAACATCTTTGTAGTCTTCTGTAACATGTTCTATTTCTAAATCATTTTTTAGATGTAGCAATGCATCGTCTTGTTTTGAGCAAGCGGAGACTAAATCGACATCATCTCGAGATAAAAGAACAGGTATGTGCATCGCAATTGCCCAAGAGCCTGCACCAATTACACCCACTCTAATTTTCTTTGCCAATTACTTACCCCCTAACAAGCGGATTTACTAAAAATGCTATAAACTTATTATAAAACATAGGCAAAAAAAACTAGAGTGAAGTAAATGGAAATTGTTGATACGCATATGCATTTATTTGGAATAAAAAATCCAAATTTAAAATATATTTGGCTTGAAGATTCATTTATTGATGAAGGTCACTTAAGGGAAAGACTAGAAGGAATAAAAAACTATGAGTTCAATGCTGTTGATTATATTCGAGAAACACAGAAAAGTAATGTTATAAAAGCTGTCCATGTCCAAGCTGCGATTGGCTCTGAAGACCCCGTAGAGGAAACTAAGTACATACAAAAAGAGACAGATAAATCCGGATTCCCTATAGTTGCAATAGCACATGCTGATTTAGCGGATGTTAATATCGAAACAACTTTAGAACGTCATGCATCTTATTCATGTTTCAGGGGAATAAGAGATTTTGGAAGTGGTGATCCTAATTACTTAGCAAATGAACAATGGAGAAAAGGATACTCATTGCTTGAAAAATACTCTCCGATATTTTGTGCAAATATATTTTGGGAGGATATGGATAAAGGCGCGGAACTAGCAAACAAATATCCAAATATAATGTTTATTGTCGACCATACTGGATTTCCACAAGAAAGAACGAATGAGTACTTCGAAAATTGGAAAAAAAGCATTACAAAAGTTTCTAAAGTTGAAAATGTAATAATTAAAGTATCTGGATTAGGTATGGCGGAATGGTCGTGGACCACAGAATCTATAAGGCCATGGGTTGAGCATTGTGTAGATTCTTTTGGAGTTGAAAGAACTATATGGGGTTCTAATTGGCCTGTTGATAAATTATTTGGAATGTATGAGTCTGTAGTATATTCCTACAAAGAAATATGGAAAAATTTTACCGATGAGGACAAGAGTAAAATGTTTAAGGGCAACGCAGAAGAATTATTTAATTTTTAATATATGAAAATTGGTTTAATCACAGTATATTTTGGTCTTTTTGACGAGGCTCTACCCCCTACATTCAGACAGGAGAGAACTGAGTTGAATAAAAAGATTGAAAGAGGACTTTCTGTCTATGGCCAAGTAATCAATCCAGGATTAATTGATAATGAAGAATCTTCAGAGATTGCAAATAAATTGTATATAAAAGAAAATGTAGATGTTTTAGTATATGCACCAACGATGGCTGCTCCTCCTATATACCTAAAAAATTCTATAAGTGGTATCAATACTCCTATAATATGTATATCTCCTCAAGAATTTCGTACTACACCTGAAGACTACGATACTGATTCCGGAACAGAACATAGCACATTAGTAGGTCTGACAATGGGTACAAACATTTTAGTAAGAGAAGGTAGAAGTTTTAAGGTTACTGTTCTTCATGTCGATGACATACCTACATCAATAGACTTGCAAAGCTTTTTTGAAATCATCAGTTCAGACTCAGAAATAGAAAACGATGATCCAGATTACGAGCAAACTATAAAACCAAGTCAATCTCAAAATGTTCAAAAAGCAATCTATTTACTTAAAAATAAATCATTAATTGCCATTGGTGAGCCAATAGCCGGGTATTTGGATGTAGAGATGACTGAAGAAGATGCAGATATTTTGGGTATAGACATTAAAAAAATTACAAAAAAAGAACTTAACAACACATACAAATATATAGATAAAAAAGAAACCCAAACGATGATGAATAATATATACGATAGTTTTACACAAAGCAGAGAAATTAATGCGGAAACATTAGAAAGATCATGCAGATTAAGTCTAACTATTAAAAATATAACTGAAAAAAACAATGCCGTTGGAGGGACTATAAACTGTCATAGTGATTTCTTTAGATGGAATGAGAATATCGGTATAACAGGATGTCTAGGTGTCTCATGTCTAGCTAAAGAAGGGAAATTATTTTCTTGTACAGGAGACATACCAACTTCAATAGCGCTTGTTGCTGCAAAAATAATTAGTGGATCAGCACTGTATTGTGAGTGTTATACGATTGACTTTGAAAATGATACAAATTTACTTGCTAACGGCGGAGAAGGAGACTTTTCTATCAATAATGATAATCCCAACTTAAGAATACTTCCGGAAGATCATTATTTAGGTGATAATGGTCCTGGCGTGGCAGTTCAATTTGATATAAAAGAAATGAATGCAACACTTATTAGCATCACTCCTACATTGATAAATAACAAAAGAGAATGGAGAATTGTTCTTGCAGAAGGTCATGCATCAAATTCCAAACATCACGAAATGGAGGGTCCTAATACAATGTTTAAATTTAACTCCCGATCTGCTGTTGAATCTTTCCAGGATTGGGCAAGTTTTGGAGCTACTCATCATGCGGTCTTAATGCCCGGCCACTGCAAAGAAGAATTTAAGTATTTTACAGATATAATGAACATAAATCTTAAAATTGTTAAATGATATGAATGAAAACTTTGAAAAATTAGATAGAGAATGCAAGGAAATAATATTATCCTGGATAGATTCTCCTAGTCCTGAAACGGGTATGACTATTGAGGATCTACGTAAGGGCTTACTCTTAAGTAATGAATTAACAGGAAATGGACCGAAGAATATAATCAGTGAAGATACTTTTATAAAAAATAGAGTGGGTGATTATATTGAGACAAGAATATATAGAAATTCTAAGATTAAGACAGATAAAACTATCTTGTACTTGCATGGAGGTGGTTGGGTATCGTGCAACATAGGAACTCACGACACTTTTTGTAAGTATTTAGCAAACTATGGAACACTGAATGTTGTATCAATAAATTATAGATTAGCACCCGAAAATAAATTTCCCGCTGCTCTTGAGGATGTTGAAGATACAATCGATTGGATAAAGGACAAAAATAACGAAATGTTGTTTACTAATACAGATTTTATAGGAATTGCAGGAGATAGCGCTGGAGGAAATCTTGCAGCAGCTACTTGTTTAAAAATGAGAGATATAAATAAAAACATTATTTCTTTACAAGTTCTAATCTACGGAGCTGTATCAAGAGGTTCTGATACTGAATCATATAAACAATACGGCGAAAGTCCTTATCGGTTAAAAAAAGAAACTATGGAATGGTTTTGGAAACAATACATTCCGGAAAGTCCACCTGTTAATCCAGAATATTTAGAACCTATAAAAGCTAGAAACTTTAATAAAATCCCAAATTGCTTAATTTTTACTTCAGAACATGATGTATTAAGAGATGAAGCCGAAGAGTATGCTGAAATACTCATGAAAAATAATATATCTGTTTATCTTAAAAGATTTAATAAACTCCCTCACGGTTTTGTAAATATGATTGGTAAATCTAAAAAAGCAAAAGAAAGTTCAATATTTATTGCAAAAAAAATAAGAGATCATTGGAATTAATTATTCTGGGTAAACAAATAAAGCAGGGTCCATAAATCTATGTAGTACATTATCTGAAAGTTTTTTGATATTATTGTCATAATTATTTACAGAAAAGCTTCCGCACCAAGCTATAGAACCTACGGAAAAAACTGCCCCACCTGAAGGGGTTTCAAAAAATACAATATCAGCTCTAATCCTTGCTTTATCTATCTGACTATGAAAATCTAAATAGCTCTCTACTTTTACTTCCAGCATTTCATATAAATTTGAATGATTTTCAGAAGAAGCAAGAATTAATCCGTGCTCTGGAGATCCGTTTCTTGCATTGTAATTATCCATTTCATAACCTGCTGCACCTCCCTGTAGTATTCCGAAATCTCCAATTACTTCATCCTCTATTCCTTCAAATATGAATTTAACTCTATCATCATAAGAGTCTTCTGATCTTCTATAACCTTCACAGGTGTCGAACCCTTGTAGAACGAAGCCTACACCAGCAAGCTTTTCTGGATGCCTACCAGCAGACCCCCAAGTTCCCCCTTGTTCTCCAGTAAAGCTTAAAAATGGCTCACCACAATCATATGAAGACCAGGCAAAGAACTGACCATTTCTTCTAACTTCAACGATACCTGGAAATTCGTCATGATATCCTGTTACCCAGAAGAATCCATTTCCACCTAAGTACATTAATCTTCCAGAATTGTTAACTAATTCATCAAGAGAATCTAGCATACTGGCGGAGTAGTATTCTGGATGAGATGAAGTAATTACAGTTGTATAGTCTTTGATTGATTCGTATCCTTCTCTATGAAGGTCTTCATCAGCTATTACATCGTATTCAATCCCTGTTTTTTCTAGCCAAGCAATTATTAACAAATCCATACACATCTTATAAATACGTCCAGTAGGTCTAAAATTTGTGACAGGTCTTTTCATTGATGAATAAAATACAACACTTCCATCGCGATGAATATCGTAACAAGAAAGACCCAATTCTGGATAATTCACCATATACCAGTCTGTATAGTCCGTCACTGTTAATCTACCGTGAATCAATTCATTAAATTGAGCATGGACACGTAAATTCATATTTGCATAAGCTGCGTATGTAGTTGTTGATACGAGGAACGCACATTTCTTTTCACTACCTTTTCTCGCACGTAAGATAAATGGAACATAATATTCTCTATCTTCTTTATCAGAACGTAAGAAAGCAGCATAAACACCACTCTCCCAAGATATTGGAACTTTTAATTTAAAGTCAGTATCCCAGCTTGAATCATATAAATCATCTTCGTGGAAATGAATTGCACTGTATGAGGAAGGATCAACATTAAAGTTAGTAGTTTTACCTTTCCAGTTAACTCCTGTTACGGCTCTTGTTGGGAAGTTTATTAATTTTGCATTATTACCATTAATAGTATCAATTATCTCCTGTTTCGACATATCATTTGCGGATCCATCTAATTTCAAAAGGTACTCAAGTGCTTCTCCTCCATCTGAGTCATCTCTTGAAGTCATTACATTAAAACTATCAATTTTTCCATTAAAACATTTGTTGGGCAAGTTTTTCACGGATGATAACTTGTCAAGAGATGCGGCTAAAACCAAAGTATCGAATTGGTCTAAATTATTTTTATTAAATAAAAATTCATATTTACTTTTTACTTCTAATTCTTTTATTCTTTGTGACGCATTCTGTCCTGATACTGATAAAGAACCTTCACCTTCTTGGAGATTTAATACCATTTCGATAAAATACCAGCGATTATCTTTTATAATCGAATTCTCAAGCATTATTGGTTCATTTGAATCACTAACGATTTGAAGGCCCTCCTTGTTAAGAGATAGTTGGTAATATTTACTTGAGTCGGTATTCGATATTGAAAATATAGTTGATATTTCCTCTTTTATCAATGTTGGATATATGTATCCTGTAAAACGAATATTTCCATTATTTGCATTTTTAAATAAATCTTTTTTTTCGACTATTGCGTACGAACCGAATGGAGTCTCTTGTTTTCTTCCATAAACTGTTTTGGGTAAATCTGTATCCATTTCAACAGGTTTATATTCAGGAAAATCTTCACCAACGCCAACCGAAGGTTCTTTTAGTCTTACAATTTTTAAATCATAATCTTTAATATTTTCTGTACTAACTTTAAACTCTATCTCTTCTCCAGGAAATAGTGATTGCCGGTCAGCATAAGCAAGTATTGATTTCATAGTTCACTTTCTAGACTGAATCCAAACATTTCTTCAAATCGTAAGCAAAAAACAGGCCATTCAGCATCTACAAAATTAGTAAATTTCATATCTGTTAACACAGGTTCATATGGTGGCTCAGTATCATGCCGTGCAATAATATAAGTCACATTTGAATCTGGCATATATAACATATATTTTCCCGGTATAGGGGCTCCTCTCATTATATTTAGTAAATGTTGAAGATCTTCTGAATGAGTACCGAAAGGAGTTTTTTTAAATTCCTTTGCTAGGTCTATTAAATATTCTTTAGACCATATTTTTTTTAATTTTTTTAATTCTTGATGAAAAGGAGTAGTACTATTTTTTGGTTTAGTGGGCAAGAATACCTCCACTTACATTAATTACAGCATTGTTAATAAAACTAGCATTAATTGAAGCAAGAAATATTGCAACAGAAGCAACTTCTTCAGGAGCTGCCATTCTTCCTAAGGGACAAGACTTAGAAAGTTTTTCTGCAAAACCAGGTTCTAGACCTGTATGTTGCATTGGAGTATCGACCTGTCCTGGAGATACCGCATTGACTAATATATTATGTTTACCATAAGTTTTTGCAAAACTTCTTACAATAGAAACGATGCCTCCTTTACTTGCAGTATAGACATCAGCACCCATTGATGTTGATCCGTATGATGATCCTAAAAGAAAGGCGCCGGAAGTGAATAATATTATCCTCCCACCATTTCCTTGTTTAACCATTAAGTCTCCGCAATCTCTTGCAAGAAAATATGACCCTTTAAGATTTACATCTATTTGGGCATTCCAATCACCTTCTGTAACATCTTTATTGTTTTGCCGCTTAAGATATGCGGCAGGATAAATCAATCCCCAAAGTTCACCTTTAGATGCTGACAATGAAGTCAACATTTTTTGAAATTCACTAACTTTACTCAAATCTTGTATGATGTACTCGTGTTCGTTGCTAGACATCTCATTTGAAAGAAGATTTAACCCTTTTTCGTCTATATCAAGAGCAACAACTTTCGCTCCAATTTCATCTAACATTAATGCTGTTTTGAATCCAATACCACTTGCAGCACCCGCGACAATTACCAATTTGTTTTCTAAGCCCTCCCCTAACAATTTGCTCATACTTTATTATCTCCTATCTTTATTTCAACTCCTGGCGGGTATTGCACAAGTTCAATACTGATACCATCTGGATCAGTCAAGTAAAACGTCTTTGATCCTTTATAGGGTCCATCTGTACTTTCTGGAACAAAACTACTCTTTACATGAGCAAATTGTTTTATCCTTTTAAAATCCTCTTCTATAGAATCAGTAGTTAAACAAATATGAGCATTGCCAACATTATATGTATTCATATCAACCGTACCTTTATAGGGACTCATATATTGTATTAACTCTAAGATTACACCATTTGGTAGTTGCAGAAATGCACATTCCATTTCTACGTCTTTATACCCAACCATATCAGCAACATACGTTTCATCGTAGTGCCTCCTGAGGAGAACTTCACCATCAAGTAGCTTCGAGTAAAAATCAATTGAATTGTCTAGATTGGATACACTAAAACCAACATGATCAAGCCTACTAAATCTCGCCATACTCTACTCTTTTTGTCAATCTAAATGCCATGTTTCCTCATAAGTTGTATACTTAGAATCCTCTTCAGCACCTATTGAAACAGAAATTATGTCACTAAAATATTCTTGCCATTTAATTGAAATTTTTTCTTCTGCATATTTTTCTGATTGTTCTTGGTAATTACTTTCACATTCTAAATAAGCAATCACATGATCATTATTGATAAATATTGTTTGGTTTCCAAAGCCATATTTCTTCATTATTTGAACTAGTTCTGGCCAAATCTCATTATGTCTTTTAATATACTCTTCTCTCGTTCCAGGTTTTATTCTGAATGTAACACATGCTCTTTGCAACTTATCTCCAAACTTATCAATACTTTATAGTTTTAACAAAGTCCTCATTAATATCTATACCTAGGCCAGGAGCAGTAAGAGGGTAAACCCAACCTTCTTTATGAACAATAGGATTCGTTATTAATTCATTTTGCATAGGGTTAGGAAGTGGCTTGAATTCAAAAAGCTTACATGCTTTAGAGCTGAAACTTACTGCTAATGAAGCGGCAGATACAATTGATGAAGACCATGCATGTGCATTAGCTTGTATATTTAAATCTTCAATCCGCTTAACGAGTTTTACAAACCCTGTAATGCCCTGAGACCGTCCAGGATCAAAACCTACGACATCTACTGTCCCCGTATCAAGAATTTGGTTATATCCTCTCATATCCCATTCCTTTTCTCCATATGCCATTCTTATAGTTGTACTATTCTTTAACTTAGTATATCCATCAGGATTCCAATCTCCCAATGGCTCTTCGAGCCATTCAATTCCAAATTCCTCAAATGACCTTGCTCTTTTTATTGCTGTATCTACATCCCATTTAATAATCCAGCCAAGGTCAATCATGAATTGCTTTTCAGATCCTATTGATTTTCTTACTTTTTTAACATAGTCAAGATCTCTATCATGGTCAAATCCTAAGAAGGAGTCTCCTTTTTTACCAAAACCTATCTTAATTCCATGAATTCCATTTGTTACCCAACTAGATGCTTCTTCAGCCAATTCATCAAGAGATTCTAGGTGAGCATGGCCCGATGCAATTACAGGTAATCTGTGATCTACTGGGCCACCAAGAAGAGTTAAAATACTTTTATCAAGAATTTTTCCTTTAAGGTCCCAAAGTGCAATGTCAATTGCTGATATAGCAAATCCTGCAATACCACCCTTATATCCGTACCACCATATGTGGTTAATTA
>Ga0114999_10004110_pt1 | contig 17811 bp, 17 predicted proteins | sample ArcticOcean_MG_C_3_FD_89820 | JGI IMG/M metagenome (GOLD analysis project Ga0114999, IMG submission 89820) | Marine microbial communities from western Arctic Ocean - ArcticOcean_MG_CB8_126 | ecosystem: Environmental > Aquatic > Marine > Oceanic | place: Arctic Ocean: Canada Basin | collected...
CTGAGGACGTCCTTGAAGGCCTGTAGCAAGTCCGCCAAGTTCAACGATCTGGTAACGCTGGAGGTCAGCCAAATCGCGAGCGAGTTGGTGAATGGTCAAGTTGTCCAACCGATGGCACCCCGTACTCAGCTCCTTTTCACGTCCCCGGGTGCTTACGTTGGCGATGACGGGTGGGCCGTACCATCTAGCTTCTGGCACTTGGACTATCTGCGGCTTGGCGAGCTTGGCCCGCCAGGTGTGCAGATGTTCGCTTGTCTCGACCAGGTTGCACCTGGTGGTGGTGGTACACTTGTGGTTGCTGGGTCCCATCGATTGCTCAATGACGGTGGCGTGATCAGATCGAAAGACCTGAAGAAACGGCTAAAAGGAGATACCTACTTTCGTGATTTGACGGACAAGTTTGCGGTTGAGCGCAATCGCTTCTTGACCGAGCCAGGGTGTGTTGATGGCGTGCCCGTGAAGGTGGTGGAACTCTGCGGCGAGCCAGGGGATGTCTACTTCACAGACCTAAGGTTGTTGCACTCGTTGGGACCTAACATACTAAAGATACCGCGATTGATGATGACGCAACGCTTCTTGCGGGAAGCTGGGGCGGACAAATTTAAACGGTAGGTTTGGCGATACGCATCCCGCTCGAGACTGCTTCACCCCTAAGAGTATTCAAACATCGCCGACCGCAACTTCTAGGCGACCTGATAGACTGGACTGCCACACTAGGGGCTATACATGGCTACTCCCAATGAGATCGACCACACACTCGCGTTATTCTGCGACTTCGAAAATGTCGCTTTAGGTGTTCGCGACGCGCGCTATCCGAAATTCGATATGCAGTTGGTGCTCGAACGCTTGCTCGTTAAAGGCAATATTGTGGTCAAGAAGGCGTACTGCGACTGGGAGCGGTATCAGGACTTCAAGTCGACCATGCATGAAGCTTCTTTCGAACTCATTGAGATTCCGCATACACGCCAGTCGGGGAAGAACTCGGCTGATATCCGAATGGTGGTTGATGCGTTGGATCTTTGCTACACGAAAGACCACATCGATACCTTTGTTGTGATTAGTGGCGACTCGGATTTCTCGCCCTTGGTCAGCAAACTCCGGGAAAACGCCAAGCTCGTAATAGGCGTTGGCGTGAAGAACAGTACTTCGTCGTTGCTTGTCAGCAATTGTGATGAATTTTTGTTCTACGATGACTTGGTTCGCGCCAGCGATTCGAAGAAAAATGTTCGTAAAAGCGCGACGAAAAAGAAGCCGGCCAAGAAAGCACCCAGCAAATCCGCAGAAAAATCTGCAGCCAAGACGGGCGACAGTGACCGACAGGACGAAGGCATTGAGTTGGTTTTGGAAACAGCCGAAGCGCTCATCGAGGAACGCGGTGACCGGGTGTTTGGGTCGATGATCAAACAGACCCTGAAACGTCGCAACCCAGGCTTTAATGAGTCGTACTACGGGTTTCGATCGTTTAGTGCACTGTTGGAAGAAGCCGAGGCGAGGGGCTTGGTCGACATCGATATGGATGAACGATCAGGCGGATATGTTATTCGGGCAACCTACCGCGACTGATTGCTGAAAGGCTTATTAGGTGCCTGTCCGGCTGACACCTCAAGATGCAGGTTTGCCGATTTCCGTAAATAGTCCGGCGGATGAGCGGCGTAATTCCAATAGTGCGCCGATGCATGCGCCTTCAAGCCGGGTCACGTAGTACAAAGTCGCTACGGCTAATGTCGGCACTGTGTCGATGCCCTACAGGTCCAGAACACCAGCGGCCACGAAATCCCCGGCTTGCACGCTGGCCAAGGCCAGCAGAATGACCGCGCCGAACACACATGCTGAAATCGCGAGAATCACAAGCCACAGGTCAACTTGCAATCCTATTCCAGCGCACAGCAACCAGACCGATGTGCAGGTTAACGCATGAATCACAATACTTAAGGCACTCGCGGCGAAGATTTTGCGTGTGTCGAGCGAGGTAATCCGGGCGGCGAGAGCGCTCCCAACCGCCATGGCAAATAGGACCGTCGCTATTCCCGAACTCGCGGCGGCGTTTGTGATGGTCAACCAGGCAACGCCGGCAAATACCAGAGAGGTCAATAGGCCCAAGCCACGATCGGTGAAGATCACCCGGACGATATTTGCGCGCGACGCATCACTGAAAATGTGTCGAACCCCAATATAGCGGGCCGACTCCGTCCCCGCGCCGAGCGGCAAGATAAAGAGGTAGAAAATCGAGCGGAAGTTCAGCGTCACGAAGGGGGTCGCAGCCTAAACTGGTGGGCGAGCGTGTTGCCAGGGGTTGGCCGACTCGTATGCGGCTGCTGCCCGCATCACTGTGAGTTCATCGGTTCGTTTGCCGACAAGCTGTACGCCAACGGGCAAACCATCGGTGGTGAATCCGCACGGAATACTGGCAGCCGGGTTGCCGCTCATATTGAATGGGTAGGAGAATTCTGCCCAACTCAGCCAATCCCAGGGATGCTGTGGCCAGTCGGCGGGGTGCAATTGGTCGGCTGGAAAAGCTGCGACCGACACTGCCGGGGTCAGTAGAAGATCGTAGCCCTGCATGAATTCATGAATCTGTTGCACGTAGGCTAGCTTGCGTGCGCGCATCGCCAAGTACTCGTCGGCTGAATGGCCACCTCCGGCTTTGATGCACGCCACCAAGCCAGGGTCCATTTGCTCTTCCCACTCGTCCAGATACTGGGTATGAGCCAGTTCATGCACGGACCAAAAAAACCTTCCGAGTTCCGGTCCGAGCGGCCCGAATGGCGGATTGACTTCTTCGACGCTGCAGCCGAGATTCGAAAACACCGTAGCGGCCTCGCTGACCAGGGTCGCAACTTGGCTGTCGACCCGGGCGTGGCCGAGATCGGGGCTGAAGGCAATCTTAGGCAGTGAGTAGTCTTCGCCGAGAAGGCGAGGATAGTCGGGTGGCGACTCCGTCAAACTCATGTGCTCGATCGGGTCCGGACCCGCCATAACGGAAAGAAATAGCGCGGCATCGGCCACCGTACGCGTCATGGGACCGACATGGGATGTTTGGTCGTTGTTCGGGATCGGTAGATTCGGAATGCGACCGAAGGTTGGTTTTAGCCCGAAAACGCCGCAGAAATGTGATGGCATTCGAATCGAACCCGCACCATCGGAGCCCTGATGGAGTGGCCCGTAACCGGCCGCCGCACCAACCCCCGCTCCGGCCGATGAAGCGCCGGCGTTATAACCGAGGCGCCAAGGATTCGACGTAATTCCAGTAAGCGGGCTCTGGCTGACGCCTTTCCAGCCGAATTCGGGTGTAGTCGTCTTTCCTAATATGATTCCGCCAGCTTGTTTGATGCGCGTAACGATTGGGGCGTCGGTATCCGGTGTACTGCCGGCGAAGATTCTCGATCCCCGTTGCGTGGGGATCCCGGCAGTGAGCGTTAGGTCCTTGATGGTCACGGGTATGCCGTGTAACGCGCCCACAGTGTCACCGTTCATGAGCGCTTTTTCGGCCGACTTGGCCGCGTCCATTGCAAGCTCAGGAACGAGAGTTGCGAAGGCATTGAGGGACGGCTCGAGTGAGTCGATTCGAGCCAGCACTGCGGTTACGATCTCAACTGGAGAGACCGCCTTTGCTCTAATTGCGGCTGCAAGTTCGGTCGCGGGCATGTAGCAAAGGTCGATGTCGGCCATGAGTACACTTCGACTTTTGGATAGGTGCGAGCAGCATACAAGGTCGCGCCCTAATCGGCATGTCGCCCTCCCACCGCAACCTATCAAGTAGTGCTATTCGTTCGGAAAGAAATGGTGGTCACATCGCCTTCGTGTGCTATCTATTGGAGACTCGATTGCCTTAATTTGAGCGGCTGCTAGCTTGAAAGCTGACGTTCGGTGATCGGTGGTGTCCAACCACTACCAAGTAGGGGCACCGTCGCGAGCGCGGCGCCATCTTGTGCATTTGTTCCTTCGAAACTAGCCTCAACCAACCTGTCTGGGTTGGTACTAATGGACAGAGCTAGTCGCCATGGGATGGACGATAATGGCACCTTGATGCGACCGAACCAATCTGGCTCTCGGTTTTGGTGATTGTAGCCTACGGCCAAGTAAAAGAAGCGGGCCGTGGTTGGGCCCTGCGCGAACTGGCCAGTGACATTAGTGCTACTTTCGAGCTTACCTTGCTTGATTGAAACGTCGAGGTCGAATGTTAGATTGCCATCGTCCGATACCTGATAGTCGAGGTTCACTGCCTGAGCCGCTTTGCCCGATTGCAGACAGTAGGCTAGGTTTGGCGGCGGATCGATTATGTGAATACGTAGGCGTAACTCATTCATAAGTGTTTAGTCAGCTCAGTGTTAATAAGCTAGTCGACGATGTGGTGTTTTGCATTGACAGGTTTCATCAATGCGTTACTGACCAACGCGATCGCGAGCAGCGCGGCCATCAGGACCATGGTGGTGTTGTAAAGCCCGCTGGTCGGGTCGGCCGTGCCGGGCGGCATAATTTCCATCAGCCGAGATATCGTCACGGTTTTCTGTTCGATCAGCAGTTCCAACTGATCCAGGGGGGCGCCAAACTGGGATAGAAATGCGGCGGGGTCGACCTTAGCGACCAAGTCGCTGATTGCATCGTCGACGGAGCTTTGGCGCAGGGATGTTATGGCGAGCGGGCCCAGAACACCGGCTGTGCTCCATGCAGTGAGCAATCGACCATGGATGCCACCAACATAACGCGTGCCGAAGATATCGGCGAGATAGGCAGGAATGGTGGCGAATCCACCGCCGTACATTGTAAAAATAATCATTGTCGCGGCATAAAAGTAGATGAGCCAGACCACAGCAGGGTTCGCGCTGACCTGCTGCGCGGAATAAGGAATTGATAAGTACAGGCCAATCCCAAGCACAAAAAATACCCAATACGTGTTGCGCCGGCCAATGTAATCGGAGCTACTGGCCCAGAGAAACCGGCCGACCATGTTGAACGCACTAATCATCACGACATAGGTTGCCGCAAATGCAGCATCGACAGTCGCGGGCAAGGTCGTACCGAAAATCTCCGTGATCATTGTTTTCGCAACACCCAGAACGCCGATTCCGGCCGTGACGTTAAAGCACAGGACGACCCACAGCTGATAGAACTGGGGCGTCTTCAGCGCTTGATCAATATCGACGTCGTGTTTGCTGATAAGCCGGTGGCGCTCGTCTTCTGGCGGTTCGGACCAACCAGCGGGTTTCCATCCTGGCGCCGGTAGGCGATAGGAGAAAGCGGCCGCCATCATGACGACGAGGTAAATTAGTCCTATCGCAAAAAACGCGCCTGCAACACCGGTCGAACCGGTTCCGACAACATACACACCTTCAGGGCCGGGCAGGATCATGCCGCGCGCTTCGATGGCACCAACGATGACGACTTCTTGTAGCGAACCTGCGATCTCCGCAAAACGTCGACCGGCACGAGTGATCAGCTCCACGTCGGTGGCTGAGCCAAGGTATTGCGGTGCTTGATAGAACAGCCGCAGAAAAAATTCCTTCATGGGTGCGCCGATCATCGCGCCACCGCCAAAGCCCATGATCGCCATCCCCGCGGCCATGCCGCGACGATCGGGGAACCAGCGAATCAGTGTGCTCACCGGCGACACATAACCGAGCCCAAGCGCGCAACCACCGATGACGCCGTAGCCGAGGTATAGAAGCCAAAGCTGGTGGGTGAGAATTCCGGCGCCGCCAACGATATAGCCGCCACTCCAGCAAAATGCGGCGACCACACCCACCTTGCGAGGTCCAACCTTCTCTAGCCACTTCCCTCCAAATGCTGACGCTAACCCGAGAAATACGATGGCGACTGTGAAAATCCACACCACTTCGCTGAGATTCCAGTCATCTGCAGCGCTTGTAACAACGCCAAATACGCGCGTGAGCGGTGGGTTATAGATGCTCCACGCGTATACCGAACCAATGCAAAGGTGGATGGCAACTGATGCTAAGGGGACGCGCCAACGGTTATATTCTGGGGCAGCAATTATCCTCTCTCTGGAAAGCAGGCCATTCATGTGATTGTCGTTTAGCCTCTATGCCAGTCCGTAAGCGTTTCGAGCATGTAAGTGCCCCTCTCCGCCCGACCGATTTTTGCAGAGTGTAATACCGATTGTGGCGCTGATCACTGAGGGTGAGCGCTCCCGTTGGTCATTGTCTTGGGAGTCGATGGACGGTATGCTTTTTCCGTTATGCCAGTTGATGTCAAAATAGAGACCCTGATTGACCGCCCCGTCGCCCAGCTCGCGACCTATACCAATGATCCAGACAATGTGCCTACGTGGCACGTCGATATCAAAACGATGGAGTGGCAAACCGAGCCCCCTGTTGCGTTGGGAAGCAAATGTGCCTTTGTCGCGCATTTCTTGGGTAATCGTATGGCGTACGTCTATGAAGTTGTCGAATACGATCCGCTGGGTGGACTGACTATGCGCACTGCAGAGGGACCATTCCCGATGGAGACGACATATGCCTATCAATCGATTGGGCCGACGCCGCCCCGAGTAAGGTGGCGCAACCGCGGCGAGCCTGCCGGTTTTTTAAAGCTGGTGGCGCCGTTTATGGCATTGGCGATGCGCCGCGCAAATAACAAAGACCTTGCGCTGTTGAAACAAACGATCGAGGCGTTGCCGCCGGACGCCAGTTGAGTCGTTAGATGTGGCAGGCGCGAGCCCGAACAATTAGCACTCTCACATTCCTATTTGTTGTCCCTACAATTCTTGGAATATTGGTGTTCTGGACGATTTGGCGGTTTGTTCGGTGGCTAGATCTGTCGCAGTCCACACGTCGTTTACTGTTCGTGCTCATCGGTACTCTAACGCTAGCGCCGATGTTGATTCCGGCGGCGACGATCATGACCGCGTGGGTCCCGCACGGTATGTTGATCGTGATGGGGCCAACGGAGCTACCAGCCTACTACGTGCAGTTAGCGCGTTATGTCGTTCCTTCCTTTGCCGTAACTGGGCTAGTGTTTTGGGTGCTTGCAAGACAATGGGTGGGTGCGGATAGAACACGCGGCCAATCCATTTGGCTCACCCTCGCCGCACCCTTGGTGGTGGGACTACTGATCATCTTGACTTATCGCTACGCAATTCCAAGCAACGACATCCCGGCCTACCTAACTCACCAGTCGATAGAGCACGCGTACGGTGAGCGATTGGACGAGGTGAGGGCACTAGTGGACATCGATGATGCGCAACTACGAATCCCTGCGACGCAACGATTGAGTAGTCTGTTTGAAGCCGACCCAGTGGTGCTAGAAGTCGGTTTGCAGGTCCCAACAACCAACGACCCTTATAACCAAACGTTTTACTTTTTGCGCGGTGCAAGCCCGCTTCACAGGTCTAGCTATGGCGCTAGTCGCCCGCCGGACCAGCAGCGCTTGCGCCGCGAGACATGGGAATATCGTGAAGGAGATCCGTTTGTCGGCGAGTGTGCCAAGAAGTTCCTCGGCAGCATTCGAAACTGTAGGGAACGCAATGTGCTGAAATACTTGCGTCCAATCACCGTTGCAGATGAGACTCTGTACATCGACATTGCATTTGACTACGAAGGCGTTAATCCTGCATTCGAACAATGACGAGAAGCAACGGACGACAAACTAAAAGGACATCTATAAATGAGCGATTTCCTGGAAAAACGCGAACTCGGTCAAACTGGATTATTGGCAAGCAGGCTAGGCATTGGTTCCAGCTTCGGCGTCTCGGCACGCGTGCTTGAAGAAGCCTTCGAGCGCGGCATCAATTATCTTTACTGGGGTTCGATTCGGCGGCGCGAATTCGGCAAAGCGATGCGGCACCTCGCGAAGCGCCATCGCGATGAACTTATCTTGACTGTGCAGTCTTACTCACGTTCGCCGTCTTTGATGGTGCCTTCTGTCGAAGCCGCGCTCAGACGCGCCGGGCTCGAGTACTTCGATTTTCTGTTGCTTGGCGCCCGCAGCGATGTGCCTGCAGAGGCTTATGTCGAGGTGTTTGAACGGTTGCGGGACAAAGGCAAGGTCCGTTTCCTGTCGATGAGTACCCACAATCGGCCACTGCTTGCGCAAATGTTTGACGCGTATGGTGAAGGGCGCAGTGCCTATGAACTATTCATGGTGCGTTATAACGCCGTGCATCGTGGCGCCGAGACCGACGTGTTTCCATTTTTGCCGGCGGCACAATCAGCCCCAGGCATGGTCGCGTATACGGCAACGAGATGGGGACACCTTTTAGATCCGAAGAAAATGCCGCCAAACGAGGAGCCATTGGCAGCACGCGATTGTTACCGTTTCGCGCTGTCTAATCCTGCCGTCGATCTGGTCCTATGCGGCCCGGCTAACGCAGCGCAGATGAGTGAGGCAATCGCAGCACTCGACGCTGGGCCGCTCACGGCTGAAGAGCGAGAACGCATTGAGCGGATTGGCGATTTTGTCTACGGCAACTATCGACCGCAGTTCCCTGATCAGGGCGATGCCGAGCAAGCGCGGTCGAATCAGGCCTGACGTGCACGCACGACAACCGCGATCCTGCCTAGAGAGTAAGAAACAACCCCGCGACAAAAAGCAGGCCCGATAGCGAGCAACATAAAAGGTTTATACGCCTGGGTGGGTTTCCGCTCTTGTGTGATCGATCTTGAGCGAGGCGACCGTTCGCGAGGAAGCTCGAAGTGGAACTATTGGGGACTTTGGAGTTACGCACTCGATGGGATCTTTTCGTTTTCGACAGCACCTCTCAAATTGACGAGTTACATCCGTGCTGCCACAGCCTGTTGCGGTTTTGCGTATGCCCTGTGCATTATCGTGCGCACGCTGACCTTGGGCGTTGACGTCCCCTCTATCTCGTCGACTAGGTCGAACGCAAAGCAGACAACGCCATCCTGTTGGAGAAACTCAATGCTAAACAACTTCGCGCCCAGGCACTGGTGAATTTCAATGCCGGCTCATAACCTAAAACGAGTGGGAAAGTTCGGGATCGTCGGTGTCCTTGCGACGATCGTCCATACGCTTATTTTTGCTGTAGTTATGCAGACAGGTGAGCCGTCGGCGCTATTGGCTAACACGGTGGCCTTTTTCATTGCGCTAATAGTTTCGTTTTTAGGCAACGCTTGGTGGACATTTCGGAGCGAGGGCTTTTCATCCTCGCTCACAGGGGCGATATAGCATAGTCGCCGGCGCCTATGGTATTGGTGACACCGACTGTGACGTATTTGGGAAGTGTGTGCTGGGCGTTCAGAGGCGATGGTTGGACAGCAAGAAAGCCCTAATAGCCTTGCCGTTTGTCGACCACATGGCGCAGCGGCTGTCCGTCGAGAAACCGGCGCACATTGGTGCGAAATAGCTCAGTTCGACGCTCGGCTAAACGGTCCGAGCGGGTGGCGATATGCGGAGTGATGGTCACGTTTGGCATCGACCACAACGGATGACCGCTCGGCAGCGGTTCGGGGTCCGTGACATCCAGGCCGGCGGCCACGACCTTGCCTGATCGCAACGCAGCCACGAGGGCATCTGTATCGACGATGCGTCCACGTGAAACGTTGATCAGATAGACGCCGTCCTTCATCAACGAGAATTGTTTGGCCCCGAGCATCTGATCGGTTTGCGGCGTATGCGGCACTGAACTGATCACGACATCGGCCTGTGGCAGCAGCGCGTCGAGTTCGTCCGGCTTGCCAACGTAGGCGACATCTCGGTGCAGTGGGATGTCTTTGGGGTCAATTGCAATGACGCGCATATCGAAAGCTGATGCGCGCTGTGCAATTTGCGTCCCGATACCACCGAGACCAATAACTAGTACGGTTTTACCACGCAGTTCGATGTGGGGTAGGCGTGCGTTGCGCTGCCATTGAGATTGTTCGTTGTAGAACTTTAGATCGCGCGTAAAGTTGAGTAAGAGCGCCATTGCGTGGTCGGCGATTTCCGGACCCTGAAGGATCTTGACGTTAGTGAGAACGATTTCGCGGTCGACGAGCAGCGGCGCGAACCCCTCGACTCCAGCGCTAAATGTCTGGATCCATTGCAGGTTCTCACCAAGGCGAATTAAGTCGGCAGCGATTCGACCGCCAGGCATCCCAACGATTGCATTGCATGCGGCGACGTTTTCAAGCATTTGAGCCGGGCTTGCTGAGACCTGCAGTGTGGCATCAGCGTGCTGCTCAACAATATCGGCAAACATGTCCTGGGTGCCTTGTAGCGCGCACACGGTCAATGCTCCGGACTCCTCCGATGAGGCAAACGGTGTGGCCAAGAGCGCAACCGTTAGTAGCAACACACGTGGTCTACGAATATCGACCCTGGACATGGTAAATTCTTTATCTGGGTTAATCGCGAGTGAATTTTTGAGCCCGGTTATTGTTACGCACTTCGGCCGTATAGACCGAACCGTCTGCGCCAACGGTCAGGTCGTGGCCCCAGGAAAGTTGTCCTGGCTCTGCCCCGTAAGAACTCCAACTCGACATGACTTGACCGTTTGTGCCGACAATCGTCAGGCGCGCATAGTCCGGTGTGTCGGCTATCATGTTACCACCGTCGATGACATATACCTCGCCGCGATGAAACTCTAACCCCCATGGTCGAGAACCAGGTCCGAACACTTCCACGCCCCAAGCCGTTTTGAAAGTGCCGACGCTGTCGAACACCTGCACTCGCTGGTTGGACCGGTCGGCCACGTATACGTTGTCGTGGTCGTCAAGCGTGATCCCATGGGGTAGGTTGAATTGACTTGTCAGGGTGCCTGGCTCGCCCCAATCCATAAGGAACGTACCATCGGACGCAAACTTGGCAACTCGGCTGTTGCCGTATCCATCGCTGACATAGATTTCGCCGGTCGGTGCAACGGCGACGTCGGTTGGTTGGTTGAAATGGGTTTCGTCTAATCCGGACACACCATTCTCGCCGATGCTCAAGAGCAGTTCACCGTCGTGGGTGAATTTCAGCACTTGATGGCGCAATGTATCCGTCACCCAGACGTTGTCCTCATGGTCAATGGCAAGTCCGTGCGCGTTTACGAATAAGCCATCTCCGAAACTTGCAACCAGACTGCCGTCTGTAGGGTCCAGGATCAATACGGAATGCGTTTCGCCGCGGTGGAACACGAAAACGTGGCCGTGCGAATCGACCCCAACCCCAGCAGTTTCGCCCATGACGACGCGGGCAGGCAGGGATGGCCAATCAAAGTCGACGTTGAACGAAGCGGTGCTCGAATCCCATGCTGAACCGGATTCAGTGGGGGTGCATCCAAACAACGGTGCAAAAACTAAGAAGAGCGCCAATTTGTTCATCTGCTGCTCCTAGTGGTTCTAGTGAAGAGCGATATTGTAGCAAATGGGTTGGATCCTGACCTGCTATTGCGGCTGAATCCGACCCGGGATAATCGCGTGCCGCGAATCTGGGCAAGCGCGGGTTCAGAGCCCTCAGCGTGCTGAGCCCAGGCACGCGCAATCGCGTGGAATATCGCTGGGACGACAAGGTGGCGAAGCGTTGTTTTATAAAAGGCTGTCGTAAAACAGCCTCTCAAGCGGGATTCCATTTTAGGCAAGGCAAGGGGACTACTCGGCGCAGGGCAACTTCTGAAAGGTAATTGTGAAGGTGGAATGTGGCCGATAGAGAGAATAGGCCCCAGGTTTCGACTTGCTCTTCTCGAAGTCCAGGTCGATTCGTTTCGATTTGATGATCTTAGCGCCTCGTTCCACGGCGACAGCGTCAGGTGGCTTACGCAAAGACTTCCTGTTGGCTTGTGCCTGGTCTCGGTACCAGCCTTGCTTGGCGGGAACGGAAGTTACCTCTTCGGTCCAGATGCTGCATGCAGCACGTTCCTCGGCCGCGTCGGATTTAACGGAACCGCAGTATGTTGCTAAAACTAATGTAATGGCTACGCCAAAAATCCTTACCATGTCCGCTATTTCGAAGTAATAAGTTGCGACCCAAGCTTAACGTAAAAAGTATGCTGACCGGCTGGCAAGAAGGGAGTGGTATAAGTGTCGAGGCATGAAATAGAGATGGTCGACGTGCTCGGTCAACCCATGGAAGTGTTTGTGTTTAGACCAACCACGCAGACCACCTGTCCAGGCATAGTCCTCGCCCAACACATTCCGGTAGGCCATACAGGTATCGAGAATGATGAGTTTACACTCGTGACGGCGCAGCGTCTTTGCGACGCGGGCTTTGCGGTTGCTATCCCATTTATCTTTCACTGGTGGGAAAAAACGAGGGCATCGTTGTTAAACGTGATGCGGCGCGAGATGATTGGATGGTTGCTGACTGCCAGGCAGCTTTCGACTTGCTGGCTGCCGACCCGATGGTGGACAAGGATCGCATTGGGGTGGTTGGGCATTGCTGGGGCGGCCGCGTCGCGTGGTTGTTTGCTTGTCACAATTCACGGTTGGCTGCCTGTGCGGTGTTCTACGGGGGGCGAGTCATGATCCCGATGGGAGCAACCAACAAGGCCCCCATTGAGCTAACACATCAGATTGGGTGCAAGGTTGCCGGCTTTTTTGGCAATGACGACACGAACCCAACCCCGGCGGACGTCGATGACTATGAACTGGCCATGCGTGCCGGTGGAGTGGAGTGCGAGTTCCACCGTTACGATGGTGCGCGACATGCGTTCCAGAACTTTCCTTCACCAGAACACTATCACGAGCAAGCGAGCGAGGATGCTTGGGGCAAGCTATTGGATTTTCTGAGTCGGGAGTTGGGCTAACCAGATAACGCTGTGGGGGAAAAGGACCACTCGGACTAACGTTGGTTAGCCGCTAAGCGCATTGAGTGTCAAACTCGGATCACATGGGTCAGACATCGTAGCGCATCCGTCTTAGACTGCATTGACAGCGAACCAAACGAATGTGGTTCTTGCTGGGGACCCGTAGGCTACGCTACAGCCGTTGTTTCGAGCTCTATCAGGGTCTCTGGCTCAAAGAGCGCAGAGACGCCAAGGAGGGGGGCTCGTAGGTTGGCAGTTGTCGGCTGCAAAGATCGCGACGATGTCTTCCGCCAATGCCATGAAGGCGTCTACATCCGTGGTGTACATGTTGAGTCGAATGATGTTGGTCGGATCCATGTCAGACGCGGCCAATGCATCCTTTAGATTCGACCACGCCAAGCGAAACTGGCCAACCATGTCGCCGGCATTCAGGGGCGCACCGTCCGGCCCATTCGATGTCTGTCCGGACAGGTATAAGACGCGCTGCGCCCCGGTCACTTCGATGCCTTGGTTGATGTTGAAGCCCAGGAGCCAGTCGGTCGGGTTGATTGTGCGCTTGTCCAATGTGTTTCTCCCAAAATGAAGGATTGGAATAGCACATTAAAACGCTTGGGGCCCAAGGATTCGGACGATGTTGGGTTTGCTGCTTTGTTTATCCTTGGCGTGCAGTCGGCGAGCGCCGTTGTGCTGGACACGAATTCCTGGGACCGGCACATTTCCTGCAGAGCGGGTGATCCGCACAATCGATAAGGCTTTGGATTTCGCGGCCGTCGTTTGAACGTCAGATGCGCGCGGTCAGGTAGCCGGTCGAGGAATTAGCCGACTCTGGTTAGCATGGGGTTAGTGGCTGGGTGGTGCTTGTATTCATAGATTGCGGCGTGGGCGGCTTCGACAGTAGTCACATTCTCTAGAACCGTCACCAGGCGACGCTCATGATGTTCGGCTACGGCCCGGGTTTCGAACGGCCCAACCTCTATGTTTTCTCTCGTATCGAAAAACCAAACTCCTTCGGACTCCTGGAAACGACTGGCCCTGAACCAAGTCTTGACTGCCTCGCCCTTGCGCACGGGCTGCAACGGCGGACTTACGTCGGCGTCCGAGGATAAGCGTTTGGTCTGCTTTTCGATGGACTTCCATTCACCACGTAACACCCGACGCACATACTGCAGTCGATCCTCATCGGACTTCAATGCTCGCAGATGTGCTGCAGCCCGTTGACCCTTCTGGGCCGCAATGTTTCGATCGCCGTACCGGCCAATATGTAGCCCATTGCGCGACCCGAAGAACCAACTTCCGATGGCTGAGAAAGTCTGATCGGCCTGAAACCAAATAGGCAATTTGGATTTGGACGGTTTAGGTTTCATAAAGCACATTGTCTGCCTAATTGCTTACGGACACTGTGAAATAGTTCTCCGCAAACGACATGGATCGTACGGTTGGGTGCTGTTTAGGGGTCAATATTTGCTAAATCGTTAACGAATGGCATTAAACGTCGGTTGCAGCTAGCCGTTCGAGGTGGATTGGCAGCGTGCGTATCCGGCGCCCGACGGCTAACGACACGGCATTTGCGATGGCCGGGGCAATGGGTGGAAGGCCTGCCTCGCCGGCGCCGGTAGGGGCTTTTCTAGATGCGACGATATGAACGTCTACGGGTGGGGCCTCATGCATCCGCAACATTGGGTAATCGTGGAAATTGCTCTGTTCGACGACGCCGTCTTTGATTGTGATTTCCGATTTCAATGCGGTGGTCAACCCATCAATCGCCGCGCCTTCGACCTGGGCTTCTACGAGAGATGGGTTGATGACGATGCTGCAATCGATAACTGATGTCAGATGGTGAACCTTGATCTCGTGCCCAGCGACCGATACCAACGCTACCGACGCGACGATCGAGCCTTCGGTTTCGTGAATGGCTATGCCGCGAAATCTGTCGGGCGGCAAAGGTGTTTCCCATCCAGCCACGCGTGCGACGGTGTTCAACACTTCTAGGAACCGGGGGGCGTCAGCCAATAGCGTGCGGCGGTAATTATAGGGATCTTGCTTTATAGCCGCTGCCAGCTCGTCAATGAAACACTCCACGACGAATGCGGTTTGCGAATTCGCAACGGCTCGCCAAGGGCCGGTTCGGATCGGTTCTAGAACCTCAGCAAGCCCCACGTGCTTGTTGGCGATTGCATATGGGGTCGCATCAGCACCCACGCTACTGAGGACGGTCGAACCAGTAGAAGCGATCCGATGGCGCCATCCCAACGGCATGCCATCATCGCTAAGCCATGCGCTCAATCGGTCATAGGACATGGGCCTGAAAAAGTCGTGTCGAATGTCATCTTCACGAGACCACAGCACCTTTATAGCGCGCCCCATGCGTTGTGAAATGATCGCGGCTTCAGCCACGTAATCCTGATGCTGGCGGCGGCCAAACGCACCGCCGAGGTATGTCTTGTGGATGGTGAGGGCGTCGCGTGGCAACCCGGTGACGCTTTCAAGGACGGCCGCTGCGCGGCCGATGCCCTGAGTAGGTGCCCATACTTCACCGCGATCTTCGCGGATATCAGCGGTACAGCACATTGGCGACATTGGGACATGGGCGAGAAAAGGCACGTAATAGCTCGACGTGACATGCTGACTGCTCGCGGTTTGTGCGGCTGCAAGATCCCCGCGATCGACTATATCTTGTGCCGGGTCGCGATCCGCAGCTCGCGCCAACCGGCGGATCATTTGCGGTGTGCTCAAACCCTCGTTAGCTCTGTTGTCCCATTCCACTTTCAATACCTTGAGCGCTTCTTGCACCGGCCAGAAACCCGATCCGACTACCGCGATTCCATAGCGCAGGCTTTTTTGGTCGTCCACTGGAAAAACGGCTTCGATCCCCGGCATCGCTGCAGCTTTGGAAGAATCGAAACTTGCTACTTGGCCCCCGCTAAATGGGCACCGGGCGACACACGCAATTAACATCCCAGGCAAATTGATATCTGGACCATAGACGGCTTCACCGGTCACTTTTGCAGTTGCATCAAGACGAGGGAGGCGTTGACCAATGATCTGAAATTGCGAGGGATCCTTGAGGGTTACCGATTCTGGAATCGATTGACGAGAGGCTGCCTCTACTAATTCACCATATTTGAATTGTTGGCGACCGTCTGGGTGGGTTACGGTGCTATGTGAGCAGCGACAATCAGATGCGGATACTTTCCATTGCGATGCGGCTGCCTGCCTGAGCATTTCCCGGGCTGAGGCGCCAACAATTCTCATAGGCTCCCACATGGACCGTATGGAGTTGCTAGCAGCGGTAAGCTGCGATCCGTAAATGGGATCAGACGGAGCCCATTGCGTCCCGATGAGTGACCAATCTGCTTCCAGCTCTTCTGCAACTAGCATGGCGAGGCCAGTTTCTATGCCTTGCCCCATTTCGGATCGGGCTATCATCACGGTGATCGTGTTGTCGGGATGGATGCTGATCCACGGACCTAAACTCGCCGCTGCCGTCTGGGCACTAATCGCAGGCGTCCAAGACAGGTTTAGTCCAACACCTGCGGCTAACGTTACCTTTAGAAAGGTGCGTCTAGTGGTTGCCTGATCGGTCTTGCCGACAGACATCAGTTATGGCACATCCTGCGGCAACGTTTCGTCTGCTGACGTCGCGGTTCCAGCCACGAGCAGAGCGAGCGAATCGAGATTGTTAACTTTGCTGATGTATCCCTCATCCCGTTATTTAAGCACCAGACTCTGTTCATGGCGAGCATAGAGCGGCAGACGATTATTGCTCTATCGCTGTAGACGGGCTTTGCGAATTCTCGATTTTGCGGAGACCATTACCGGGGATCAAACTTGAGGCTCCGTCATGCAGATCGGCTTCCACAAGACCTCGGACGACGAACATACATTGCAGGTGTGTCGGGCAGACGGTTCAAAAGACCGCGCCGCGCTCAATTCACGCAGTTTCTTGCGTCACGGTCTGGCACATTTCGCCGTGGACCTCGAAGTGCCAATAAACGCAGGTTATTGGGGCGGAGTCGCTCGCGGGGGTGCATTGGGTGGTGACGGTGACATGAGCGGTGAGATGGGGCTTGCTGAAGGATTGGCAGGACCGGTACAGACGTTGATGCGCACACAAGCAGACGTGCCTGCCTATCTGGCAGGTTTACGCCGCGCCGAAGTCCACTTGGAGGGCGCAGGGATAGGTTCAACTGAGCTTGCTGGATTGGCCGAGCGGATCCACGAACGCGTGCGCCAGTTGCAGGGCCATTGGCAGGCGACACCGTATGGCGGCACGATGGGGCTCACTTGGCCGGAATGACTTCTTAGCGCTTGACCTTGCTGAATAGATCAACCAATTCATCGAACTTTCTGCGTTGTTCGAACTCATCGCCCGATGCAACCGCGGTTTCCACGCAGCTCGGGCATAATCTTTGAGAATCGCATCTTCCTCCTTGCCGAAGGTTGACTTGATTGCCTGCATCTATAAACCGTGTCGCGTAAGCAGACGACAACCCCGTTTTAGCATTTCGCGCCGGCAGCTTTGATGAATGCGACGACGCGCCAGATGTCATCGTCGCCTTCCGGTAGAGCGCCGCGAAAACTCACCATACGTGTACCGGGGACCCCATCGGAGATGACCTTGAAAAGATCTTCATCGCGGTCGCCGTGCAGCCATGTGCAGTCGAATAGAAACGGTGCGTCTCGCGGTCCAGGGGTTGTTCCGTGGCAGTAGCCGCCACAGGTGCCGACGAAGATCGATTGCCCGCGCTTGACGCCGGCGGCGTCGTTAGCGAAGGAATTGGTTGGTTTCGGCGGGCTACAGCCGGCTAGTACCAAGGACAAGATGCCGGTCAGGGTAGCGGTAAGTACGGCTCTCTTCATAAGGCTCTGAGCGCTTCGCTTTGATGGGTGGTGGCAAACGGCGGATGTGATGGAATGTCGTTTTCGCCTAACAGGTCCATGATTTCGGCTGAGTGTTGGCTAAGCACCTTATTGATATCGTCCGTCAAAGGATGGTCTTCGCGCAACAGCGCGTGCTGATTCCAGCGCAGAATTCGTGGCGGTTCGTATGAGCGGTTGTGGTGTAGATCAGCTTCCTCGACGCCAACTTCCGGCAAGGCAAGATCCGGCCCCCATATCAGACCCACATC
>Ga0114999_10004111_pt1 | contig 17802 bp, 19 predicted proteins | sample ArcticOcean_MG_C_3_FD_89820 | JGI IMG/M metagenome (GOLD analysis project Ga0114999, IMG submission 89820) | Marine microbial communities from western Arctic Ocean - ArcticOcean_MG_CB8_126 | ecosystem: Environmental > Aquatic > Marine > Oceanic | place: Arctic Ocean: Canada Basin | collected...
CCGATTCGATACTTTAGGCATTTCAGGCTCCTGGCTGGGCTGGGAAACGGACTTCTTGGTCGAAAACCGTATCCAAGCTAACCAGGAGCCTGTCTTATTTCAAGGCATTCGTGCAACAAAGCCTAAACGTTCTATTGAGCGATTTGGGCTTGGCCTCAGAGCGGATTCATTACCCCCGAAGCCGCAGGAAGCGGCGCAGGGGGTAATGCCTCGGAGCCGGGCAGGAGCCCGGCGAGCACCGTAGGTACGCCAACTCGAAGAGTTGAGCGCCATGAGCGAGAGGCCAAGCCCAAATCGCGTCCCACGCCAACGATTGAGAGATAGTAGAACATGAGAATTATAGTCTTTCTTATCGGATTATGGTGCCTACTTGCTAATGCCGATGCACAAACAGCCAAAGGTGAGATAAAAGGGAACGTCTTTGATACTGGAACGGGCGAACTATTGACCGGAGCCGTAGTCGAGATTGTCGGTATAAAGAGAGGTACGCTGACGGACCAGCAGGGGAACTACGTTGTCACCGATGTGCCGGTGGGCGTTTACACCGTGGCATTTAGTTATATAGGTTATCAGATGCGGCAGGTAGAAGGAGTCGAAATTGGTGCCGCTAACGTTGCTCAACTCGACGCGGGACTGGAGGAAGAGTTGATACGCTTAAGTGCCATGACCGTTACACCGGGGCGTTTTGCCATAATGGGCAAGGAGCCAGAAGCCAGGCAGACCTTGACCCGGGAAGACATTCAGAGCATATCGCAGTTTGGGGAGGATATTTATCGCGCCGTCACCCGCTTACCGGGGATCAGTGGCAACGACTTTTCGGCTCGCTTTACAGTGCGGGGCGGGGAGCACGACGAGGTCTTGGTGGTGATGGACGGACTCGAACTCTACGACCCATTCCACACCTCAAGGACATTAACGGCGGGGCGTTGAGTATTGTTGATGTGATGGCGATTGAGGGAATAGACTTGATGACGGGTGGGTTTCCGGCCGAGTACGGGAATCGCATGAGCGGCGTGTTTAATATAAAGTCGACCACACCGCAAAAACGGCGTACTTCGGTGGGGGTTAGCCTGATGAATACCCGCTTCATGTCGGAGGGTAGTTTTGCGCGAGGCAATTGGCTGGTCTCGGCGCGGCGGGGGTATCTGGATTTAGTGCTGCAATTGATGGGAGAGGAGGAGAGTTTCTCTCCGACCTATTACGATGTACTGGGCAAGGTCGAATATCAGCTCGACGACAAACATAGATTGGCGTTTAATGTATTGCAGGCGCACGACAATTTGGAATTCATCGAGGACGACGAGGACGAATCCACCACCAAGTATGGCAATGCCTACGGGTGGTTGAGTTTGCAATCTACTTTTAGTTCTGCGCTGCTTGCCCAGACTTTGCTGGCGGCTGGGCATATTACGCATCAGCGCAACGGTTTGGCGTTTACTGGCGATACGCGTGAATCGCTGCTGGACTTTACGGTGGACGATCGGCGCGCTTTTGATTTTTTCGAGCTCAAGCAGGATTGGAATTGGGAAGTTTCACAGCGCCATTTCTTAAAGGCGGGGGCGGATGTCAAGCGCTTGGCGGCGGATTACGAGTATTTGAGTGTGCAAAATCGCTTCGAGCGCGTCAGCCAGGACAGTTTTAGGGTAAACGTCGATTCAACCCAGGTAGAGCGCAACCCGTCTGGCTTTGAGTTTGATGCCTATGTGGCGGATCGCTTTCGCTTGCTGTCGCCATTGATAGTGGAGTTAGGGATGCGCTACGACCACACCTCGCACGCCGCTGACCACTTGCTCAGTCCGCGGTTTAATCTGGTCTATACGCTGGGCAAACGCACGGTGCTGCGCGGTGGCTGGGGGCATTTCTACCAGAGCGAGGGCATCCACGAGATCAGTGTGGGCGACGGCGAAGAAATATTTTTTCCAGCGCAGCGGGCGCAACATTGAGTAGCCGGTTTGGAGCATCATTTTGAAAAACAGGTGCAGTTGCGTCTGGAGACTTATTACAAAGACTTGAGCGATTTGCGGCCGCTGCACCGCAATTTTCTCAATGAAATTGAAATCTTCCCAGAGTTACAGGACGACCGTGTGCGGATCGATCGCAGCGGTGCAGTATCCAAAGGCCTGGAGGTATATCTCAAGCGCGATGCCGGTGGCAAATTTACTTGGTGGGCGAGTTATGCACTGGCCCAGGTGGAGGAAGATGTGGCGACGATAGGGGTTGATGGCGAGGTGGTGCCGTTTGGCCTGGAGGTGCCCGGGGTCTTTGACCAGCGGCAGACGATTTATGTGGATCTCAACTACCGGCCTGGGCGCAAATGGCATATGAATGCGGCCTGGCAGTACCGCACGGGGTGGCCCTATACGGATAAGGTTTTGCAACAGGTCAGGAACGAAGACGGCAGTGTATCTTTTTTCAGCAGGTGGTCGAGCTCTACGGGCAAAATTACCCGGCATTTCATCGCTTAGACTTAAGAGTCAACCGACACTTTGAAACCAAGCAGGGACGAGTGTCGGTTTCTCTGGAGTTAGTTAATCTGTACAATCGGGGCAATGTGCGGACATATGATTTTTTTGTCGAGTGCAGTGCGCCGGAAGACTGTCGTATTGAGCGGGAGCCGCAATTCTGGTTTCGCTTATTGCCGTCGGTGGGGGTGAATTGGAGTTTTGCAGACTAGAGATTGGACGTACGTGCGACCTATCAACTATGGAGGAGAGGACCGTGATTAAAAATAATTTTAGCAAAGGACCGCAGGGCTGGTCTTCGTACGAGTACCATGCCAGCATGGTGGCGGGGCAGAAATTTTCATTCTGGCGACCTGGGAAGAGGCCGGTGGGGTCGATGGCGGGGGGTACGTGTGGGCAGACCAGGCGCGTTGGAGTTGCGATGCACCCGAAAAGCCGCTATCGATTTTGCCGCTGATGGTCTATCGAAGTTGGACGGACGAAGACCCCGTCGATTTGCGGGGAGGCGAGTTATCGGTCTATTTGCGCGGCGACGATCTCAAGCTCAATGGGGCGCAGTGTTATTTCTGGGCCCATGTGGGGGGGACGCGCTGGCATTGCAAGGGCCATCCTATCGAAATAGGCGAGGGGTGCTGGACCGATGCGCCGACGCGCTTTTCTGTGGTCGATGACGAAGCTCTGTGGTATATGAGCTGGACCAAATATCCCGAGCCGGCCAGCCTCAGCGAGGTACTGGCGGGCGCCCACAGTTATGGATTCTCGTTCGTCGGTTTTGGCGGCGAGGTGACCGGACGCTTGGCGTTGGGCGGGTTCCAGATTACAAAGTAGTTCGCACTCAGCGGGTGCTGGAAGCGCCGAAGAGTTCTTCCAGCTTGGCTTTTACTCTGTCCAATAAGTCGGGATCGGTGGGCGGATTGGGTGGTCCGAGCAGGTTGTTGGGATAGAGACCCTGGAGTTGGATGGTCGATTTCATGACGCCGAGCCAGTTCTGCTTGATGGCCCATTGCAGGAAAGGTTCTTCGTAGCGGAAGACGGCCTGCCAGGCGGCATCGGGATCGCCGGCGACCAGGTAATTGTAGAATTCGAAAGCAATATCGGGTCTAAAGGGCGCGATGGGACAGAGGTAGGCGGTGGAGCCGAGCGGGTAGCCAAAAGCGAAGTTGCGCATCTGCCCCCCACTGATCACGGCAAAGCCGGCATCGCGAGTGGCGCGCGATAGGTCGTAGTAGTCGCCAAAGGGGTCGCCGTCGTTTTTCATGCCGACAATATTGGGGCGCTGCGCCAATTCGATGGCCACCTCGTTGGGAAAGCGGGGGGTCGTCAAGGTCCAGAGCAGTAGGGGGATGTCGCTGGCGTCTTCAATTTGATCGTAGTATCTATTGAGCACTTCGGGTGTCATGGGCAGGCCGGTGTTGATCTGTACTTTGACGGCGTCGGCGCCAACGGCATCGGCGTGTTTGAGGAAATCGCGGGTCTGTGTCGGTTTCCAAAAGCCGGTGGAGGTGATGAAGAGGCTGCGGCCGTCGTTGGTTTTGCCGATGGTGGCGGTCACCTCCCAAATCTCCTCGGCGCTGAGGCTGGCGTATTCGCTGCTGCCGGCGGTGAGCAAGAGAATGGGAGAGGGATCCTGGCAGAGGAAGTCGATGTAGGCGGCGATGGCGCCGTGGTTGAGGGTGCCGTCTTCGTTAAAACACAGGTTGATGGGGACGACGGGGCCTTTGATGCGCGGGTAGACAGCGGCGGCTCTGGCGCTGAGGGGCATGGGGGCGACTTCTGTGGCAAACTTGATCGTTGATTTGAATTACCCAATATTAAACGAATGGACTGTGGTTGGAAAGAGGAGGTTTAATGAGATATCGCACCTTGGGAAAAACGGGAATTGAAGTTGGCGAATTGGGCATGGGGGGATTGTTTGTCGCTTCGCATAGTGCTGAGCTAGAGGAAGGAGTGCGGGCCGTGCGCCGCGCCTTGGAATTGGGCGTAAATTATGTGGATACGGCGCCGTCCTACGGCAACAGCGAAGAAGTGCTGGGGCAGGCGCTAGAGGGCGTCGAGCAGCCCTATGTGCTGTCGACCAAGCTGGGGGGGCGACCGCAACCGTTTGATCCGCAGGATAAGGGACTCTTGCGGCAGTCGGTGGAGACGAGTTTGCAATTGCTCAAGCGCGACCACATCGACATTCTCATGGTCCACGAGCCAGATCGGCCCGGGCTCTACGATTGGTATTCTGATTGGCACCGTTTCCACGGGCCGGTGTGTGAGTTATTGGCCGAGTTGAAGCAGGAGGGCATCATCCGTTTTACCGGGATAGGGGGGACGACGGCCTACACCATGCCGCATCTTATCGATACGGGCGAGTACGATGTGGTGCTGACGGCTTTTAATTATAGTTTGCTGTGGCAAGAGGCGCTCATCAGTGTACTGCCCGCTGCCAAGGAGCAGGGAATAGGCATCATCATTGGGTCGCCGTTGCAGCAGGGGGCACTGGCACATGTCTACGAGGAGGAAGTGGAGCGTGGAGCGCGCTGGCTGTCGCTGCCGCGGCGCCAGCAGTACAAGAAATTGTACGCGCTAGTGCGTGAATTGGGTGTAGAATTGCCCGAACTGGCGCTGCGTTTTGTCTTGTCAAACCCAGATATCTCGACGGTGTTGATGGGCGCCCGCTCGGTGCAGGAGGTCGAGCAGAATGTGGCGGCGGCGCAAAAGGGGGCGCTCGAAGAGCAAGTGTTGGAACAGATTCAGGAGATCGCGGATATGGTGCCGTTCCGGCCATTTGAAGAACCGTTTGGTTTGCCGTTTACGCGCGACTATAAAGGACCGGGGGGGGCGTGATGTGTTTGCCCCGGTGTTGAGGGACGAAGAAAGTCGATATACCAGGAGGATGTGATGATATACGAAATAAGGACCTACAATCTCAAAACGGGCAAGCTGCACGAGTACTGGGAGCGTTTTAGCGAGAAGTTGCCCGGGCGCCAGGAATTTTCACCTCTAGGGGGACACTGGTACACGGATATTGGCCCCCTCAACCAGATGATCGCCATATGGCCCTACCAAGATCTAGCCCAGCGAGCCGAGATGCGGCGTCAAGCCGAAGCCGGCCCCGAACCAAAATGGCCGCCCAACTCAGCTGAACTGGTCATCGATATGGTGTCGCAGATTTATCTTCCGGCCCCCTTTATGCAAGCACTAGAGCCGCGCCAGATTGGTCCGCTCTACGAAATGCGACTCTACACCTACCCGGCCGAAGTTTTACCGCAAGTGTTGGAAGTCTGGGGTGAGCGCATAGCCGCGCGCCAACAGCTATCGCCGCTGGCGGGTTGCTGGTATTCGGAGGGGGGCGGGCTCAACAATTTTGTCCATATGTGGGCCTACGAAAATTACGCCGAACGCCAGCGCATACGCGAGGAGGCGCAAAGTCGCGGTATCTGGCCGCCGCCGCTTCCTTTCAAAGCGGTTAAGCAAGAAAACAAGATTCTGTTTCCGGCCCCCTTTTCGCCCATGCAATAGCAGAGACGAGTTGAGCAATGCAGAAAGAACACTTTCGCGTCGGCATCATCGGCTGCGGCCGCATGGCCGATACCATCGAAGATGAACAAATAGAGCGCCGCCGCACGCATCCCTATCGCGGCGGTTTGGTATTGCCCTACTCGCATGCCGCCGGTTTCGCGGCGGTGCAAGAGACCGAGATGGTTGCTGCCTGCGATGTCGACGCCGCGCGTTTGCAGGCCTTTGTCGAGCGCTGGCAGATACCGGCAGCCTACAGCGATTATCGCGACATGATTGCAGCGGAAAATCTCGATATCGTCAGTGTCGCGACGCGCCCGGAACAGCACGCCGAGCAGCTGATATTTGCCGCCGAAAATGGTGTAGCCGGGGTGTTCGCCGAGAAACCCCTATGCATGTCGTTGGTCGAAACGGATGCGATCGTCGCCGCTTTTGAACGCGGTGGCGTGCAGATGGAATACGGCCCGATTTACCGCCATTGGACGGCCTATGAACAGGCGCGGACCATTGCCGTCAGCGGCGAATTGGGTCCAGTCAAAGCGGTGTTGGGTTTTGAGGGCAAAGCGCTCGAAGGTCATTTTATCGATCTGCTGCTCTATCTCTTGGGCGATCCAGAGCCGGTGTCGATGCGGGGCATTATTTCGCAGCTCAATCCGGCAGCGGACGATACGACAAACATGAAATTTGTCCAGGATACCGCGTTGCTCACAGCGCTGATTGAATTCGACAACGGCACCTATGCCCACGTGGCGCACACGGGCGTGGGGCGGGAGTGCGAGTTGGTGTGCGCCGAAGGTAGTATCCGCGTCTTTAACGACGGCGAGGCGGTACAGGTGCGACGGCGGCATGCGGCATCCGGTGCTCTGGACCTAGTGGCGGTCGAGCAAATGGAGGAGCGCAGCGGCACGGTGCACAAAATACGAGACCTGGTCGAGGCGATAAAGACGGGCGAGCCGGGGCGCAGCAATTTGCGGGCGACGAGGATCAGTCAGGAGATAGGCTTCGGTCTCTACGAGTCGCATTTGCGCGGCGGCGTGGCGGTCTCGCCCCCGGTGCCCAATCGGGAGCGCTGGGTTTTTAGTTGGTAAAAATCATTTCTCAATCATAAATAAGGAGGTTTATCATCGCAGCCAAAGACGATGTATTTATAGATGCTCAAGGCAATCCGCGCCGGATTCGCGGTGTCACCGTCAACAGTGGATCGACTTTGCTGGCCAGTCTGGTAGCCAAGGTGGGCTTTGAGGCTATTTGGATAGAGATGGAACACGGCCCGGTAAACTTCGAGAGCGTCGATGCCCTCAGTCTGGCGGCTGAAGCGGGTGGTATTTTCCCCTTGGTGCGGTTGCCCGACGGCGAGCGCCACCACGTATTGCGGGCGCTGGAGTCGGGTGCCCGCATTATTTTAGTGCCCATGGTCAACGGTGCAGAAGAAGCGCGCAAAATAGTGGAGCACGGCAAATACCCGCCCCTGGGGCAGCGCGGTTTTAATACGCGCAGCCGCGGTCTAGGCATGGGTTTGGAACCGGTCGTGGAGGCGTTGGCGCTGGCCAATGCGCGCACGCACTTATTCACTCAGATAGAGACGCTTGAGGCGGTAGAGAATCTGCAAGAGATCTGCGCCGTCGAAGGTTTGTCGGGTGTGTTCTTTGGTCCCGGCGATTTGTCGATGAGTTTGGGCATACCCGGGCAGGTCAACGATGAGCGCGTAGTGAGCATGGTGATCGACTGTTTAAAACGTGCCAAAAGCGCGGGCAAATTGACCGGCATTTTTGTGCTGCCCGGCGATTTATTGGACGCCGCCGTGGAAGCCGGTTGCGATCTGGTTATTTGCGGCGGCGATGTGATGGACCTGGCCAAGGCGTGGACAAATTTATTGAGCGCCATTCCGCCAAAATAAAAACTGAGGAAGTGATTTTATGTCAGTTTTTCAGAGACAACCCCGACGCCTGGATCTCTGCAGACCTGACTGTACAATTATCAGACGATTTCAATGAAGAGGGCGAAGCCCCCGATTACATTGACCTGACTCGTTGGATGAAATGGCAGGGCGCCGTCACCGCAGGAAAAGGAGAGTGTACTTTTGCGCCCATTCCGGCCGACGTTTTTGGCCTGGCGGGCATTGGGATGCGGAAGACAAAAACGCCACTGGAAAAATCCGGTGGCGTTTTCTTTTTTCAAAACTATCGATGTTTACAGAATTCCGTATTTGTCGAACACTGCCCGTGGCGACTGCCCCGCCAGCAACTCGTCGCGCACCGTGTTCTCACCTTCCAGTTTCTCGTTGGACTTGTCGAAGACCTCCTGGCGGATAGCGGCAGGAATGACGACCACGCCTTCGTAGTCGGCCAGGATGAAGTCGCCTGGATTGACGGCGACGCCGCCGCACTGCACCGGCACATTGACCGCTTCGGGTAAGATGCGGCCGGCCGAGTCCAGCGGCGAATACCCCTTGGAGAAGCAATTGAAACCCATGTCGTTCATCAGGCGGACGTCGCGCACTAGGCCGTCGGTGACAATGGAGTGCACGCCCTGGACGACGGCGGCGGTGGCGAGTAATTCGCCCCACAGACCCGATTTGAGCTCACCGTTGGCGGCTAACACCACCACTTGACCTGGCGACATCTGTTCGTAGGCGGCAAAGATCTTGCCGTAGGGGTCGTCGCTGGGTGCATCGCTGGGGTAGGCATCCAGGGTTATGGCTGGACCGGCGAACCAGGCCTCGGCTTGGGCGGGGCGAATTTCGTAGTTCATGGACTGGTCGCGGTAGCCCATCCCATCCATAATGTCGCATACCAAGGCGGTGTAAATCGGTTTCCATTCGTCGTACATGGTTTCCTCGTTTTCCTTAGTGATTCATTGGCCGGTCTGCGGTTGTCTTAGCTCTATTGTTGGCGATTGGTGGTTGGCTACTCGCGGCATGAGCATTTTTTTATTGCGCGTCAGTGGCAGGCCGGCAAGGGCGCAACGGTTGTTCCAGCGATCAATGGTTTCCATCGTCTTATATTCGTTGATAATGGCGTTGCGCGATATAGGGGTATAATTGTGGCCAGCCCGGTGTACTACCAATACGTGGATTATGGCCACGTCGCCCGCTTGTGCCTTGAGCACTACGCGTTCTTCTGTGGGGACCAAATCTTCGCTAATGGTGTGTCCCTCTATCGTGGGCAATTCGCCCCGATGGTGGCTGCCGGGCCACACTTCTGTGGCGCCAGCTTCAACGTCGGTGGAGTCCAGGTAGGTGATGGCCGCTGCCAGATTCGGCTCGCTGTGGCGTTCGTACGGCCAGTCCTGGTGCCAGCTCTGGTCGCAGTGAAATCCCGGCGGTTTATTGCGAATCTTACCGTTGTGAAAGTCTATATTGGGGCCCAATAGATCTGCCATGGCCCCTACTATCCGCGGTTCGGTGAATTGGTCGAACCAATAGTCGTTGGCCAGGGGCTGGTCCATCATGCCCGCGACATTTTGCGGGTTGAAGGGATCCGGCTCGTAGCCTTCGGGTAACTCCATATGGGAGCAACTCATGTTCTGGGGCAGGTCTGCGGTCTGGGTCACCAATTGATGGAATTGACGCCGCATTTCCTCGATTTCTGCCGCTGAGTAGAGTCCTTCGAGCAGCAAATAACCGTTGGCGTCGAAGAGCTGTTTCTGGTCGGGTGTCAAAAAAATAAGATCGTCGGCCATGCGGGACTCCTAGGTATTGTTTACTAAACGCTGGCGGCCGGGCAAGAACAGCGCGATGCACGCAGTAAATATCGGCAATAAAGCGAGATACTTCAATGTTTCCTCGATGCCGATGTGATCGGCCAGCACGCCTATGGGGGCCAGGGTCAGCCCGGCAATGCCCCAGCTAAAGCCCAGCGGCAGACTCGAGGCCAGGCCCGAATTTTCTGGTGCTAGCTCCTGGGCGATGGCTACCAAAATGGAATTGGACGCCATGATCATGCAGCCGCCGATGGCCAGCAGCAGGTAAATCATCCAACCTTCGGCCGTGACGTATAAATAGAGTGCAGGGGCGGCCAGTAGGATGGAAACCCAAACTAGCGGTTTGGCATTCATGCGATCGGCCAGGTAGCCGGCGACCAGACTGCCCACCACGCCCGAGGTATTGTAGATGCTAACGCCAGTCCGCCCATGATGAGTGACTCGCCGCGTGCCAGGCCCAGCAAAGGAATAAAGAGGCCAAAGGTCAGCTGGGTGATGGAGCGCAGGATGACGACGACTGTAATGAATATAAGCGGTACGGCCTGCCGCCCCAGGGCGCCCCATGAGTCAGCGTTTTGCCGGTCGTGTATCTGCGGGTTATCTAGCGGCACAAAACGGTAGACCAGAAAGGCCATGGCCAGGCCGGGTAAGCCGACCAGGGGCAGGAATTCGAGGCCAAAGTTGCTGGCGTAGTGGGGTACCCAGAGCGGCGTGAAACCTAGACCCATGGTGCCGCCAAAGACAAAGAGCGACAGGCCAAAGGCGCGGCGCTGACCGCTCAATTCGCCGGCCAGGGAAAAGACCTGGGGATGAAAAGCCGCGACACCCAAGCCGCCACCGCAGAGCACGGCGACAATAGTCCAATAGCTGGGAGCGATGCCGAGCAGGGGGCTGAACACGGCGGCCAGCAGTATGCCGCCGATGACCAAATAACGGCGGGCCATGCGGTCGCCCCAGATGCCCATGAGCGGTTGGCTCAAATTGACCAGGGAGACGAGGGTGCCCAAGAGGCCGGCGTAGGCGTAATTGAGGTCCAGCTTAAGCATGACCAAGGGTAGGACCGGCGCCAGCATAGAGGCGTAGGAATCGACGCAGAAATGCGCCAGGGCGATCAATAAGAGGTTTAGTTTTTGCATAGGCTTAGCGGATTTGCACCGGTTGCAGGCGCAAACACAGGCGCCAGCCGCAGACCGTGCCGATAGTGGCGAGGCCAACACCGACCAGAAAGGGAACGGCTGGGTCGATTTCCAACAATACGCCGCCGATCAGACTGCCGGAGACCATGGCTGCGCTCCACACCATATGGCCCAGTCCAACCATGCGGTTTTTCTCCTCGGGGCCGGCCACTTCGTTGATCATGCCCGGTAGCAGGGTAGACACGGCCCAGGCCATTGTAGTCAGCGCCGTGCCAAAGATAAAGAGGCCGGTCAGGGAGTGCCAGAACAGCACCAGGCACAAAGCGCTGAGGGCGACTCCGCTGGCGGCGATAAGGAAGGGCCAAAATTGACCGTAGCGATCGCGCATATAGCCGGTGAACAATTGCCCGACCGCTGCTACGGCCAAAGAGACTGCGGCGTAATAAGCTGCCATGGCCTCACTGTCGCTGACCCGGTAGACCAGCAGAGGCATCACCAGTCCGACCATGCCCCAGAAGGAAGTTATAGAATAGCGCATAGCGATAAAGAGGTGCACATTGGGCTGGCGCAGCAGCGGTTTATAGGCCGACCACAAGGCCAGAGGTTGTCGGGCCGTGGGCGTCGATTTTGCCTGCTTGCCACCGGGCAAAATCGCTATGCCCAAGACGAAGAGAGCGGCCACCCCCAGGGTCATTGCCAGGCCAATCTGCGGAAAATCCCAGCGCTCTTTGACTAACCCCGTGGCCAGGCTGCCCAGCGAATTGCCGGCCGTATTGCTCAAAAAATAAAAGGCGCTGCCCAGCCCCAGGCGCTGCGACTCTACTGAGGCGATTAGATAACCCTGTCCGGCTGTAGACCAACATCCCCCTGCCAGGCCGATACAGAGAATCAAGAGGGTGAGCATATAGGTATCTTCCCAGCGCAAGACGAGCCCAGAAAATAGCGAGCCGGCTAGGCCGATCAATAGCGTCGCTTTGAGGCCCCAGGTGTCGCAGAGCCGTCCGCCAATCACGGCAAAGATACCACCCAGCGCCAGCATCACGGCTTTGAGGTAGCCGGTAAAAAGCGGCGCCCGTCCCAGATCGGCCTCGATGTAGACTGGAAAGAGGGAGGAAAAGGGTGAGGTGATGAAACTGTTTAGAAAGGCGATTAAGCAGAGGGCGAGGAAGGCGCGCCCCATGGGGCTGCCCGCGTCTCCCTCGTTATTAGATTGTTCTCCTTCTGCGGCAGCGGCCATCTTTATTTTTTGCTGGCCCCAACCTTATTATGCAGCACGCCGATCTGGGAAATTTCGATGTGTACTTTGTCGCCCTTCTTCATGAAGTTGCCGGTGGTGGCGCCGACGCCCGAGATGGTGCCGGTGCTGATGAGATCGCCCGGCTCCAGGGTGATGATGGCCGAAATGTATTCGATGATCTGGGCCACCGGGTAGAGCATTTGCCCAGTGTTATTGTGTTGCTTGCGCTCGCCGTTGATATAGGTACTGATGTCGAGCACCTGGGGGTTGGGAATGTCGTCGGTGGTGACCATCCAGGGTCCTTGCGGGGCAAAGGTATCGAGCCACTTGCCGTTGAGCCAGTCAAACCAGTCGTCCTTGGGGCGGCTATCGCTGCGTTTTTTGATCAGCAGTTGGCGTTCGGAAACATCGTTCATTACAGTGTAACCGGCAACGTATTTGAGCGCCTCCTTGGCCTTGATGCCCTTGGCTGTGCGACCGATGACTACGGCGAGCTCGCCCTCCCAGTCGATGGCTTTTGCTATCGGCGGAATGAGGATGGTGTCGTTGGGGCCAATGACGGTGGTGGTCGGCGGTTTCATAAAGACGCGAGGCGTCTCCTTGTCTTGTGCCTCCATCTTGCCGCCGCCTTCTTCAATGTGGTCCTGATAATTGCCGGCCAAGCAGAAAAGTTTCTTCGGGTTGGGTACCGGCGCCCGCAGCCGAACTTTGCCGATGGGGTGACCCAGTTTGCCATCGGCTTTGCCCTTGAGGCGTTCGGTGGCGGCCTTGGCGGCTTTTTTGGCGGCGCTGCGGCCCTTGCTGCCGGCTTCGAGCAGAGTGAGCATGTCACTGAAAAAGGGATGGGCTTTGCGTTTTTCTTTGCGGGCCAGAGCGCGGTCGGCAACGGCGAGATCGACAACGATGCTATCATCGGCAATTACGGCGCCTACGGCCTCTTGTTTTTTAAAGGTATATGTTGCGAGTTTCATAAATTCCTCCTGATCAATGAAATGGACTTTTGCGTTGGGATGGAAAGAGATACCTAGTTTGGGGGGCGCTGTCAATGGGCGTACTTTTGGGCCAGGGGTGTTGTATACCCGAAAGGGATTTTATATTTCTTTTTATACTATCACTTTTTAGATTGGATGCAATATGTCTAAAGAAAAAGAATATTTCAATCACGAGTCCGCCATTATTGAATCCTCTTGTGAAATTGGGGAAGGGACCCGGATCTGGCATTTTTCTCATATTATGGGCGGGGCGCGCATCGGTACGAATTGCAATATTGGACAAAACGTCTACATCGACCGAGACGCGGTAATCGGCAATGGCTGCAAGATTCAGAATAACGTTTCGGTGTACAAAGGAGTCGAGCTCGAAGACGAAGTTTTCTGCGGCCCGTCCATGGTCTTCACCAATGTCTTCAACCCGCGGGCTTTTGTTGAGCGCAAAAACGAATTTCGCAAAACTTTAGTAAAAAGAGGGGCCACGTTGGGAGCTAATTGCACCATCGTCTGTGGGGTCACCATAGGACAATACGCCTTGATCGGTGCCGGTTCTGTGGTAACGCGCAATGTGCCGGCGTTTGCTTTAATGTACGGCGTGCCGGCGTACCAGCAGGGTTGGGTCTGCCGTTGCGGCGTTGTGTTGCCAGAGACGCGGGATGAATTGAGCTGTCCCGAGTGTGGTACCGCCTACCAATTAGAAGTCTCGGGACAGCTACAACCCCTAGTTTAGTCGGTGGGGTAGGAGAGCGGGAAGGTCGGCTCTTGTGCCTGGTGGCGGGTGCGTTTTTCAATTTTCTGGTGGTAATACTCTTCGATAAAATCGGCCAAGTTGCGGCTGGCTTCCTCAAATACCATTTTGCCTTTTTCGGCAGTGGCTTTTTCGGCCTCGCCCATTACGCCGCTGTCAGAGTACTGGCTGGTCCATTCGATTAGGCCCATGGGACCTTGCCCGAAGAGGTCGCCGTAAACGAATTTTGATCCTCGTTTATTGGTTTTGGCGATTTCGCTCTTGATTTTATCGTGGCGCACGCTTTCCGGTGCTAGGTGGAGCAGCATGGAGGTCTCCAATTCGCCGGCGTGCGAGCAGCCGCCGGGGTAGACGCTGTCGCGCCATCCTTTATTGAAGTCGGGGTTGACCTTGAGCAGGTTCCACCAGCTGCAGAAGCTACAGCTGGCGTCGGTTTCGACGATGATGCGGCGCGCCACCATATCTACTAGGTTGTGGTTGGAGCCGTGGCCGTTGACGATGATCATTTTCTTAAAACCGTGGTAGGCCAGGCTCTTGCCAATGTCGAGGACGTATTGGACAAAGTGTTCGTGGTGGATGTTGAGCGAGCCGGGAAAGTCCATGACGTGGTGCACGTAGCCGTAACTGACTGGGGGCAGGACGAGGCTTTTTTCGGGGTTGAGGCGGGCGGCTTCGGTGGCCACGGCGTTGGCGCAGAGGTGGTCTACTTTGAGGGGCAGGTGGTGGCCGTGTTGTTCGACGGAGCCGGTGGGGATGATGGGGATTTTACCTAAGGCTATGGCTTCGTTGACTTCGGGCCAGGTTAGTTCGTCGAATTTATAGATTTCGCGGACGGATGGCATGAAGGATCACTCCTGTTTGAGGTGGTTTGTTTGGGATGTCGGGGACGGCCGTCAGGGGGGCCTGCCCGACACTGCCCTGTCATGGAATCAGCTGTTTTAATCGTTGCCGGTGTAACAGCGTTCGCCGCGGGCCAGGATGCATTTGGGGTCTTCGACACCGGCCAATTCGTCGACGCTGCGGTAGCCTATGGTCATGCTCATGCGGGTGTTATCGGTGTGGTTGGTGCCGATGCGGTGGAAGACTAGGCTGTCGATGAGCAGCATGCTGCCGGCGGGCATGGGCACGGGCACGGCCTGATCGACGATGCCGGAAGCTACGACCCAGGGTTCCTGGTCAATATTGTGCAGGTAGTTGAGGCCGGGTAGCAGATGGGAGCCGGGGATGAGCTGGGTGCAACCGTTGTCGAGGTGGGTTTCTTCTAGGTAGAAGATGACGGTGGCCAGGGGTTGGGTCCACTGGGTGATGTCGCGGTGGAAGCGGTCGGTGTTTTTGGAAGCCAGATTGAGAGTAGCATGGTTGTGGCGGTTTTTGACGATTTCGATGTTGGGACCCAGGATGGACTCGAGGGGGTCGAGGACTAAGGGGTTGGTGGCGACTCGGCGGAAGATGGGGGTGCTGCGATCCATGAGCTGGGAGATGCGCACGGGTTTGCCGTCGGGGCTGCGGACGATGGGTTCGACTTCATTTTTGAGGTCGGTCCAGATGGCGGTTTTGAGCTCTTCTACGGTTTCTTGGGGTAGAGGGTGCGGCAGTTTGAGGAAACCGTTGTGGCGGAAGAGGCGGATTTGTTCTGCAGTCAGGGAGGTAGTCATAGCGCTCATCAAGATAGGGTCATTGTTGAATGGATCCAGTCAGCACGGCCTCGGGTTTATAGTCAACGGTAAGAACTTTCAAGAAATAGGGCGAGGCGCGGAACTGCTGGGCGAAGGTCTTCACACGGTCTCCGTCGGCGGCGGTGGTCTTTTCGAGTATCTGTAGACCATAGTCGAGGTACTCCGCTTCGCCTGTGTAGTCATAGGCATAGCCGTAACCGGCCAGGCAAATGCCGTTGTGTGCGCCGCTGTTCTTCCACTTGCCGTCGCCCGCTTCCTCGGCGATCGCAGCGTCCATAGCCTTTAGGCAGTAGCGCGCGGTATCCTTGTCGCCGCTGAGTACACCCCAGATGCCATGGGCGACGTTGCGCAGCGCGCCGCGTCCCCAAAAGGCCATGGCGAACTCTGAGGACATCAGGCCGACCTCGTGGAACCAGCGCTCGCCGGTGAGGTAGTAGAGTTCGTAGAGCGACTCGTTTTTGTAGAAGGTGAATGAGTCGTGGCCCATGAATTCCTGGCCCCGGGTGTAGTTGCGGAAATGACCCACCACAGGGCCGGAGCGCGGGGAGCCGACAAGGTCGGCATTACCGGGGAAGCTGTGGCAGATGTCGAGGTCGGCGAGGTGCAGGCCGGCCTCCACGGCTGTGGTCAGGTTGAGGAGATTGCCGCTGCGCAGGTAGTTGATGATGACCGCGTGCGGAAAATCGTAGTAGTTACTATCCCACCAGCTCTCGTGGGCGTTTTCGCGTACACAGGTGTGGTGATGCAGGCCGCTGCCGAAATTAAGCCAGCCGAACTCGTTGACCTCCCATTGCGGCCGGGAACGCTGGCTCACGATGTGCTCCAAGCACGCGTCGATGCGATGCTGATAGCGTGCGATGACGTCGCGGTAGTGCTCCTGGAAGAGCGCCGGATTGTTGGCGTAGAGGTCACCAAATACACGGGTCTCTTGGCAGTACCAGTTTGGATCGCAAGCGGCAAAGAGAGGGTTGCTGGAGCCGCTGGCGATCGCCTGCGGCTCCGGTGCCTGGTCCCGGGCGAAGTGGAGGAAGAGGAAGTGCGTTTTTGCGCCGGCGGTGTAGAGGTCGACCGGCTCGCCTGCGGCTGACTTGAGCTCCAGTGCCACCGTACCGTCGGGCCGCGCCACAGCCCCCAAGGGGTACACCTGCCACGACCAGCGCGTGCCGGCCGTGAGGATAGCGGCTGCAGAAGCGAGGCGAATCCAACCGTCGCATTTCTCGCCTGCAGCAACCCCGTTGAGCGTGCACGCGTCCACTTGCGTCTGCGCCAGTTGGACGCCCGAATGGCGCAGCGGATTCTCCACCATCTTGCCGTCGATCGCCAGGCTCACCGCCGCCTGGCCGGCCGTCTTGAGCTGTAGTTCCACCGCCAGTCGGTCGATGGCCACAAACCGCGCCATGCTGTCGATTTGGCGATTGCGGACGCTGAATGTGATCTCCGCCTCGGGCGAGCCGCTGTAGAAGTAGAGGCGCGCTGTGAAGTCGAGCGATTGCACCGCAGACGTGGAGAATGTGCCCTTGAGTGCCACGACGGCGCGGCCAGGGCCGCGTTCCTCGATCGCAGCCGTCTGCACGACTGCTGTTTGGGTGAAGGACTTTTCGTCGATCCTGACCTGTTCGGTACGGAACTCGTCTTCGTGTTCGTCGGTCCGTGGGACGACGCGGGATTCGCCGTTCCGCGCCACGAGGATAGCGCTCGCCGGTTTGGCGAGAAGCGCATCGTCGTCGGCGAATTCTTTTGCGGCGTTGGCGCGCAGGTAAACCTGGTCGAATGGGGCGAAGCGGTCCGTGGGGATGACGAACATGGCCGGACCGGTGACCACGGTGATGGCCTTGTCCGCCTGCTGGATAGCGAGTTCGGATGTCGGCAGGGGGGTAGTGGAAGTCGCCAAGGTAAATGTTTGTCTGCCGTTTGCCGCCAAGTCTGTGAGGAAGTGAACGGTGACCCACTTGAGCGATTCGTCGCCCAGCCACCGGGCGCGCGGCTCGATGGAGGCGAGGACCACATTGCCCTGCGCATCGAGCAGGCGCAGGGCCGCCACGTCCTTCACTGCACCTTGCGGCAACGGCACCCCCGAATTAACCGCGTTGCCGATTCGTTCGATCCCTGTCACTTCTTCCACTAACAGTGGTATTTCGAGTGCCAAGGCCTGTTCCGTGACTATACTCAAGATCGAAATCCCCTCCATTTAGGATTATCTGTAGCGTATCCCTCACCGATTGGTCAATAAAATCGCATTATTTTTAAGGCTCATTATGGATTCCAGGGAGATGACTTGAAAGGGTAGGCCCAACCGCTTATTCTTGGTGTGGTGCGCCCTTTTCTTTTCTCTCCCCATCTGGATTTTC
>Ga0114999_10004112_pt1 | contig 17799 bp, 12 predicted proteins | sample ArcticOcean_MG_C_3_FD_89820 | JGI IMG/M metagenome (GOLD analysis project Ga0114999, IMG submission 89820) | Marine microbial communities from western Arctic Ocean - ArcticOcean_MG_CB8_126 | ecosystem: Environmental > Aquatic > Marine > Oceanic | place: Arctic Ocean: Canada Basin | collected...
CCTACGCGCCATCACGGGCATCATGTTTGTGCTTGGATATGCCCTTGCAATGGGCATGGGCATTTGGATGTATCAAGAAGGCACCTTCACCATTGGCGCTGTCTTTCTCGTCTTTCACTACACCTCCATGTTGCGGGAACCCCTCTTTCAAATCAGCCAACAAATCAACGAACTTCAACGTGCCACCGCAGGTCTCAAACGCATTGAAGAACTCCACCGCATCCAAACCAACATTCAAGACGGCGATCAAAAACTGGTGGCCACACGCCCTTTAGGCCTCACCTTTGACAATGTTAGCTTTGCCTACAACCCCAATGAAAACGTGTTACAAAATGTATCTTTCACCCTTGAACCAGGCAAAACGCTCGGGCTCTTAGGGCGCACAGGCAGCGGCAAAACCACCATCACCCGCTTGCTCTTTCGTTTTTACGATATCCAAAGCGGCCAAATTCGCATGGGTGAACAACCCATTCAAGACATACAGCTCAAAGACCTACGCCAACACGTGGGCCTCGTTACCCAAGATGTGCAGCTCTTCAACGCCTCTGTAAGAGACAATCTCACCCTCTTTCGGCCCGATGTCTCCGACGACAAAATCATCACCATCATAGAAGAACTCGGCCTGAGTCAGTGGTACCATGCCCTACCCCATGGCCTCGATACCGAACTCACCACCGGAGGCAGCGGCCTCTCGGCAGGCGAAGCCCAACTGCTCGCCTTCACACGTGTATTCCTCAAAGACCCCGGCCTCGTCATTCTCGACGAACCCTCTTCACGTCTCGATCCCGCCACAGAGCAAAACATCAACCGCGCCGTTGAACGCCTCTTGCAAGACCGCACGGGCATCATCATTGCCCACCGGCTCGACACCGTTCAGCGCGTTGACAACATTCTCATTCTCGATCACGGGCACATCCAAGAATTTGGCGCGCGTGCCCAACTCGTCGCAGACCCCAACTCGCAATTTTCGCGCCTGCTCAAAACCGGCTTGGAGGAACTGATTACATGACCATGGGCCAAACCACATGGCGACTCCTCCGTTTTCGCCCCGGCTTGTTTTTAGCCACCGTCTTTTTTCGTGGCATAGATGACGTTGCGCCCTTCCTTGCGGGCGTGATCATGAAAAATTTCTTCGACGCGCTCACAGGTCAAGCAGAAGCAGCCTTTACCCCTTGGACGCTCGTAGCGCTCTTTGTCTCGGTTGAAGTTGGCAACCGTGTTGGCCTTTTGGGCTCGGCTTATGCCTGGCCCCGTTGGTGGTATGCCCTTGAAACCCTCCTGCGCAGAAACCTCATCGCCGCCATACTCGAAGTACGTGACCCAGCAAGCATTGCCAGTTTATCGGGTGAAGTCACCAACCGATTTCGCGACGACGTCATGGGCATCATTCAATATCTCAACCGCTACATTCACATGTGGGGCAACCTTATTTTTGCAGGGCTCGCCATTTCATACATGGCCAAAATTGACGCCAACATCACCTTTATCACCATCATCCCAGCCATTTGTGTGGTCATCATCGTAGACTTTGCCCGCAAATACATTCACAAATACCGCACCGCACAACGCCTTGCCACCGAGCGATCCACCAACTTTGTCAACGAAATGTTTCAATCGATCCTCGCCATCAAAGTGGCCACCACCGAAACCCACATCACAGATCGCTTTCGTGCGCTCAACGACGAACGCCGCAAATCCACCCTCATCGACAACCTCTTTAATCAAATCCTAAGCTCCATCAACTTTAACCTCGGTCATATTGCTACGGGGGTCATTCTCATTCTCGTAGCCCAAAAAATGAAATCGGGCACTTTCACCGTAGGCGACATGGCCCTCTTCACCACCTATGTCGGTCAAGTCGCCCGAAGTGGTTCTCTCTTAGGCACCCTTCTCACCAACCACAAGCGCGCCGAAGTTTCTTACTTTCGCATGGCCTATACCATTGACAACATACCACCCGAACGCCTGTCAGAATATAATCCCGTCTACCTCAACAACGAACCGCCTGCCTTGTTTGTGCCCTCTCGCACCGACAAAGACAAACTCAACACCCTCACGGTGCGCAACCTATCCTACACCTATGGCAAAACCGACAACGGCATTCACAACATTGACCTCACCCTACCCGCAGGTTCTTTCACCGTCATCACCGGGCAAATCGGCTCCGGAAAAACCACCCTCATCCGCGCCCTACTCGGTGTCCTTCCCAAAGTTGAAGGCGACATCCTCTGGAATAACGAACCCGTCACCGATCCCAAAACCTTCTTCGTTCCACCGCGTTGCGCTTATACCCCACAAATCCCACACCTCTTTAGCGAAACCCTGCGTGACAACATCCTCCTCGGTCTGCCCGACGATCCAAAGGCCCTCGAGCAAGCCCTTCACAATGGCGTTATGGAAACCGACATCCCCACCCTCGAAGACGGCCTCGATACCATCGTTGGCCCACGCGGCGTCAAACTCTCTGGCGGCCAAATCCAGCGCGCCGCCGCCGCACGCATGTTCATTCGCACCCCCGAACTGCTCGTCTTTGACGACCTCTCAAGTGCCCTCGACGTAGAAACCGAACGCACCCTCTGGACACGCGTCTTTGAACAACAACAAGCCACCTGCCTCGTTGTCTCCCATCGTCGCCCCGCCCTGCGTCGCGCCGATCAAATCATCATCCTCAAAAATGGACACATCGAGGCTGTAGGCACGCTCGACGACCTACTCGAATCAAGCGAAGAAATGCGCCAACTCTGGGATGAGCCAGCCCCATAACATCGCTCCTGCCTGGGATATTCGCTAAATCAAAAAAATTAAAATTGGCAAAGGTAGACTCATGATTGGAAAGCTTGTCGTCATTGTCCTTTTTACAACACTCTACACCATCGTTCGTTACGTCATCTTCGGAAATGTTTCCCCAATTCACTTACCCATTTTCCTTCTCAATAAGTCTGTCTCTATAGCCTCTGTATGCTTCTTGTTTTTTACGGCTCTGAATCATACGCAGGATCAGACAGAGAAGATTCGATTTTGGGGAACTGCTGCATTACATGGTGCTTACATACATATCATGTTGTCTCTTGCGATCCTTTCAAGCGCTTATTATCCCAAATTTTTTGGCGAAGAAAAAATGAACCTCACAGGAGAACTCACCATTCTATTTGGGGTGTTGGCAGTCTACTGTTTTTGGTTTGTGCGCACCAAAAAATATGTTTTCAAGCAACGGCAAATCTTCCAATTGCTTTCAGGTCTTTTTCTTGTTGGACATCTGACAACAATGGGTTACACGGGTTGGACGGCAGTAGGAAGTTGGCATGGGGGTTTACCACCCATTTCCTTAATAGGCTTTATATTGGCAACCATCAGTTTCATACTGTTTCTAAAAACAAAACAAACCCCGTCCTAAAAATTAAGGAAACGACCTATGAAAATCTCATTCAGTGGTGGCAACCTCAGCGAAGAACACTTGTTATATGCCAAACAACTCGGTGCCGATGGCCTAACCTGCACAGCAACCGTTATTCCCGGCTACACCGAAAACCGAGTGGTCACGGTTGACGAATTGGCCACCCTAAAAAAACATATCGAATCCTACAACCTCGAACTCCTCACCTTCCGATTTCGCCCCCAAGACACTTTTAACATTCTATGCAATCCCGATGACCGAGATCGCGAAATCGACAACATCTGTGCCACCATCCGCGCAGCAGGAAAAGTAGACATTCCTTTTGTCTATTACAACCTCACCCCCTGGCGCAGCCTCGACAATGCATGGTCCAGCATTCCATCTCTACCCACCCTAAAAGAAGGCGACCTCAGCCACGGCTCTGGCCCAGGTCGTTATCATCTCCCATCAGGACGCGGCAACGCCGACCTGCTCTCCCATACGTCCACGCGCGCAGCAGAAGACATGCAAAACGTTCCCAATGAAGAAAACGCGCCCTACGGTCACATCAGTGCCGATGAACTCTGGGACCGCGTCCACTACTTTTACCAACGCGTCATCCCCACCGCCGAAGAAGCAGGCGTCAATGTCGGTGCACACCCCAATGATCCCCCCGAACCCATCTATCGCGGCGTAGAACAAATTCACAACACCGTAAACGGCCTCCAAGAACTCGTCGATCTTATACCCAGTGAACGCAGCGGCCTCTTGCTCTGCATTGGCACCCTACACGAAATGGGCGACGATACCATGGCTGCCATTGAACACTTTCTCCAACAAAAGAAAGTCTTCCAAGTCCACTTCCGAAATCCCACAGGCACAGTGCCAGCAGGATATTACCAAGAAGACTTTCTCGACGAAGGTGACCTCGACATGCACGCCGTGATGCAACTCCTGCACAAGTACAACTATTCAGGCAACATCGATCCCGACCACGCGGTTGGCATTGCAGGCGATAAGGATGGGCGCATTGGATTTGCTTGGGAACTCGGTTATATCAAAGCGTTGCGAGATGTGGTGACGAAAGGATAATGGCACAGGACACGGCACAGGTATAGCCTCCAATAAGCAGCGGCGCGTAGACGACACGAAAGATACGAAAACAATCTCTAACACAACAAAAGCCCTGTATCATATCAGATACAGGGCTGGTTTGTTTATACCTTTTTTTAAAAAATCTCGATCAAATAGATAGGTTTTTTAAAAACACTTCCGTTTAGTTAAAAGGCTCTGTATTTTAGAAGGATTTAATAAATATATGTTTATGTAAACGTATTTGGAGATTTTACACTTTTCACTCTGCCCCTTGCACAGTATCATATACCCATTCACAAAAACCAAAGGAGCACCCCATGAACATAGACCTCACCGGAAAAGTCGCACTCATCTCTGGCGCATCACGTGGCATTGGGCGCGGCATTGCCATTGAAATGGGCAAAGCAGGTGCAAACATCATCATCAATTGCCGCACACACCCCGACGAAGCTGAAGAAGTGGCCGAAGAAATTCGCAACGCAGGTGCCGACGCCCTCGTCTACCCTGCCGATGTCTCAGACCGCAGCGCCGTTGATGCAATGGTCAACGCCACCGTCGAAAAATTCGGCCACCTCGACATTGCCGTCTCCAATGCCTACTACTCCAAACGCCAACCCTTTCTCGATCTCGAACTCGACGGCGCGCGCCAAACCCTCGACGTCACCTTTTGGGGTGCATTTCACATTGCTCAAGCCAGTGCCCAACAAATGGCCAAACAAGGCAATGGTGGCGCAATCCTTTTCATCAGTTCCGTCCTCTCCAAAATCCCCATGAAAACCTCCCTCCCCTACAATGCAGCCAAAGCAGGCATCAACCAAATGTCGGCCACCATTGCCAACGAACTCACCGAACACCGCATTCGCTCCAACGTGATCACCCCAGGATACATCGACACACCCGGCGAACGCCAATTTGCCACCGACGAACAAATCAAAGCAGCCGCAAAAGACATCCCCTGGAAACGCCTTGGCACCCCCGAAGACATCGCCAAAGCCGCCACCTTCTTGTGCTCTGATGCCGCCGATTACATTACCGGTACGATCTTAAATGTGGATGGTGGTTATTGTTTAAAGTTGGGTTAAGCACATCAAAAACTGAGCATAAAAAAAGGGCGAAAGATCTTATCAATCTTTCGCCCTTTGAAAAGCAAGGCTCTGATTCCCGCTTCTCCCCCTAAGGTCTTCTTAGTCGTCCCAAGACAGCGCACCCGCATTTTGATAATCGGTCACACGCGTCTCAAAGAAATTCTTTTCTTTTACAATATCAATCGTCTCACCCATCCACGGAAATGGATTTTTGGAGCCATAAACACCTGCCAAACCAATGCGCTCCAACCGGCGATCGGCGACAAACTGCACATATTCACGGAACATCGTTTCATTCAGCCCCATCACACCGTCGGGCAAACAATCACGCGCATAAAGCACTTCATATTCAACCGCTTCACTGACCATATCATAAATATCGCGCTGCAATTCAGCGGTCCATATTTCGGGGTTTTCTGCCTTAATGGTATTGATCAAATCAATACCAAAGTTCAAGTGGATCGTTTCATCCCGCAAAATATATTGAAACTGTTCACCAATGCCCGTCATCCGATTTTGACGGTGGAAAGACAAAATCATTACAAATCCGCTGTAAAAGAAAATGCCCTCCATAATCACATAAAAACCAATCAAGTTTTTGAGGAACTTTTGCATGCCCTCAATAGATGCGGTTGAAAAATTTGGATCTAAAACATCAGAGGTCATATTCATCACAAACTGATCTTTGCCTTTAATCGATGACACCTCGTGATACATATTAAAAACTTCACGCCCGTCCAAACCCAACGATTCCACAATATAATGAAACGTGTGTGTGTGAATGGCTTCTTCAAATGCTTGGCGCAACAAATACTGACGTGCTTCGGAGTTTGTAATGTGCTTAAAAATGGCCAACACAATATTGTTGCCCACCAAACTTTCACCCGTGCTAAAAAAACCTAAGTTGCGCAAAATAACCTGACGCTCAGCATCCGTCAAAGCATCTGAGCGCCACAATTCAATATCGCGCTGCATCGGTACTTCGGTGGGCATCCAATGGTTGGCACAGCCATTCAAATAATGCTCCCAAGCCCAGTCATACTTCAGCGGCATCAGCTGATTCACATCCACTTGGTTGCAATTGAGCAACCGTTTGTCTTCGGCTTTAAAAGGCTTTTGCAAATCATAGGCATCACCCGTGTCACCACAACATCCCGCACCCAGTGCTGGTGCAGGGGTTTCCACTTCTACTTCTTCTTCAAATGTTAACGTATCGGCCATTTCTAAAACTCCTTTTAAGAGCCGTCAGCAGTCCGCTTTCAGCAGTCCACACAAATTCAAATATTAAAAAACCATCAACGGCTATTTGGTAACCGCTGATGGTTAACTGCTTTATTGGCACGATTCACAAGACCCATCGGTAATGTCACAAGACACGGGTGTGGGCTGCCTCGGCAAGCGTTCAGAAACCGTGGGTGCCACAACTTCATCACGGTGCACCTGCACATCACCCGACGCCGACTTAGACTGCATCCAACGAGGTTGCACACTGCGGCGGTTGATGTCCATCGTTGACTTTTCAATCTGTGTGGCCGCAATAGAACGCAAATAATACGTCGTTTTTAAACCGCGCAACCAAGCCAACTTGTACATATCATCCAATGCTTTTCCGCTGGGTGCTGCAATATACAAGTTCAACGACTGACCCATATCAATCCATTTTTGGCGGCGGCTGCCACAATCAATAATCCACTCAGGTGCCACTTCAAATGCCGTGCGATACAAAGCCTTCAAGTCATCAGGCACACGATCAATTTCGGCCACTGAACCATCGAAGTACTTCAAGTCATCCACCATCTCATCATCCCAAAGCCCCAGGGCTTTCAGGTCGTTAACCATATAATTGTTCAACACGGTGAAGTCACCCGACAAATTGGCCTTCACAAACAAATTGCGATACGTCGGCTCAATCGACTGCGTCACACCGGAAATGTTTGAAATCGTTGCCGTGGGTGCAATCGCCATCACATTGCTGTTGCGCATGCCGTGTTTATTCACAGCTTCGTGCACCACATTCCAATCCAAACGCGCCGACATATCCACTTCAAAATACGAACCGCGTTCTTCGGCCATCAGCTTCAACGTATCAATCGGCAACATGCCACGATCCCACTTCGACCCTTCATACGATTCATAAGTACCACGTTCTTCGGCCAACTGGGCTGATGCCAAGATCGCATAATACGAGATCTGTTCCATGCTCTCGTCGGCAAACGCAACCGCACCGTCAGAATCATAAGGCAAGCGCAACATATAAAGCGCATCTTGAAAACCCATCAACCCCAAACCAACGGGGCGATGGCGCTTATTGGAGTTGGCGGCTTCATCGGTGGGATAGAAATTGATATCAATCACATTGTCCAACATCCGCAAGGCTGTGAAAATCGTGTCTTCCAACAAGTCGCGATCTAAACCACCGTCTTTAATATGGGCCACCATGTTTACAGAACCCAAGTTGCACACTGCCGTTTCATCGCGACTTGTATTGAGCAAAATTTCTGTGCACAAGTTTGAACTGTGAACCACACCCTTGTGATCCTGTGGTGAACGAACATTTGAAGGATCTTTAAACGTGATCCACGGATGACCCGTTTCAAACAGCATCGACAACATCTTGCGCCACAACGACACCGCATCAATTTGACGATATTGACGCAACCCGCCCGCTTCAGCTTTTCTTTCATATTCTTCATATTTTGCTTCAAATTTTTTGCCGTACAAATCGTGCAATTCGGGTACTTCATCGGGGCTAAACAACGTCCACGAAGACTTTTCCATCACACGTTTCATAAACAAGTCAGGAATCCAGTTGGCTGTGTTCATGTCGTGTGTACGACGGCGATCATCACCCGTATTCTTGCGCAACTCTAAAAAGTCTTCAATATCTAAATGCCACGTTTCCAAATAAGAACACACCGCACCTTTGCGCTTGCCACCCTGATTCACCGCCACGGCTGTATCATTGACCACTTTCAAAAATGGAATCACACCCTGGCTCTTGCCATTGGTGCCCGCAATATAAGAATTGGTCGCACGCACATTGGTCCAGTCATTGCCCAAACCACCCGCCCACTTCGACAACTTGGCATTGTCAGATACCACTTTGAAAATGTGTTCCAAATCGTCTTGTGCCGTAGACAAATAACACGACGACAACTGCGGGTGTAAGGTGCCCGAGTTAAACAATGTAGGCGTCGCAGATACAAAGCGGAACGCCGATAACACTTCGTAAAACTGAATGGCACGATCTTCTTTGTTTTTTTCGTCTACCGACAAACCCATTGCCACACGCATCCAGAAAAACTGGGGTGTTTCAATGCGACGATCATCCACGTGCAATAAATATCGATCAAAGATGGTTTGCATGCCCAAATATTCAAAGTCTTGGTCTCGTTCAGGTTTTAAAGCAGCAGCCAATTTGACCAAATCGAAATCGCGCAATGTCGGGTCGAGGCGATCATTTTCAATGCCCGTTTCGATAAAATTGGCAAATCCTTCACGACAGGCTTTATCGACATCTTCACTAATGGGTTTCATACCCAAAGCGTGGCGATAAATCACATTCAACAAAATTCGCATAGACACTTTACCATAAGCCGGTTCTTTTTCCACGCGGCTACGTGTCGCCAATATCATGGCCCGTTCAATATCTGAAGGTTGGATGTCGTCGTATAGGGATCGATAAATCTCTTCTAACAAATCCTGCGCATCTACCTCGTCATACCCATCACAAGTCGCAAAGATCTCTGCCCGAATGCGGTTGGCATCTAAGGGTTCACGCTTACCATCGGCAAGTTTAACACGCAATTTCGGCGCATTAGGATCAGTGGGGATTTCTTCACCACTCAATACACGCGCTTTTTTGTGATCTTCACGATACACAATATAACGACGCGCAACCGTAAAATGCCCTGCACGCATCATCTGAATTTCAACTTTGTCCTGAACCCGCTCCACATCCACTGCATTTTCAGGGTCGCGCAACCCATCAGACACATCGGCAATCACAGCATCTGTAATGCTTGAAATATCTCCTGCAATCTTCGGCGGCAAGGCTTGTCCATCGGGAAGCCCCAACTCCGCTCGAAACGCAGCAGATATCGCGCGCTCAATAAGGGACCGATCAAATGCCACAACACGACCATCACGTTTGCGCACCATAAAATCAACTGATGCTTGTACGGCTTCTTCTACTGCCTCGACCATGCGTGCCTCCAAAGTGCCAACGGGTGGAATAGAAAAACGTCTGGGCACACGAATCCATATTCCAAGAAATTGATAAAGAAACCACTCCCCACAGATGCCAAACCGCAGGAAATTTCAAAACCTAAATACTGATAGGGAAAAGGGAGAAACGGGGAACAAACGTAAAGAAAAACTCACGTCCAAAAGATCCTATGTGTAGAATTGGGGAAACCCCACGCTAAGACCTTTTTAACCGAGGACAAAACGAGCTTTGAAAGGGGGCTCTCAAAGCTCAAATCATTGTTTTATCAACGGCTTCCAAAAATCAACCTACGTTTCTGTGCTATTGGTGTGCGAGACACACCACGTATTACAAGGTGAACACAATATATGGTGGTTTTTAGCAAAAGTCAATACTAAATGTATGCAAACACCTACCGACACCCAATTGCTTGTATCTGTGGAATTTAGGTCCTAAAGTGTCCGATTTTGGGACACTTTAGGATCATGTACATGATTCTCTCATCATTTTTGTAAAAAAAAAGCCTATTAAAATTTGCCTGTTATGGGTTTATGTTTCAAAGGCAAATACACCTAATGTCTATACATAAATAACATAAGAAATTCTTCTTATCCAATAATGGCTGCTGGCCTGTACTGGGCCAAAAAGAGAATCTAAAACGGACGTAGATACCCAAACCTTTACACCATTCTCAAACTCATTGACGCAAACAACGGTCATTTGTAACTTGATCACCGAAGAACAATACGATCTCTTCACCCACGCTTTTCATAAAATTGAGGAAAACCACATGTCATCCGAAAAAGCCTATAAAGTGCGCGCCACACAGTGCAGTCACAAAGCTTCCCGAGAAGATATCTATCAAAAACTCAAAACCGTCACCTATCCTCTCACCCGGAGCTGGGACAAACTCGAAAAAGCCAAAAAAGTTGGCATCAAAGTCAACATGCAAATGCGCACCGACAACATCCGTCGCATCGGTGGTCGCCGTCAGGAGCTCGTTGACGAAGACGTATTGCACGGTGTCCTGCGCCTCCTAAAAGAACGCACGACAGCCCACATCTTTGTTCTGGATACCAGCAGTGCCCCTCCCGGAGAACGCCCCGGCTCCGACTTTAACATGCGTTCTATCTTCGAAGAGTTCAACATTCCCTATGTCGAAGCCGGTGATCCACCCTTCACACAATACAAAGTGCCCGGCGGGGGCATCATGTTCTCCGAATACCAACTCTCAGCCGCTCTTGGAGAAGCCGACGCCTTTGTCTCCCTTGCCAAAATGAAAAGCCACGGTTTCATGGGCATCACCCTCTGCCTCAAAAACCTCTTCGGTCTACCGCCCATTCCACCTCATGGCCGACTCAGAACCTATTTCCACCACCCAATCCGTCTCTCCTACGTTCTACCTGACCTTGGCCAAATCGCCAACCCCTGCCTCAACATCATCGACGCCCTCACCGGCCAATCCAAAGCCGAATGGGGCGGCGAAGGTCGAATCTGTGACGCCCTCATAGCAGGGGATCATATCATCGCCACCGATGCCTGTGGCACGCACCTCATGGGTACCGACCCTGCCCTCGACTGGCCCAACCCGCCCTACCGTCGAGACCGCAGCCCCATCGCAGTAGCAGCCGAATACGGGTTTGGCACCGTCGATCTAAACGACATCGATCACGACCTTGGCGGTCTCGAACCCCCACTTGCCGAATTCAACTCTCGGGAACTCAACAGCGAAGAAGGCATTGTTCTCTTGCGTCAAACAGCCTGTGAACAAGCCCTTTATTACCGCGACAACCAGAACGATTTCATAAAAAAATACGCTGGCGATTATATCTTCCTTCAAGACGGCGACGTCATCTGGAATGGACCTCATCCTGAAAACGCCGGTCCTGTCGACAAAATCAATCCCGACAAAAAGAACCTTGCAGCCTGGCTTAAACGCGTCGACCCTGAAGAAAACGAAGGTGAACACTTCAGCGTTTACGAACAGCTCCTTCAACGCTTTAAAGGCCGCTACGACGCCAACGACCCCGCCCAAGAATAACGGTCTTTTCCATTGCACGAACCCAAAACATACACTACATTTTACTCAGATCAACGCCGCAGCCCATTCAAGTTGCGGCGTTTTCATTCATCAAAGCTGGGGGAAAAACCGTATGGCCACAGATGGCACCGCAAAAGAAGCACCCGCCCAAACTAAGTTTGGCACTTTTTTAGGCGTTTATACACCCAGTGTGTTAACCATTCTCGGTCTCATCATGTACTTGCGCTTTGGCTGGGTGGTGGGCAATGTGGGCCTGCCCACCACTCTCTTCATTGTTCTCCTCGCCAGTTCCATCACCTTTATCACAGCATTAAGCGCATCGGCTGTTGCCACCAATATGAATGTGGGTGCGGGCGGTGAATATTACCTCATCTCTCGCAGCCTCGGTTTGGAATTGGGCGGTGCTATTGGCATTCCCCTCTTTTTATGTCGTACCTTGAGCATCACCTTCTACAGCTTTGGTTTGGCCGAATCCTTCCTCACATTTTATCCCGATCCTTTACCAGGTTATGCCCTGCAACTTATTGCTGCAAGCATCATTGTTGTCATTACTGCCGTTTCTGGTAAAAGTGCCGAATTGGCTCTTAAACTTCAAATCCCAATTATGATTGCCGTAGGGCTGTCCATTGTTGCCCTCATCATGGGTGTCGCAATGGGTGGCGTTCACACACCCGAGTGGACCCCCACTTATCGCACAGCACCCGAGGGGTTTTGGTATGTTTTTGCCGTCTTCTTTCCTGCCGTAACCGGGTTCACCGCCGGCATTGGTATGAGTGGCGACCTTAAAGATCCCCGACGTTCCATACCCAAAGGGACCCTCTTAGCAGTGATGACGGGTACCCTCATTTATCTCCTGATTCCCGTCTTCTTAAGCATCACCAATCGCGTAAGTGTCGAAGCGTTGGCACAACCCGGCATTGTCTGGATTCACATCGCTTTTTTAGGGGCATGGTTGGTTTACCCTGGCGTTTGGGGTGCTATTCTCTCTTCTGCTTTTGGCAGCGTACTGGGCGGGCCACGTGTGCTTCAAGCGCTCGCCAGTGACGGGTTAGCCCCTCGGTTCCTTGCACGCCTCTCCAAAACGGGTCAACCCACCATTGCAACCTATATCAGCGGCACCATTGCCCTTGTGGCTGTTGCCCTTGGTGGCCTCAATGCAGTGGCCCAATTTGTCACCATCCTCTTTCTCACCCTCTACGTCACCGTCAATCTGAGTGCTGCCATTGAAAAATTGGCGGGAGACCCTTCATTTCGTCCTACAATCAATGTACCGTGGTATGTCTCCTTACTCGGTTCCTTTGGTGCCATAGCCGTCATGGCATTGATCAATCCATTTGCCTGTGTCGCAGCCATCCTGCTCGAATTGTTACTTTTTCTTTACTTGCGTCAAAAGGTCATGCAAAAACGGTGGGGCGATGCACGTGCAGGGCTTTGGATGGCCCTGGCTCGCCTTTCACTCATCCAACTCAAAAACCACGGCAACGACCCCCGCAACTGGCGACCACACATCCTCCTCTTCTCTGGGGACCCGGCCAAACGTATTGGGCTTGTGCGACTGGCCAGTTGGTTCAATCAAAACCGCGGCATGGTCACCATCAGCCAAGTCCTCTCGGGAGATCTCAAACAAGAAAGCATCAACATAGCACGTCAACAACAAGACATGGAACGTGTGCTTGCTGAAGAAAATGTACTTGCCTTTAGCCAGGTCAACGTCGTACCCGAATTTGAAAACGGCATCATCGACATTGCACAGGCACACGGCATAGGTGCTCTAAAATCCAACACTGTCATGTTTGGCTGGCCAGAAAAACCTGACAGACTGGAATCTTTGCTTCGCATCACACGAGGTTTGTCTCGCGCAGGCAAAAGCACCATCATTGCACGCATCAACGAAGGCCTAGACCCCAAACGCAACAATCGGCTCGTCGTTTGGTGGGGCGGCTTCCAAAACAATGGCGACCTCATGCTCTTGCTCGCTTACTTGCTCAGCATGAATTCCGATTGGCGTGAATCCAAAATCATCGTGCGCTCCATTGCAGACAACGAACAAGACCGTGAAACCAAAGCCGCCAACCTCAACGCGCTCATTCCCGAAGCACGCATTCAAGCCGAAACAGAAGTCATTGTTAAATCACCCGAACAAACCTTTGCCGAAGTCATGCACGCACATACCCAAGAAACCGATGTGGTCTTTTTGGGCCTCAAGGATCCTTTGCCAGAAACAGAAGGCGAATACGCGCGCTGGCTCAGCGAACTGGCCAAAGGTTTTCCAACCACCATCTTTGTGCGCAATGCAGGCGAATTTGCGGGCCACCTCATTTAGCGATTGTTGCCATACCCACACACACCACCCATTAAAAAGCGCGTGAGCCATTTGCCCACGCGCTTATGAAAACCTAATGTGACAGACAGCTTATTTTTGAGATAACAACTGTTTCTCTAACCGATGCTGAAGTGGCAAAAAAAGCATATACGATAAAATCACAGCATAAAACGTCGGAATCAACGCCGTGGCAGTACCAGGAAAAATGCGTCATAAACATCCAAATTGTAAAACGATTATCATCCCCCAAACAGTACCCAAAACTCCGCGAGGAAATAATAGAATAGAAAAACTAGATCGGTAATCCCCCGACCTTCAGGCCGGAATAAATTCCAGCCCTACGGTTGCAAAGTCCTACGGACTAAAACCTTAAGATCACACCCTACGGCCGCCATGAAACTCCAACTCCAAAACCTATCTCTCCAATACAACAACAAAGCGTCCTTATTTCAAAATGTCAATCTCACGATTGAATCGGGTGACTTTGTGATCATCAAAGGCCCGTCAGGCAGCGGAAAATCCAGCCTACTCCGCCTGATCAATCGCCTACAAGAACCCACCGGTGGCACTCTTTTAATCGACGATAAAACCCTCACCGATTATGATGTCACCCAAATACGCCGCCGCATCGGTTATGTACAACAAACCCCCGTTGTTTTTGACGATACAGTACGCAACAACCTCTTGTTGCCCTTTACCTATAAAACTGCCAGCGAAATAACAAAACCAAACGACACCGTCCTCCAAGAAAAACTCACCGCATATCTTTTAAAAGACATCAGCCTCGATGACCGTGCACTCGAGCTTTCAGTCGGTCAAAAACAACGCTTGGCCCTTATTCGCACGTTGCTCGTAAACCCAGAGATCCTCTTGTGCGATGAACCGACATCGGCACTGGACCCCGAATCACGAACCATTGTCGAACGCGAATTGGAACACATCAACCAAACCGCTCAGGTCACCATCATCCTTGTGACACACATCGACTTTTCGACGCAAGAAATCACACCCAAAACATATACCCTCACGCCCAATGGTCTCACATGAACCTCATCGAAATCACACCCATCCAACTTGTCCTCTGCCTCATTTTCATCGTCATTTCAAGCGCGGGCTCTTTCCTGCTCAAACTCGGCCTTGAAAAAGACCTGATATGGGGCACCATTCGCACCTTTGCCCAACTTTTTATGATGGGATATGTCCTCACATTCATCTTCCAACTCAACAACGTCATCCTCATTCTTTTGCTCTTCACCTTCATGATCTTCTGGGCTGCTCATGCCATTCGAGGCCGTGTCAAAGAAGAAAAAGTCTCATTTTTCATTCCCACATTTATCTCCATGATCATCAGCTACATGACTGTCACCATCATTGTCACAGCCGTCATCGTGCAAGTCAAACCCTGGTATACTCCCCAATATTTCATCCCCTTAGGCGGCATGATCATTGGCAATGCCATGAACGCTGTCACCATTGCGCTTGACCGCCTCTTCTCGGACCTACGCAAACAACGCGCCGAAATCGAACTCGCCTTTTGCCTCGGCGCAACATACCAAGAAGCCACCCAACACATTCTTCGCGACGTCATCAAAGCCGGTATGATCCCCTCCATCAACGCCCTCATGACCGTTGGTCTCGTCTCTTTACCCGGCATGATGACCGGACAAATTCTCGCAGGGTCCGATCCCCTCACCGCCATCAAATATCAAATTATCGTCATGCTCATGATCGTCGCATCAACCGCGATCGGTGCCGTAATTATCGTTCACGTCGTACGCCGCCGCTGCTTCACACGCGCCCATCAAATGATTGTATGATAAGGATTCCCCATGCGATTCACCGCCGATCAACTCACAGAATACAATGAACACGGTTATGTCATCATCGACTACCCCTTTCCCCAATCACTTACCGATGCGTGTCTCGAAGCCGTTGAAAAAGTAGCCGAAGAACCGATGCCAGAAGACGATGGCAAAATGAACCACCATCGCCTACGACCGCAAATGCCAAACTCATACTGGAGCAAACTCGACCACTCTCTTCCCTTTCTCCAAATAGAACTCCACACCGAAATTGTCGAACTCATCCGCCAACTCGAAAACGATACCGACATCTACTTCCGCAATGGCGGTATCAACGAACTGGCCCCCAACCGATCCTTTCTATGGCACCGCGATACCGATTGGGAATACATCGAGTTGATGCATTATTTCTCGGGTTCCACAAAAGAAAATGGCTGCCTGCGTGTGATACCCGGCAGCCACATTGGCCCATCAGAACCATTCATCAAACAAACCGAAAACCTACGCCAACAACACGGCCATCAAAATCCAAAAACAGGTCAATCGATCCCAGACGTCGAGTTACCCGATGAAATCTCCCTCGAACTCGAGCCCCACCAACTGCTCATACGCAGTGCCCGCATATTTCACAGCACCTGGGTCAACAAAACCAATCAAAGCCGCCTCATGCATCATTGGCTCTTTCGTAAATCCGATGCAGCCAATCATCGGTTCCACTTCGAAGACTGCCTAACCCCAGAACTCATCGCACAGCTCACCCCCGAACAACGCCAAGCCCTTTGGCTCAATCGCGAATTTGATATTGATCCCAAATATGCCAAAGAACAAGAAAACGAAAACGGCAAAGTCTTCTGGTCCGTAATTGAATGAAAAGGGTCGATGGTGAACAATCATACATCAAGAGTCACCCGCCAATAATCTCTCCCAATACCACCCATCTTTGGTGTAGAAATTCGAGACACATGAAGCGTAACCCGATGTTCGAAGCAGTTTCTCTTTTATCTGTGTTCATCTGTGTCCATCTGTGGTTGCTTTTGACGATCACCCACGCCGAACCCACCATCCGAAACATCACCGTAGAAGGCAACACACGTACACGCACCGAAATCATCCAGCGTGAACTCCTCTTCCTGTCTGGTCAACCTCTCGACACCCTCAAGATTGCCGAAACCGAACGCAACCTACGTCGTTTGTTTTTTTTGGGTAACGTAAACATCCAAGTCCAAATCGACAGCAGCTTTGCCGATCTCACCGTTCAAGTCAAAGACCTCTACGCCCGCGCACTCTCCCCCCTCCTATCAGGCAATACCGACGAACTCAGTTATGGTTTCACTGCTTTAGACTACAACTTTCTTGGGCGGGGACAAATTACCCAACTCACTCTGTTTCACGATGCCATCACTGGCAACAGCGCACGTCTCTTTTATCGCAACCCCCGCCTCAATAATTCACGCCACACCTTCACATCCAACCTTGGCATTGCCGACGAAGGCCATCACGTCATCCTATCACTCACACACCCCTTTTACGCACTTGCCGCCTCTTGGAACTATGGTATCAACATCTACAATCAAGAACAAATTCAACGCCGTTATCGTGGTGGTGTCCTCAATGATAAATATTCCGACCGTATTTCAGGCGGCAACATTTGGTTCATCCGATCTTATGGCAACAGCGTCAAAGCCCGCCCCGGCTTCCAATTGAGCCTATCAGACCGACGCTTCACACCTGAACCCAATTATACTTACACTCGGCTTTGTTGCATAAAGAATTCAAGTGTTAACGAATTGGCCAAATCCGCCGGTATTATGAGTCCAAGTCAACTTTAAAGGACTCTGGTTTTCCTAAAGCATTAAATGCATTAAGCAAGACA
>Ga0114999_10004113_pt1 | contig 17797 bp, 21 predicted proteins | sample ArcticOcean_MG_C_3_FD_89820 | JGI IMG/M metagenome (GOLD analysis project Ga0114999, IMG submission 89820) | Marine microbial communities from western Arctic Ocean - ArcticOcean_MG_CB8_126 | ecosystem: Environmental > Aquatic > Marine > Oceanic | place: Arctic Ocean: Canada Basin | collected...
AGGCCGATAAAGACCTTCTGTACGAGGTTTGTCGGACGGATGATGACGGGTCAGAAGATGGTCAGAAAGGCGATAGGAACGATCAGTCTGGAAAATCAATAGCCCTGAAAATAGCATTCTGTGAATCGAGCCTGTCAGATCCTCATTGCGAGGGATTCGATCCGCTTTTCAATCCGGATGATCTGGACATTGATTCATCATCGGCGTGGGCTGGTGGCGGAAAAGGCGACTTTACGGTGGGCGAACCGATCAGCCCGCCCACCGTCACGCTGGAGGAACTTTGCAAGATCAAGCCCGAGGATGCCAAGTGCGGCAGATCAGGTGGCTCGGATTCTAACGACGACAAAAGCGCATTCTGTGAGGCCAACCCTGGGGACGCTAAGTGCACCGTAAATTCGGGCGACACGAAGATCGATAGTGGCGAAGGCTCAACCGGCACCAACGATGACTCAGACGGTGGAGATCAGTCCGGTAGTACCGATAACAAGGGTGGCGGCGGCAAGTAAAACATCCGCCTGAGAGTTACCGTGGGCGCGGATAGACCACATGAGATTCGTTGAGAATATAGACCGTCTCTTCAATCGAATCTTGCTCGACCGCAACGGTCGCTACATCGCCAACTTCAAGCGTCGAATCCGGGTGCGGGACGAACGAGGTCTCGCCACGATGGATGAGCAGAATTATTGCGTCGCCTGGGAGGTGGAGGTCCTCTAAACGATGACCCTCCACGTCTTGATTGGTGACATTTATCTGCACGATGTCGCTGATGCCATGTGGGGACGCCAGCATGCTAAACAGGTCAGGCCGCTCGACAAGGTTGTCCAGCGAAACAGCGACCGCCATTGACGTGCCAATCGTCTTGATGCCGTGGCGGGCGAACTCCGCCACGCGGTCATGGTCATTAACGTCTGCCGCGACATTTTCGATTTCAAACCTGTCACGCGCCAGTAAGCATGCCTGAAAATTGACGCTGTCTGAGTGCGTAACGGCCACAAATCCAGCAGCGTCCTCGGCACCAGCCTGGATCAAAATTTCCGGGTCCAATCCTGAGCCATGTACCGCCTGTATCCCGAGGGCCCGAGCCTTCTCTATCACGGCTGGGTCCGTGTCTATCAAGACGGCTTCACTCGCAGGTGATCGCAGTCGTTCGGCCAGCAACATTCCGGTGTCGCCCCCGCCGATCACCAGGAATAATCCGCCGCGGCGCAGCACGGATGGAACCATTCTGAGGAACAACGAGGGGGCCAGGGTGGATGTGATAACGGCGACGAAGATGATGGCGGCGTTCATCTCGTGGTCAATGACGCCAAGTTCAACGCCGATCACCGAGGCGGCGATTATCAGGCTTAGCCGTGAGGACAGCAGTACGCCCGCACCGATGGAGTCTCGCCAACTGTACGCAGCACGCAAGAGAAGGGCCGGAACTATTTTGATTGCGAAGGCTGCTGCGACGAGTAGGAAGGGCAACAGATAGCCTGCGCCGCTTAAGGCGTTCAGGTCGAACTCTGCCCCGACGGTGACGAAGAAGATCGGGACGACAAATCCGAAGCCGATGGCGTCCAGCTTCTGTCGCATATCTGAACCCTCTTCGCGGGACAGGGACGATACGGCAGCACCGGCCAGGAACGCCCCCAGGACCAACTCCGCCTCCACGTATTCCGCAAGCACGACGAAGAGCACCAGCAGGACGAGCGCTCCCCGAATCCTGATCTGTGCCGTCCCTAGAGCCAGGTCGGCGATCAGGTGCCGGACCCAGCGGACCGGCCCGAGGTGTGTGCCGGCCGTGACGACGATGATGAAAGGCACGAACAGGACAGCGATAAGCCAGAGTTCTGCGGAAACCGAACCGGCGATGAGCGCCGCAACCACGGTCAGCGTTAACACCGTCAGGAAGTCTGCCAGCGTGGCGGACATCAGGATGGTCTGGCCTAGCGATGTATTGGTGAGACCGCGTTCCCGTAGCGTGGGCACGACCACCCCGACGGAGGTCGTAGAGAGCACAAGCGCGAAGAAAAGGACTGTCGAAAATGGTTCGTCCCGGAACAACGCCCACGACACAAGGATCGCCAGACCCAGGGTGCCGGCCAGCAGTATTAGGCCGGATGCTACCGGGTTGGAAGGGAGGGACCTTGGCCGCCATCTGTCCCAACGTGCGGCGTCGGCGACGCGGTGGAAGTCCACCTCCAACCCTGAGAGGAACATCAACATCGCAAACCCGAACAATGAGAGGAAGTCGATCCATGCACTCTCGTGGATCAAGTCGAAACCTGAGCGCCCGAATATCATCCCCGCAATGATCTCGGCTGCCGCGATTGGGACCAGTCCCCGCGTAAACTTCGCAGCGACTATGGGCATGGCGAACGCCAGTCCCAGGATTACCAGTAACGGTTGAAATTCGTTATCCAGTTGAGGTTCCTTTTAATTCTGGGACTATCCGTCTCAGCGAGTTGTTCGCTGGATGTTGCCGCCGGGGCGGAGGTCAGGGCGACGCATCTTAAGCATTCGATCGTATAGGACCACGTTCACTGTGGCGGCGAGGTTCAACGGAAGGGTGACCGGAATCTTGAGGACCGTGTCGCATCGATTCAAGGTCTCCTCGGTCAGTGAACTGTTCTCTGGGCCAAAGATGTAGCAAGCACGCTCAGGGTGCTGGAAGTCGACCAGGTCTTCTGCATCGTCCGTGAGCTCGATGGCGATCGGTGTGCAGTCGTACGGCAATGAATCGAAGACGTTACCTACGCTCAAGACCGGTGTGTGCCGCCAGGTTCGTCCCGGGTCCGTGGGCAGACGCCCCAGAGCTATGGATGGCGCCGCATTGGCAAGCACTACCAGTCGTGTGTCAAAGCACATCGCAGCACGCAGGGTGTGCCCCACATTGACCGGATCCGTCGGCCCGTCCAGGGCGACCATGGCGTAGCCGCGCTCCGGACGTCCAGAGACACGATCGCTGTTCCGTCCTTTTTGGCTACCGCTAGAAGGTTGGTTATTCACCATGTGCAACAGGATAAACGCGGTGTTGCAGGCTGGCACTACATAGCGAACGTGAAAAGCCCCTCTCGGGTTAACGGAAGGGGCTTTTCATGCAGGAAGGAGTTTGGGGTGTGCTGTGACCTAGATAGTCGGCTCGTCTTATGCCGGGTCGGCCGGAGGGGCCTCAAAGCCACCATCGAATCCCGGAGGAAGCTGGAACCTGAAGCCTCCGAAGCGACCAATCTCGCCGTCCTCACCCGGGTTGATTCGCTGCTCGAATCCACGTCCCTGGCCCTGGTGCTGGCCTCGACCACGTCGGCCTTCTCCCTCGCCCTTGTCGGGACGAAGATCGTCCATCGCCTCGGGCCGGGCCTCTGACCATGCCAGAGCTTCGTCGGCCTCGGCCTGGGTAATCGTGCCGTCCTCTACCAGCGCCGTAATATGGACTTCAAGACCGCCGCCGTTGTCGCCGTTCTGTCTGGGACCGTGTTGCCCGATCTCGCCTTTTAGTTCTTCGAGAACTGCTGGCCGGGAGTCGAGCCAGGTTCGGATTTCGTCGGCCTCTTCCTGGGTGATCGTGCTGTCAGTAACGGCTTGATCCAGGCGGACGTCCATCTCTTCGCTACGGTGCTCTTCCCGGGCTTGCTCCATCGCATCGCCGAGGTTTGTTGCATCGATTCCCAGAATCTCGGCTACCCGATTTGTGATTTCATCGCGTGCTTCGCTGTCGCCCGGTGAATGTGCGCTGGCCAGTCCGGCTCCAGCCAGTGAGACCATGCCGACTCCGACGCCGGCGACCGCAATTTTCAAGCTCTGTTTCATATCGATAATCCCCTGTGAATTCGACCCGTGCATATGGGCCGTCTGCCCTGTCGTGTGGTCCGGCGACTTGTTGCGCCGACCCGATGACGAGCAAGTTAGGGGGCAATGTTTCAGGGAGTTACAAGGAATTGTGGGGATTGTGAAGAAAGGGTCAGGAGATTGTGAATTTTGGGAGTGGGTGCGGTTGGGGTGAGGCAAAGACGTATCATCCAAGTACGCCGAGTAAGGTGAATTGCGACAATTAGCCAGAGTCGTCATCAAAGGGGTGGCTCAGTCATATACGGGCGGTATGGAAGATGAAGGGCTACGTCCCAGTTGTCGCTGATATTACGAACCACGCTAGGGTCGATGAAACGGTTGGAGCACTCTGGCTCCAACGCAAAATCGAAAAAGCGGTGGATGCTGTCTCGGGAAGTGCTGGAATCGATTCATCGCGAATGGGCAGGTTCCGATCCAGAGTAGCGCACCCGCTGGTTTCCGAGGGTTATCACCGAGCAATCGATGCTGATCCGGGTTATGTCTCTGGCCCTGCAACGCCATAAAAAGATTCCCATGAACTTTGATTTGCGGGCGCTGTACCCAGATCACTGGCCAGATAATTTGAGGAATCGTCTCCGTAGCAACCACGATTTCGACAAGGCGGTCCATGAGGTACGGATAGCCGCAGGTTTTTCACTGTTAGGCCACAGAATATATTGGGTCCCGACCGCTTCCGATCGCACACCAGAGTTCGCCGTTTTGATTCCCGGCGATCGTCCGGTCGCAGTGGAATGTAAAAAGCGAGATGCGGTTGGCGGCGTCGGGATTGCTGCGGACCGATTATGGTTGACTTTCACTGACCTGATGAACAGGGCGATGACCCCCGCGAAATTAAATTATTGTCTGACCGTCACCTCTGGGCAGTTCAATTCTGGTGACGCGCAAGCGTTAGTGGCAGAGATAGTTTTGAATTTACGCGGCCAAAGTGATGGCTCCTTCGAATCAGCCGTCGGACCGTATCGCGTAGATTTTGTTTGTTTGTGTGCGGCTGGCGAGAAGATAGATGCTGAAGTCGTCGACATATTTCCAAGAGGCACGTTTGGTGTGAACAGTGGCGACAGGCGACGTGATTTGGTGAGTTCAGCTCCCGACGCCGATCCAAGACTAATGGGGCCGATCACAGACCCCAAAATGATTCGGCTTGAAGTGATCGACGACGCTGGTCAGAAATCCAAAACCGACTTGAGATTACTTAAGGATGCGAGCGATCAGGTGGGCGATGCCACTCCGTCCGTGACATTCCTAGACGTGAACTTGTCTAACTACGAGACTGAGATGGACGAGTACGACGGAATTTTGGAGTCTGTAACGAATGAGGTGATTAATGGGAGATCGAACGCGTCGGCAACAGTGTTAGTGAATTATTAGGCGGTATCACAGATAACAGTGTGTTCGTGTGGCGGGTCCGCTGCGATGTCATCAAGAATCCTAGTGCTAAGCATGAATTACCACATGGATTTTTAATTCCTGGGGAGACCGATGACGCATCTTGGCTGCAGGCCCCATTTGTGAGTGACCCGTGGTGGGAGACAAGGATCAGGAATTGCGTATCGATCGACCATCACCGACGTCTTACCAAATAGGAGGCCGTCGCTCCAGCAGGCCCGCTGCGCGTTCAAACGCGGCACCGGCGCGCAACACCGAGACCTCGTCAAAGGCCCGGCCGTTGATCATCATCCCGATCGGCATCCCATCTTTCGTGAAGCCGCAGTTCATGCTGAGCGATGGTTGACCGGTGGTGTCGAACACCCCGGTGAACTGGGTCAGTGCTCCACCGCCGGGTGCGTCGGCCGATCCGGGTGGCGGCGTGCACTCGGCGATGGTCGGAGTCTGGATCGGGACGGACGGGGTGATGAGGACATCGAGGTCGCTCATCGCGTCATCCATCTGTTCTATGAACTTTCGTCGTGCGCGCTGCGTGTCGATGTAGTCCACGGCCGGGACGATGATTGCGCTTTCCAGGCGTGCGCGTATCGCCGGGCTAAGCTCGGCGGCCCGGGTCTGGATCACACTGCGATGTACAGCCGCTGCTTCTGCAACCAGCAGGCCGCTATTGATCGTGCGGCCAAGTGCCACCCACGGCATCGACACTTCTTCGACGGACGCCCCTTCGCGTTCCATGAGGTCGATTCCGGCGCGAACCGCCGCTTCTATCTCCGGGTCGACATCGTCAAAGAAAAACTCCTTCGGTACGCCAACCCTCAGGCCCTTGAAGCCACGCTCTAGCTCCGACGTGAAGTCCGGTACCGGTTGCTGCGAGGAGGCCGGATCTGCGGGGTCGTACCCGGCAAGCACATTCATCATGTGGGCGCAGTCGGCGACGGTGCGGGTCATCGGACCGACGTGATCGCAAGACCAGCTCAGGTCCAGAACTCCGGCGCGGCTGATTCTCCCGTACGTAGGTTTCAGGCCGGCGATCCCGGTGACAGCGGCCGGCATTCGGATCGACCCTCCGGTGTCGGATCCCAGTGCGCCTACACTCAGTCCGCCCGCAACGGCGGCGGCGGAGCCCATGCTTGAACCACAGCAGATTCGATCAATGTTCCATGGATTGTGTGATGGACCGTAGTGCGGGTTGACCCCGGTGGCGCCCATCGCAAACTCGACCAGGGCCGCCTTGCCGATGATGATCGAACCGGCCTCTTTGAGCAGGCGCGTGACCGTGGCGTCTGAGGTCGCCATGTTGTCTTTGAGGACAGTCGACCCGCCGGTCGTCACCGTGCCTTCGACGTCGATCAGGTCTTTGAGGGCGATGGTGATTCCATGCAGCGGGCCTTTGTAGCTGCCGCTCCGTATTTCTGCCTCCGCCTCGCGAGCCTGCGCTAACGCGCCCTCTGTGAATACCTCGAGAAAGGCGTTGAGTTGCGGCTCCAGCCTCTCGATACGGTCCAGCGACGCCTGCGTAAGTTCGACCGGAGACAACTCTCCAGATCGGATGCGAGGTGCGAGTTCATCTATAGAGGCGTAGCTGAGATCGATTTCCGGCAAGTTGAATGCTCCTGGGCGGTTTCGTTATCTACGCGAATCTCGGTCATGGGCTGGATCCAGCGGTCCTCGCGCTGGGCAAGATTAGTCTTGGATGTTCGTTTTTGGGGCGAACACGGCGTGCGGCTCGAAAGCGTCGACGCCGATGGCGCGGATAGCCGCCATGTTGGCTTCGACATCGTCAAAACGACCCATCAGCTCTGCGACGCGTTCTTCACGGAGATCCACCCCGGCCCGGGCGGCGTCGCGTTGTCGATCGTTGATGCTTGAATTTCCGTGGAACGTGGGCATCGGTTCACTCCATGGGGTTGCCGGGTTTGGATCAGGAAAGGCCGTAATTCGGCACAGCAGAGGGCGGCATTATAGGCATGCCGCGGGAGAGCCTTGAGCGTCCGCCGCTCAGACCTGTTCCAGCGGAACGTGAGGTTCCATGGGTAAGATGACGCTGATCTGGTCGCCCGGACGAATCTCTCCGCCAGATACAGCTATCGACATGACGCCTGCCTTGAATACCGGCTGGCCGTTCTCGTCCTTGTCGATCACGGCCGCCATCAGATTGGGCTGTATGCCATCAAGCTGCGCACATGGGTTTCGTAATCCGGTGACTTCCACGACCACGTCCGCCCCAAGATGGAGGCATGCGCCGAGCGGCAGTCCCAGCAGATCAATGCCACGTGTCGTGACGTTCTCACCCATCTGCCCGGGCTCTACCTCAAGCCCACCTGCACGCAGTTGGTCCAGTAACTCGCCGTGAATAAGGTGAACCTGCCTGAGATTGGGCTGATCAGGATTACGACGAACGCGGGAGCGGTGTTTGACGGTCACACCCTGATGGGCATCACCTTCCACGCCGAGTCCCTTGATCACACGGATGCTTGACTGATTCGGCTTCGTCATCGTGTGGCTGGCGCTGGTGCTTACGGCCAGGATTGTTCCGGTCTGGTTGCTCATTTAGAGAACTTCCTTCATGCGTTTTATCGTTCTTCGGTTGAACTGCTCAAACCATTCGTCGCCGTCGGAGATCGCCCATCCGACGCCGCCAGCGCAGGTGATGAGAGTGATCTGATCTGCCAGGCGCCATTCTGCATTGGTCGGCGTCCGTCCATAGCCCTGACAAAACGCGATTCTTCAGATCGCTGCCAAGCGTGGTTGCAACAAATGCCCGTAGGTCTTCTAACTCTGATTCGTTTGTGCTCACGGGAGGCTGCTTCGTACTACGCTCTTGTAATTCCCCGCTCCGTTATTTGAAGGCTACGCTCTCGCATCCAGGCGTAATCCGCGGGATTGTTTGTCAGGCCGTACCAGACCTGTGGTTCAAGACTGACGTAGTACTCGTAACAGAGCAAACGCTCCTCATAATCCTTGATAGTCGTGCCCTTATCTTCGTAGTACCTCTTGAACAGGATTCGATAGTCCTGCTCAGGCGATCTTAGGTCCATCCATGCGACGTCGTATAGGAAATCACCGTACATCGCGTTCGCCCAGTCCAGAACCGCCGTCACTTTCCCTTTATGGACGATGATATTTCCGAACGCGTAATCTGCATGGACCAGATATCGCTGATCCTGGCAGAAGGGAAAGAGGTCGATCATGCGGTTGTACGTTTGATCGAAGAACTCGCGGTCCATGAATGTGTCTTCAAAGACGTGATGCAGGCGCCTTTAAATCTGCCCCCTCCTCCTTCTCGCTCTACGTCCAGAAGAAAGTCCTGCCATCCCGGGAACCCGCCGTGCCCCTCGCCGTCAAACACCCCGAATCCGGTCGTGTCGCTCACATCGTGCTGGTGGATGGAGTCCAACGTTTCGATCAATGAGGTCACGACGGGCCAGTTGTCCTCGCCGTGAAGAGCTAGCAGGGGAGCACCGTTGGTACGCGGCGCAACTTCATAGAAGAGGCCAGCGGACGATCCGCTGTGGATGATTGGCGGGACCGGGACGCTGGTCGAGGCCAACCGTTTGGAAACGAAGCGGTCTTTTTCGATCGATTCCGCGGTGCGTTCTGTAGCGAACCGCGCCACATAGTTACCGCCGTCAACAGCGAACGAAAAAACTCGAGCCATCTGCCCAACGTCGATAGGTTCGAGGTCTTCGATAGGCGAGATGAAATGTGTACTCAGGACGTCTCGGACCTGAACAATATCAATCGACGGTTTGAACATCGGCACAGGATACCGATCTGGCTCCACTCCGTAATCTGGAGCGATTGCGTAGTTCTGCCCCATCTTGCAGCGCAATTAACTAGCCGAGATAGGGGGGGGGCGTGCTACGATTTCCGGTCTAATGCGAATCACCGTCCAGCTTCGCGACGCAGTCGCAGAAGCCCTATCAGTAGCGCAAACCGCCGGGGCCCTCCCCGCAGCGGGTGCGTCCGAGATCACCATCGAGCAGCCCCGGGATGACGGGCATGGTGATTTTGCGACCAACCTCCCGCTCAGGCTTGCGCGCACCATGAAAATGGCGCCACCCGCCATCGCCGCAGCGATCGTAGCGGCCTTCCCGGAGCGCGAGGACATTGAGAAGGTGGAGGTCGCTGGCCCCGGATTTATCAACATCACGCTGGCCGACTCCTGGTTCCAGAATCAGGTAGAGGCTATACGCACCGCCGGTGCGGAGTTTGGTAACGGGCTATCAAAGTCCGGCCAGAAAATCCAGGTCGAGTTCGTCAGCGTGAACCCGACAGGCCCGCTGCACGTAGGTCACGCCAGGGGCGCCGTCATAGGTAGCGGACTGGCCAATCTTCTAGAGGCGTCCGGTGCTGACGTAACTCGTGAGTATTACGTCAACGACGCCGGAAACCAGATGCGGGTCTATACGGAAACCCTGTACGCTCGCTACATGCAGGCGGCCGGGAGAGACGTGCCGCTGCCGGAGACCTCATACCCGGGCGAGTACGTCGAAGACCAGGCTGTCGAGATCTTCGAGAATGACGGCGGGGCGCTTGTCGACTTGCCTAAAGAAGAGGCCATTACGGCGCTGTACCAGCCGGGGCTTGAGCAGAACCTGGCACTCATCAAGGAAGACCTTGAGAAGCTAAATATCACCTACGACGTGTGGTTTAGCGAGCAGTCGCTATTCGACACAGGTCGCTTTGATTCAGCGATAAAAGATCTTGAAGAAGCCGGGTACATCGTCGATCGCGACGGCGCACGTTGGTTCGCCTCTACGCAGCTTGGTGAGGACAAAGACAACGTCGTCATCCGAAGCTCCGGTGGTCACACGTATTTCGCCAGCGACATCGCCTATCACGCCGAGAAGTTTAAGGAACGCAACTTCGATCAGGTGATCGATGTCTGGGGTGCGGACCACCACGGCCACGTCGCCCGGATGAAGGCGGCGGCGACTGCACTTGGGATCGACCCCGACAGGCTGACCATCGTTCTCAACCAGCTCGTTTCGTTCAAAGAGGACGGCGAGTCGCTCCGATTCAGCAAGCGGAAGAACGTGATCGTAACTGTCCGAGACCTGGTCGAGGATGTCGGCGCTGACGCCGTTCGCTACACCTTCCTTAGCCGGGGCGCCGAGAGCCAGATGGAATTTGACCTGGACCTGGCGCGGAAACAGTCATCTGACAACCCGGTGTACTACGTCCAGTACGCACACGCCCGTCTCTCCGGGATCTTGCGCAACGCTCGGGAACAGAAGATCGACTGGCAGGACGGCGACGTTGGCTTGCTTACGCACGATCTTGAGATCGCACTGGTCCGCCAGATAGCGGGGTTGCCGGACGTGGTGGAACGCGCCGCGGATCGACTTGAACCGCAGCAAATTCCGCACTACGCCACTGAGGTCGCAAGGGCGCTCCAGAGGTTTTACGACGCCTGCCGTGTGATCTCCGAGGACAAGGAAGATCTTCCTTTGTCCAAAGCTCGATTGAAGCTGGTCGAAGCGGCACGGATAACGATCGCTCGCTGTCTGTCGCTCATGGGGATGAACGCACCAGAACGGATGTAACCGACTCTTAGAGCCGGGTGCTAATGAGCGGCTCCATCGTCGGTTCGTTGCTCCCGCCGGGCACCCTTCGGTGAGCGCAATCTGATCGCCGCGCTCCAGCGGAACGTCCATGTCTCCCGTCCAGTTACCCTCGTCGTCCGTGTTGAACACGCCCAGGCTGATGGCATCATCGTCACTCGTTTTCGCTTCGATGCGTACCCTGTCGCCGTCCGCTTCTTTCATGAAGTGGACCAGGTTTTCCGGGGGATCGTTGAACTGCATGTTCACGTTCCAGATCACGAGAGCGCCTATGGCGACCGCAAATGCTGCTGCGACCGGCCATGCGGTGAGACGCGTCAAGCGAGTCCAGATCGGCCTGATGACCCGAGTATCGCGGCCGATCAGCATCTCACCCGCGTCCGGTTAGTCCCGTATCGCTGCGGAGATTCTCCCGACCAGCCCTGCGGGAGACTCCATCTCCGGGGCGGCGGCGCTCAGGCCAAGAACCGCGCCGACCAGGCCCGAAATCTCGGCGTGTAGCTCGCACCCAATGAGATGATCTTCAATCAGGCGCTTCTCATACGAGGATACGGCTCCAATTGCGTATGCACCGGTTAGATCGCGAACTTTATCGCAACTCATAGCGCCTCCTGTGCGGGAATCCCGAAATCGGTCCGAAGTCTGAGTAGACCGAGTCGAAGTCTGCTTTTTACCGTGCCAAGCGGTGTACCTGTTTTTTCAGATATCTCTGCATGAGTGAGGCCGCCAAAGTAGGCGAGTTCTATGGCTAACTTTTGTTCCGGCGGTAGAGACTCCATACACGCCACCACGCGCTGGTGGGTCAGCGCGTCGGCGAACCTAGTCGAACAGTTCGGCGGCGTTCCGGTCCACGGCTTCGCCGGGAATAACTTCTGATATTCGTGCCCAGCGCTCACGGGCACGCAACGCATCGATAGAACGTCGATGCACGAGCGTCATGAGCAGGGAGTCGGCACGGCCACGACCACCGTCAATCCGCGCCGATTGTCTCCACAGGGCTAGGAAGGCTTCCTGTACTGCGCCTTCGTCGGCGGCACCATCGGACAGAATTTGGTAGGCAAGTCCGAACGCCCGTATGCCGATCAATGCGTACAGGTCATCGATCGCATCCGTGTCACGGGCGTTCGGACTTGCCGAAAGGCTATCGACCTCTTCGCTACTAATGCGCGCTGGCCCTGTGCGGCCTGCTCCCTAGGGAGAGGCGTTTCCTTCTGGCGTGGCTATTCCTCCAATGTATAGCGGAGGAATAGCCACCTGTGCGTTTTTCCCTTCTGAAGAGAGTCTTGAAAATCGCTGACCGGGAGAATCGCCGACGGGTGGCTCCGGTAGGAGCTGGCCAACTTTCCACCGACCGACACTTCTCTGATGGTTATTCGTACGAAAGGGCAAATCGGATCAGCCAGACGATATTTGGTAGCGTAATTCCAGTTGAACTGATGTGATCCAAACCCGGATGTGGAACGAAATAACATCAGCACGGAGTTAATTACACGACCGATTCGGGGGAGGGGGGGGATTTGAACATGACATCGAAACTGTTCCGGCCGGGGGTGTACTGGCGCAGTCTCTTGCTCGTCGCCGGGGCATCACTGGCGCTAGTCGCTGTGGCCTGCGCATCCGGCGACACTGAGCCGACCGCGGAACCCGCTGCGGCTGCGTCGTTGCCCGCTGATACAGCGGTGCCCGCAGAGACCGACGACGTCATGGTGGACGACGGCGATGCCATGACCGACGGCGTCATGATGGATGACGGCGACGCGATGACAGACGACGCGATGATGGATGACGGACCATCCGTTCAGTCCGCCATCGAAGCGTTTAAACTTGAGAACTTGACGGTCTCGGTCGGCAATGTAATCACCTGGACCAACCAGGACAGCGCCCCTCACACCGTCACCCACGGGACATCACCGGACGTGAATTCCGATCCTGATTTTCAGAGCGGAAACTTGACCCAGGGGCAGTCGTACTTCCACACCTTTACCAACGCGGGAACGTTTGCATACTTCTGCGAGGTTCATCCATCGATTACCGGGACGGTGACCGTTGGGGAAGCTGCGGCATCAATGTGCGTTGCAGATCCCGCCCCCGTCTGAGGGCTTACTCGAAGCCACCGCTCGCCTTGTAGCGCGGGATCGCCTCAACGTAATGGTTGGTGGCGCTTTTAATCATTGCCCGGTGCTGGTCCTTCAGCTCGCCCTTGACGCGCCCCGGCGTGCCCAGCACGAGAGATCCGTCCGGGACCACCATGCTCTCGACCACGGTCGAGTTGGCTCCAACCAGGCAGTCGTTCCCGATCTCGCATCCACCGTTCAACACTGCGCCATTTCCGAGAAGACAGTTGTCGCCGACCTTCGTGGCGTGGCAAACGACGTTGTGGCCGATGGTCGTGTGATTGCCGATTTCGGACGGGTAGTCGGCGTGGAGGACGGAGTTGTCCTGGATGTTGGTGTGGGTGCCGATCTTGATCTTGCCGCTATCAGCGCGGATCACGACCCCGGGCCAGATGCTTGAGTGTGCTCCAACCTCAACGTCGCCAATCAGGTAAGCGGTCTCGCTCACAAAAGCCGTCGGGTGGATCTGCGGCGTCTTGCCGTCAAGCGTCTTGAGCATCCATACCTCGCAGGAAATGTTGATGTGTGTGGGCGCGCCGTAGATGACGCCGCCGGAAAGGATAACGGTACGCAGTCTCTCATGCGTTTGGGGGGGGGAGTATTCATCTGTCATCCCGAGCGAAGCCGACGGATCTGCACAGCGAGACTGATTCTCGAATAGTTCCCGGAATCACTTACGGCGCGATTCTTCTACACGCACACCTCGGGGGTTGCCCGTTTGCCGGGGTTGCTGAACACTGATTTTCTGAAACAGCCCAATTCACCACCGGAGCCTCCTACCCATGCCAGACCTCGATCAACTAATCGGCGCTTCCGGAAAAACCATCTCGGAAGTCATTCAAGCAACAGCGCGCGAGGCCGGTCAGATGGTGCTTGGCCGCTACCATGACCAGGGCCGGGTCGATATCAAGGGGCGCGGTGATGTCGTCTCGGAAGTCGATCACGCCTCGGAAGCGCTGATCTCCTCCCGACTGCTGGCGGAGTTTCCGGACTTTGCTTTTCTTGGCGAAGAGTCGGGTCTGAAGCCCGGCGATGACGAGTGGCAGTGGATCGCAGATCCCATAGACGGTACCCGCAACTTTGTATCGCATCTGCCGAACTGGTGCGTCATGGTGTCGCTGGCCCACAGGGGCGTTCCGGTAGCCGGCGCGACTTACGATCCGCTACGGGACGAGATGTTCTACGGACAGACGGGCCAGGGCACGACGGTCAACGGTGCGCCGGTGTCGGTAAGTGAAAAGTCGACTGTGGCTGATTGCGTGATCGGGCTGGATCTCGGGTACAACGATGAGCTTGCTATGCGCGTGTGGGGCGTCATCGGCGCTGTGTTCCCGGGTATGCAGGCGATCAGAGTTCTGGGATCGACCGGCCTCGGAATGGCATACCTGGCGGCCGGGCGCGTCGATCTCTACTTCTGCGCCGGAGGAAATCCCTGGGACATCGCCAGTGGAGTCGTCTTGATTGAGGGCGCAGGCGGGACCGTGTCAGACCGACACGGCGCAAGTGTCACGATGCCATCCGAAGCGATCATCGGCTCCAGTCCGGAGGCCCACGCCGACTTCATGCGCATCACCGAGCGACTGCCGTTCCGAAAGGATGTTGGCGGGTACGGCTAGATGTGGTCTCGGGACTAACCAGCCCCGAACCCCCTCCTATATCAGGGGGGGGGGATGTAGCCTCCTCGCTGGCAGTCGGGAGATCGGGCGCGTCGTGATGGCGCCGCGCCTGATCAACGTAAACCTGACGGCCCAAGACGGTTCTGGATACGGACAGGTTCGGATCCAGAACCGGGTTCAGGAAGACAATGTTGTGTGTCATCGGCGTCCGTCGGTTATGGCTTTGCCCTCTCTCCCCTCCGCGGAAGAGAGTTGGAGTGAGGGGGCGAGGCCGTAGGCCGAGAATCTCGCCCCCGACACCCGCCCTTCGGGAGCCTCAGGGTGGGTTTCTTCGGTAGGGCGTTGGAAGTGGTTACAGGCGTGAAGCAGCCAGATCGTGCTGGTGCAGATCCCTCCGCTTGGATCGGGACGACTTGCAGATCTCCGCTCCCCGTTAAATCCCAGGCTTGAGCTTGTGCCACTCCGTCGCCTGCTCGTAAGCGTGGGCAACCCGTAGCACCGTGCCGTCGCCCATTTGCGGGCCGATGAACTGGAGCCCCACAGGCAACCCTTCCGACATGCCGCCGGGGACCGAAATTGCCGGTAGCCCGGCGATGTTCACCGGGATCGTGCAAACGTCGCTCAGGTACATCGCCACCGGGTCGTCCATCTTCTCGCCGGACTTGAAGGCCACAGTTGGCGAGGTCGGAGTGACCAGCGCGTCAAACTTCTCAAAAGTTTGCGCGAACTCCCTGCGAATCAGCGTCCGGACCTGCTGCGCCTTCTTGTAATAGGCGTCGTAGTAACCGGCGGAAAGCGCGTACGCTCCGATCAATATTCGTCGTTTGACCTCTGGCCCGAAGCCTTGCTCCCGGGTCTGGTCCATCACATCCCACGCCGTCGGCACATCGTTCACGGCGTTGCCGTACTTGAATCCGTCGTAGCGGGCCAGGTTTGCGGACGCCTCTGACGGGGCGATGATGTAGTACACCGCAAGCGCCTGATCTGTGAGCGGTAGCGACACCTCTTCCAGCGTCGCGCCAAGCCCCTCAAGGGTCTCGAGAGACTTTTCAAAAGCCGCCTTTACGCCCGGTTCCATGCCGTCTACCAGGTACTCGCGCGGAACGCCCAACTTCATACCGGAGATGTCGCCGGTTAGCGAGCTTGAAAAATCCTGCGCCGGGGCGTCCAGAGACGTCGAGTCTCGCCTGTCGTGGCCGGAGATCACGGAAAGGGTATCGGCGGAGTCACGAACGTCTCGTGCGAACGGCCCGACCTGGTCGAGTGATGACCCGAATGCGATGAGCCCGTAGCGGCTCACAAGTCCGTAAGTCGGCTTCATACCGACGATCCCACACAGTGCGGCGGGCTGTCTAATCGATCCGCCGGTGTCCGACCCCAGTGATATGAAACATTCGCTTGCGGCCACGCCCGCGGCCGGGCCGCCGCTGCTTCCGCCGGGTACACGGTCGATGTCCCAGGGGTTGTTGGTGGCGCCGAACGCTGAGTGCTCGGTGGAGGAGCCCATTGCGAACTCGTCCAAGTTGCCCTTGCCGATGATCACCGCACCTCCGGCACGGAGCTGCTCAACCACGTGGGCATCGTAAGGAGGCGTGTAATTGAGAAGCATCCGGGAGCCGGCCGTTGTGGCGACGCCCTCGGTGGACAGGTTGTCCTTCACCATTACCGGGATACCCGTAAGAGGTCCGCTGACGTTCCCGGCCGAGCGTGCTTCGTCCGCGGCAACGGCAGCCTCAAACGCGCGTTCTCGAGTCACCGTGATGTAGCTGTGGATCTGCGGCTCGACCTGATCTACCCGCGCCAGCACTGCTTCAGTGAGCTCTACGGAAGAGACCGCTCCGGACGACAGAAGCGCCTGTGCCTCGTGTGCCGTGAGACCGGTTAACCCAGTTCCGGAATCGACCCCTGAGTTAACCAAAAATCGGCCGCACCTTCACGTAACCGGCTTCAGAGTCCGGAGCGTTCTCCAAGATGCCCTCGCGTTGAAGCGATTCTGCCGCGGAGTCGTCCCGTAAGACCGTCCGCACCTCCGTCGTGTGACCTGTCGGCTCCACGCCTTCGGTGTCCACCTGCTGCAAAGACTCGAACACCCGCAGGATGCTCGAAAGCTGTCCGCGCATCATCTCAACTTCGTCATCGGATAGTCCGAGACGAGTTAACGCAGCGATGTGTCGAACCTCGTCGGTCGTCAGTTCGTAAGTTACTTCTTCGCTCAAGATCAGTCCATTTCGGGAGACGCATGCCGTGACCGGCCTGCGGTTAATTGGATGGTGCGAATTGGATCGGGTGAAAACCCGACACCGAGTTTAGCAAGCGTTTGGGGCGTTCGGGTGGATCCCGGGCCACGATCACAGCCCAAATGAAAAGGGGCCGATCTTCCGACCGGCCCCTTTTCGATTACCGGAGTTACCGGACTGTTGCGCCTAGTTCTCCCTGCGAATCATGCGATTCGCGGAACGTCCGGCTGAAGGGACGATGAATCCCTCAAGCAGACCGGCAAGGAAGGCGAACGAGAACAGCGCCAACTGACCGACGACCAGGCCAGGACCGCTGCCGGGGAAGGCCAGAAAGTCGATAAAGGTGCTGGTCTCCTGGTCGGACACGATTGGTAGCGAAATGATTCCCGAACCGAACAGGGCGAAAACGCCAAGAGCGAGAACACCACCGACCAGCGGCCTGGCGAGACCGGTGAACAGCAATGCGCCACGTTCAGTCTGCTGGTGCTGGAACGTGACCGTCCGGATCAGGACCACGAACGAGCTACCGATCACGCCCATGATGATGGCGGCCATCGGTACGCTGAGCGATGCGCCAAGGAACAGGATATCTGCGGCGACGGTCCAGATCGTAAGACCCGCGAGCACCAAGTAGAGGATGCCGAGCCCGAGTAGCGGTGATGCGACTCTGCGAAGCACCGTGCGGGACGCAATCATCTCATCCACGTTAGTAGAGAGAGTGTGTGCGATAACCTCACCGTCACGGCCGACGTTCATTTCTCCACGCAGTACACGGTCGATCCACGTCTGGAGATCTTCAAGGACCTCACCGTGGTCTTTTAGCTTGGCGCTTCGGACTCGCGTCTTCAGCTGTTCTATGAGAGCGATAAAAGGCGCTGCTTCTGTCGCCGTACCGTGGTCCGTCGGGGAAGGCGAACCCTCCTGAAAGTCGTAAACCTGGCCAGTTGATTCGGCCATATCGACACCCCCTTGGTTATCGTGATTTGCCCTTTTTTGATCCGGGGCCGGATACCCTGAATTCAGGGCGATATAGGGGAAACCTAGCA
>Ga0114999_10004116_pt1 | contig 17793 bp, 14 predicted proteins | sample ArcticOcean_MG_C_3_FD_89820 | JGI IMG/M metagenome (GOLD analysis project Ga0114999, IMG submission 89820) | Marine microbial communities from western Arctic Ocean - ArcticOcean_MG_CB8_126 | ecosystem: Environmental > Aquatic > Marine > Oceanic | place: Arctic Ocean: Canada Basin | collected...
CCCGGGACGGGAATGCTGTTGTGTCAGGGTTGAATAAACCAAAGGAATAAAATTCATGTTGGAGTCCTTAGCTATCGTAGGGAGCCTTTTTTTCTCCGCTCTTATCGCCGGTGTGCCCGCTGCGATTATCCTCCGAGCTGCGATCTGGGGCGATAACAAAATGACTGGTAGTGGTGATTCGCCAACGTCTGTTCCGAGACCGTCCATTGGCAAGGCGATTCGCATAAGTCTTTTCACTTTGTTTTACATATTCATCGTTGCTCATGCGATGAAATACTTACCGATCGCCGGCGGCAACGGAACCTTCATAGCAATATTTATTTATTTTTTAATCAATGTGCTTATCATGGCCGGCATGCTTCGCTATTATTTGCCGACCACGTTCAAGTCAGCCACTCGAGTTGCCCTGAGCTGGGCCCTGATGCTCTCAGCTCTCATGGCGCTGCTGAACGTAATCATTCACTACAGTTCGGGGTAATATCTCCATGTAACGCCCGTACCTTTTTCTCTTCGCCCTTATCAGCTCGACCTGACACCCCTACCCTGCACCGACACAGACGTTGAGACAACAGCAACAAAGGAATCCCGGGCCCGCTTTGAAAAGTTCGCAGCCCCATTTCCTCAGCGCACACAGGCTTTCGCTACTCGTCTGTTCTCTGCTGGCGGCAAGCGCACTGCTTAGCGGTCGCGCTCATGCGCAGTGCGAGAATTGCGATGATATCCAGGACCAGGTGTATTGCGACGTCGCCGAAATGACCGTCCTCGGCGGCGGAACCAGCCAATGCGAAGCACTTGACGCCGTCTATCAGATCGGCCTGATGCACCTGACCGAAGCGCCCGCCTGCAATCAGACAATCGAAGAGTGCCTCGACGATATCATCGGAACTATTCGCAACCTCATGGCCGAGGGTTCCGGCCGACCCGTGAACTGCGACATCGCCGCCAACTCGCTGCATACCGACCAGGACGACGACGGACTCACGGACTACGAGGAAATCGCCTACTACGGCACCGATCCGTTTCGTGCGGATACCGACAATGACCTGCTGGCAGATGCGCAGGAAGTGCTGGTGTTCAGTACCAACCCGCTCGCGCTCGATACAGATAACGACGGCACCTCCGACGTCCACGAAATACTCGACGGCACCAACCCGCTCGACCCGACACAGGCGCTAACACCCTTGGACTTCACCGGCGCCATGATCGTCGGCGGCACCCACGAAGCGGGTGCGCTCCTCGACGACAACGGCGAGGCCGTCCTCGAATGGAACGGCATCGCTACGGATCAGGATGCGGTCACGGTAGTCTTCCCGATCAACGACATTTTTGCGGTCTCCGCAACTGTCAGCGACCCCGCCCACGTCGAAACGCTGCTCGGCAGCCTGATCGTCACGATCAGCAATTACGACCCGCCCGCCGTCCTCGAGATCACCGTCGTTATCGCCTACCTCGACGGTACCACCGCGGTAAAGACGCTCAATCTCTATGCGGAATCCACCATGTCCGACCCGCAGGCGGACCCCGACGGCGACGGTCTCTCGAACCTCCTCGAACTGCTTGCGGAGACGGACCCTGGCAACAGCGATAGCGACGATGGCGGGATCGACGATCGCAGCGAGTTGCTCGCCGGCAAAGACCCGAATTTTAGAGCGGACGACAAGGCCGGGGATCTGGATTCAGACGGGTTCTCTGATCAGTGGGAGAATTTGCATGCCACGCAACCTGCGGACGCCGGCTCAAGCCCGCTCGAAAACTATACCGCAGGGGCCGTGACTATGCTTTCAACCATGGTGACGCCGACTACCTCCGTTCCTGACCGGGCTTATGTATCACTGCCCGGAGTCGCATACGATGTGACCCCGCCGGAACAGCCGCTGCTGCCGCCGGACTTCATCGTCAGCCCCGCACCCAATTATCTACCGCTTGTGATTTTTTTCTCCCGTACGATCACAACAGGCGAGGCCGAGGTCGCATACAAAGTGACGGGGTTCGTCGAATCCATCGCGTTTGAAGGGCTTCGTCACGCCCTGTTCCACGACGGACGGGTATCGGGACAGGGGGGCTGGCCGTTCGACCTTCTTGACACGGACAACGTCATCCCACTCGGAGCCGAGCCGCTTTTTCTTAACACAAACGACGTTATCGCACTGGGAGGCGAACCGCTGCTTCTTGACACAGACAACGCCATCGAGAAGGTATTGACGTCTGGCAAATTTTCTTATATCAAGAACCACAGTTTCGACATCGCCGTTTTGTCGACGACCGGCCCGATCGGCGTTCTCACGCACGAGATTTCATTGGGGCCCCTGGGCTTGTGGTTCGGCCACGCTCCACTGAAGAGCGATGTGGATCTGTCCTGGTCCGGCTTGCACTCCGGCACATCAATCACGCAGGACGGTCCGGACACCGTCGTGCTCGGCGGCGACACAGAAACGGTGTCGATCACCTTCGAGGGACGGCTGCTCGAGCACAATTCATCGGCGATCAAACGCCGCGTCACGCTTACTAGCAACATCGGCGGGCTGAGCAATCCGATGCCGGTTGCGGATGTGATCGTCAGACAGCCGGACCGCATCGAATGGTGGACGACAGTCGATCGGTTTACAGAGTTGTCCGCGGACATGACCGTGACAAACACCGGCGGTGCGGACGGCCGCATCACAGCCACGATCGATTCCATCACCGATCCGGCAGATTCGCAGCGTTTCGACGGACCATCGCGTGCGCCTGCGTTGGAGGAGGAATTCGTCGCCGGTGAACCGAAAGTTTTCATTCCACTGCACAACTCGTCGGAGACGATGCGGACCATGAGTGTCGACATCGATGCGACCGTTGCGGACGCCGCTACCGACGATAGGGACGAGACCACCGTACCCAGCCGTTTCGTGCCGATCCACAATGCCGACACAGACAACGACGGCATCCCCGACCGCCATGACAACGACGGCTCGGCGCCGTTCATCCCGCTGCAGGTGCAGGTGTCGCCGGCCGTCAGCGATACCGCGATGATCCGCTTCGTCTACCCGAAAGCCTCGACGCCGGTGACCGCCGGCGCCCCGTTCGATCCCGGCACGATCCGCCTGTGGACCGCCGACGGCAACGAACTGCGCAACCCCAACGACGTGCTCAGCAGCGGCAATTTCATCAGCCACGGCACGGCCTACCCGCTGTCGGCGATCGGCGGCACGTTCTATATCGAAGGCATCCGTCCGGACATCGTAGCCGGCGGTTCGGTGGTCACCGTCGAGGTCGACCCGGACGGTCTCAGCGGGGCGCTCGGATACGTGCTCGTGAATAAACTGGCGTTCACCGTCGTCAATGTTGATCTGGATGCCGATTCAGATAATCGTGACGGGTTCGAGAACAGCGCCGCGGAGGAAGCAGTCGAAATGGCTGGATCCGGAAAGATGATCTGCGTGAATGACGGCGATGCCGACGGAGACCTCATTCCCGACTACGCCGAGGTTGGTCTCACTCTCGAGACAAAAGACGCCAACCAAGCCGGCGCGCGTTTCACGCCTGTATCGGTGCGGTTCTCGAACGCAATCGATCTCTTTCAAGCCGAGATCCGGCTGACCTATGCCGCCTCGAATCCATCTTCAGGCAGCGTTCAAACTGCACCGTATACACGACCGTCAGGACAGCCACTGCGGATTTGGACAAGAGACGGCGATCAACAACGAACAGGCACGACCGTGACGACAGGCGGACTGCGCGGACATTTCATTGCTGCCGGCACCGCATACAACGTCAGCGACCTTTTCTCCAGTGCCGAGCAGGACATGGCAACGAACTTGCTCACGCTGTTCGTGGAAGGCGTCCTGCCTGCCCGCAACGAAGTCATCGCCCTGCAGGTGGATCTCGACGGGAGCGCATCGCCGTTTGCTTTGTCCACATTTGACGAAATCACTGTAACCTCCGTCGATCTGAAACTCATTCCGGACCACAATCGCGACCGCATCATCGACACGGACGACGAAGACCTGTACAACGTCGGAAGCCCCTTCTATTTCTGGCTCAATGACGACAATGACGACGGCGTGGTGCTGCGGCCGGGTCGCGACGGCAGAGATGATTTGCCTGGCGACACACCCCACGACCATTCGGACACCACGGTCGACGGGGAGCGCGACTTGATAGATTTTGCACCGCTCCAAATCAGGCTCAACCCCGCCTCGATCCTTAATGACCCGACCGTACAGCTACGCCTAAGAACAACCGAGGGTCGGATAAACATCGTTTACACCAATCTTTTCGGCGCCAATTCCGCCGATTATCTCGAGGATTTGACGACATCCGCCACGCTTGGCAGCGGCACCACGGTGGAAGTCGGCACAGGGGGAATTACTCTGTCTGCGGCTTTCCGTACACAGGTTCAAACCCATGGAGAAGGTGTGCTGTTATTCGAAGGCTGCGAAGCCGACAACCAAGGCTTCGTCCTGGAAGTCGTCAACAATTCCGGGACGATATGTGTCGATTTTCTACCGGTCCGTATGAATGGTGTGGAATCAATGTTTCGTCACGTCGACATCCGTTCTGCTGCCGGCGGATCAGGCGGCCATCCGCCCCGTGACGATGCACCGAACTTTCCGGATTGCGTGGGCTGCACGCACAATCTCATTTTCATCCACGGTTACAACGTCGGCCCAGTGACGGCTCGCGGCTCACAGGCCGAGATATTCAAACGCCTGTACTGGTCAGGGTCCACGGCACGATATTATGGCGTCACATGGCGAGGCAATGAGACGCAGGTGAACTTGCCGTATATCGATGCTTTCACGACCAATTACGCCATCAATATAGAAAACGCACTCGATTCCGGGCCGGCGTTAAGCGACTTTGTTCAGGCCATCAACGAAGGTGGCACGCGCACAACAACGGCAGCCGCCCACAGTATGGGAAGCGTCATCGCCGCTGGTGCGATCGCGAATTTCGCGGCGCCAATCTCCCGATTCTATATGATCAATGCCGCGTTTGCACTCGAAGCCTTGGATCCTTCGGCACGTAACCAGGCAATGATCCACAACACATGGCGAGATGTTGGTGGAATTGCCGGCAATGACTACGATCCTAGTCTCTTCGCGGCAAATTGGTACCAGTTTTTCCCGACCGACGACGCCCGGTCGGAATTGACATGGCAAGGTCGGTTCACCGGCGTCCTGAGTATCAACGTACACAATTTCTACTCGCAGACCGAAAACGTCCTCAATAATTTTTCTGAGCATTGGGAATCTGGCGATCTGACAGACCTGGGTGGCAACCCGTGGAACTATTACCCCAGCGCAAACCTCCTCAACGCAGCGTTCGGGCCAACGTCGAGCCCTTTGACGTCGGTGACCGTGTTGCGTTACCCGTGGGGAACGTCGGAATTACTCAAAGGTCGCCACAACATTGTCGGATCAAATTTAGGCGGTAGCACGAAGATGGGCTGGCGATTCAATACCTTCTGGGGATCGCTATCGCCAACAGATGCCAACAATGTGTTCCTCCCTGCCGCTGGGCCCAACACAGACGCCTTGCGGACCGAGCCATTTTTTCGTAAGCAGGCTGGCCTACCGATTTTCACGTCGATCAAAGATCTTTTCAAACCGGGTGTCGGCGCTGACTCCACGGGCAGCGTTTTCGCAGAGGCACACCACAATCTGATTCTTGCCAAGGGCATTCCAGCACTGAGTTTCTCAGTCTCGTCGAATCCGGTGCTGGCTGGTGGTGTTCAGAATATTCAGATGGATTTTGCAATTCAAAACTCACTTGTCGGTTGGCCGATAGAGAGCGAGAGTATGAGCCGCCATATCTGGCGTCACGCCGATTTTAAGAACGTCGCGTACGTCCACACATTCCAAGTATACGACCGTTTTGTTACTCTGGGGGGCTTTTAATGAACTGCCGTATTGTCCTCATCTGTGTCCTGCTGACAAGCACCTGGAGTTCGGCCGCACCGAAGGGGCAACTCAAGATTCACGTCGTCGACTACGAATCCGGTGCTCCGATCGCGGGTGCAGAAGCAAAGGTGACCTCATTTATGGGCGGCGATGCGTGGAATGGAATAGAACTCGGCACCGCATCCGGACGGACAGGTGAGAATGGTTGGGTGACAATCGAATTCGAAGGCAAGATGTCGATTGCGGCGGGTGCCAAACACCCCGACTACTACAAAAACGGAATGACGGTTGATGTACACAAAGGTGCCGGCAAATGGCTGCCATGGGGCAAAGAGGTCGAGATTCGGTTACGACGACAAAAGAATCCGGTCCCAATGTACCTCGTCAGTTACAGTGAACTTTTGCCGGCACAGGATGAGCCGGTCGGGTTCGACCTGGTCATGGCGGATTGGGTCGCTCCGCACGGCGAGGGCCAAAACTCCGATTTTATCTTTGTTTGGACTCACGACTATCAAGCACCATACACCTACAACAGCGAAGTCAGCGTGGCGTTCTCAAACCCACACGACGGCATCGTCGACGCCGGCGACGCGTTGGTTGAGCAGATGCTGATTTTCGAAGCACCAACGGACGGATATAAGCCTTCACGGTATGTCTTCAACCGGCAGGCTGGCCGCAACAAGCAACGTGAGTTGAGCTTCGACGAACAACGTGCGAGTGTGTTTCGGGTTCGCAGTCAAATGGAGGGTGACACGCTCGCCGGCATGTACGGCTGCCTGGTGAGTGATTTCATGCTGGTGTCGTCCCCTGAAGGAAAAGGCCGAATTCATTTTTCCTATCTACTCAATCCCGACCGCACCAGAAATCTCGAATGGAACGGCAAAAACCTGTTCAAGCAACGGTAGCGTGTTAAACGGTTAGAGACTGTTGACGCCTTGCCCTTCGTTCCCGGATCTGCCCTGCCCTCTGAGCTGGATCATTGACAGATTCGCGGGGCTGTAGTACTATCAGCGAAGGTCGATATCGACACCCCTGCCCTGCACGGACGCAGACGTTGATACAGCAGCAACAAAGGAATCCCAGGCCCGTGCCGGACAACCGCCGATTGTACCAAGAACGGCCTGCCGCGGGCCGGGTCAACTGCAGCGACTTGTTAGCTAGCATCACCGTGAGTCGTAATCAGACCCGTGTCTGACAGAGTGTCGATCGCCTTCCGCGACAATTCGACCAGCGATTTGAGCCGTGGCACGTCATTCACGACAACCGGAACTATTACCTCCACTTCGAAAACGTCCTCACGGCGAAAAAGGCGATGTTGCATCCCGATAAGAACCATGACCTTCGGTTGCTGCCGGATCAAGTTTTGGAGCCGTTCGTCTCCGAAAAAGGCTTCGGCCTGCAGTTGATCTTCGGCCGTGATCAAACAATCGTCACTCAATCCCGAAACGGCTACTTTTTCCTGTCCAGACATCCACAACCGCCAGTTTAGCTAGACATTGCCCCGGCCAGTTGCGCAAAAGCGTCAGCGATACGCCAGATACAAGATCGACCTGTGCACGCAGCACCGTTAAACGATGCCCATTGTCGTCAAGTTCGACAACAAGCGTAATCACCCAACCTTGATGCGTTATCTCGATTCGATCTTCGCCCTTCCAGAATCCACCTTTGACGTACCGACCGCCGATCTCGTCACAATAGGGCTTCCAAACGGTCTCGTCACAATAGGGCTTCCAACTACTGGCCGGAGCCCTCCTTAAAAAGTTCCATAGTTTGCGAAGAAAGTGCATCGGGCTGCCTTCGTTTTACCGCCAGCCAACGGCGCGCATCTGCCACGGCGTCAGCCATTGGTAGAATGCGTTGGTTGGGGATCTGTCTTATCGTTGTCGTTGTCGTTGCCGTAATCGCCAACGTGTAGGCTCAAACAACTCTGTGTTTGTTGATTGCGTTCCTATTTCAGTGTTGTGCCATAGATATCTTTGTCGGCGCCGCGGTCATCTGTCCAAACCACGACATCGCCGTAGATGTCAGGTTCCGTCTGGTTGTGGGCGGCGATCACGACGGGAAATGTTTTCCCGGCAATAAGATTGTATCGATAGATATCCCAGTCGCCGCCACGGTTGTCCTGCCAGACAACTGTCGATCCATGCACCGCCGGATTTGTCTGGTCGCCCGGACCTTTGCAGATCTCCAGCTCCTTGCCGGACCTGAGGTCGAATCCATAAATATCCCAGTTGCCGTTGCGGTTGTCCTGCCAGACAACAAAGGGATCGGCGATTGCGGGATTCTCACATTGCCTGTCCCGGATGCCCGCCAAGCGGTGGGACCCGGCATCTCGGTCAATGTTTCTGCAGCGCAGAAATGTTGAACTCCAACCGCTGGCGCCGGCATGCAGTTCCTGCCAGACTACGGTACTACCGGAGACGGCAGGGGCGAATTGAGGCAGCCTGTCGCTGTTGGTGACATCAAAACCCATGCCGGGTCCGTTGAGCTCAAACCCCCTGATATCGGTGATCCAGCTGATGTCCCCCCGGCCGACATCGTGGCGGTTCTTGGCGGAGGCCCAAACCACAAAGTTGCCGTCGATTGACGGTTTTGATGAGGTGCTGCCAATCTCTTTCAACTCTCCTGGCTGCCCGTCTTTCAGTGTCGTCATCAGCAAGGCGCTCCACCCACGGTTGTGCATCCACGCAATCGTGTTTCCACCCACTGCCGGCATGATCGCGTCTGCGTCCGGCGGAACGTGGATGGGGAATTCCCTGCCCTGCTGCAGGTGTTGACCATAAAGGCTCCACGGATAGTCGGTACCCGGTTGCTTGCCGTCCGGACGGCTGTCCTGCCATACCACCAGCAATCCGCTGTCGCCGGAAGAAATGGCGGCGGCCTGCTGATCGCCGGCCACGGCACAGAGCGGGATGGATTTGCCGGGGGCCAGTCCCGTGTTCGCCGGCGGGTCAGCGGCAAGGCAGGCCAGGCCGGGCAGGAGTATGCCGCAGAGAAAGGACGCACAGTTTCGGTTCACCGGGATCCCTCTTTGCCGTGGGTGGGTGGTTGACAGATCGTTGGTGTATGGGGGAATGTGAGTTATCCATCCCCATCCTCTCTTGGAATTGTCCTCGTCCTCCTACTCGTACTCAATCTTGAATTCGAGGAGGAGGACGAGGACGAGGACGAGTTTCTTATCCCCCATGACACGTGCAGCGGGTTTGCTGCTTCACATTGATCACTCTTTTATCATCGCGCAGGTGAAGTCATCCATCCATACCACACCCTCGGCGTTGTCATCATAGAGGAGCCCCTCCACCATCAGGAAAACGGTATCATCCTTCATCCCGGTATCGACCCGCAATTCCTGCCATTCACCGCCGGTATCCTTGACGCCGCGGTTGTCCGCGTAATGGCGGATGAATTTCGCATCTTTGTCCAGTCCGGAGAAGATAATGTAAAACGAGCCGGTCTTGATATCCGCCATGTACCGGAGGTTGATCCGGTAGCGTCTGCCCGGCTGCACCGGAAACCACTGCCGCAGGGATACCGTTTTTCCCGGGGAAGGCTTCTTGGTCATGCGGACACTGGATTTACCGGTATACGCCCGGGTAGTATCGACGATTACACCATCGGCGACCAATTTATAATCCTCTGGCAGATAGGCGCCCTCCGCCGACCAGTCATCCGGTACGCCATGGGCGAATATCGATTTTTCAAAGCTGGAATTCCGCAACAGGTTGATGCCGGTTTTTTCCTGCCCGGAAATGACCACTTTTTCCGGGTCGCTGACGAGCGCCTTGAATTCCGCCGGCGTGGTGCCGCCGGGGAGCCCCGTTCCAATAAGGTCTTCTATCCCCAGTTCTTCCATCAGCGGGAAAAAACCGTCGAACGCTTTCTTGCGAAGCGGGCTGTCCGCGGACGCGTAACAGAGGACGCCCAGCTGGTGGGTCAGCCGGAGCATTCGCACCCGGCGGAGGAGCACAGGGTCGGCCGTTACTTTCTTCTCCGCGACATCAAACAACGCGTCCATCTGTTCAACGATACGCCATTTCAGCTGGGGCGCGCTGCTGAGGGGCTGGTGGACACCGGCGTAGGCGGAAAAGGTTGTTCCGGTGGTGCGCTCGTAGGAGCTTACGGACTGCAGAAGCACGACGATCTGCTCAATCTCGGCGGCCCCAGCTCCGTAATAGTTCTCGCAAAACTCGGTGATCCCTTGGCGAATGTCAAAGTCCGTATCCCACAGCAGCCGTATGCACAGGTACGAGATCAGGTGCCTGAGATTGTCATTAACCGTCCAGTACACCTTCCCGTCGATAAACCCGCCCATCAGTTTATCGCCGTCGGAAGCGGCATTGGCGCGCGCCGCGGATTCCGGGGATTGAATGAACACGGCGTGTACGCCACGGCGCTGAAATTCCCGCAAGTTTCGGGGTGCCGCGAACAGTTTCAGGTGCGGCATCCAGGGTTTGTTCTGGTAATGGTACAGCCATACCTGCAGCATATCCGAGCGCGCCAGCCATTTGTCCAGCATGCCCATCAGATCGTTGTCGCGATTGGCGTCGCACGCATCAAAAGCATGTGCCTGGCAGGCACCAATGGGCGCCCAGGTAACCTGGATATTCGGGTGCATTTTGATTGATGAAGGAGTACCGACGATGCTGTAGGCGATGATATCTATCATGGCGTCCGGGTACTCCTTCACGACCTCGGCGGCAACCTTGTTGTAGAATTCATGGTAGGTCCCGGAAATCCCGACCCTGATGTCATCCGGCCCGATGCGCTTATAGGATGCTTCGCAGTTGGCGCATTGACAGTAGAGATGGTTGTCGGTATGGCCGAGAGTGATGATCGGACGGTAGCCGTATCGCTTTGCCTGGCCGCGAAATTGGGCCTTGCTCCACTCTGCGATGTAGGCGACGAATCCGGGGTTGGTGATACAGAACGCTCGCTGGCTCACAGATTTGTGCAGCAATCTTTTCCCGTCCAACTCCGCGTAATACTCCGGGTGCTCGTCATACAAACTTGCTGGGACGTAATTGAGCCCGTGACCGCCGTAGTGCTCCAGCATACTGTGGAGCCGCGGATCCTGCTCCCCTACCGGGACCTTACCGCCGCCGCCCACCGAACGGTTGTGCCTGTTCCTCGCAGTCCAGTCGGGATCATAATAACTGATTGAGGCTGCCGCCCGCCACTTGAAAGCGGGTTTCTGGCGATCGACGATCCGGCCGATGGTAAGGTCAGGATTCTTGGGAATGCGACTGGCGCCGGGTGTAAACCAGCGGCAGCCGAGATGGTCCTGAAGGAAGCCGTACATACCGTTTATGCTGCCTCTCGGCGGCGTGCCGGCGATGACCAGGCGGGTGCCGACCGTGCGTATTTCGTACTCGTCCAGAGCGAATTCGCTGGTCATGCCGGCGAGCGACACCTGCTGCAGCCGGTCGTTGTCGTGGCCGACGACGATCTCGTTCAGTGACGGCGCCGCTGTATCGGCGACCACCGGGAAATCAGCGCCGGTGATCTCCTTGAGGATCGCGGCCATGTCCGCCGCCACCGCTTTCGTACTGACATCCGCCTTCGCGCTGACGACGATCTGGTAGGTCGTCTTGCCGTCCGTTGCAAGCGTCAACCCAGGGGTCTGCGGATAACCGGACAAGGCCGTTAGTCCGGCAACGGCCAGCAACACGATTGTCTTGTATCTTTTCCGGGGCTTCATTGGCTTGGTTTCCTCTGTATGTGGAAAATATAGGACAGGTTACCTCGAAATTCTGCGTTGATTGCGAATACCACAACTTCGCGTTGCCCAGGACTTATCCGGTTCCGACTTCGCGAGGTACAACATAGAGGTCACCGAGGCGGGCGCGCCTTAGCGCGTTCCGCATTCGTGTGCACCGGCCAGGTTGTAGTTGCGTAGCCCGTAGGCAACGGTTTCGATTCGATTCTTCTTCTTCGTTCCGCGGGGTTTCCCAGCAGCCTGTCCCTTTGTAGACCCCATCCGCGGCACAAATTTGTTCGCCGAACAAGTGATTGCATGGTTTCCCGATATCCTTCCGTTGACGTGCCCCACGATACTCCGGGATCGCCTCCTTGGCAACTGTGGGAAGATGCATACCGCTTCCGGATTATCGCCAGCGACGGCGCCAGGCCGGTCTTCGACGACTCGTCGCGACGCCCGGTGAAAGGTTCGCAGTTCCATTTTCTGAGCGCTCACAGGCTTCCGCTACTCGCCTGTTCTCTGCTGACGGCAAGCGCACTGCCCGCCGAGTTGCTCCTTGATGTTTTACCCGTCTTGGCTATTTTCTCTTCGGGCCCTAAAAGGAAATTCCTATCAGTCCAGGCACTCTTTGCCATTGGCGGCCTCCGGGCGGTTCAAGCCGCAACACTTTTCCCAGAGTTCAGCAGTTGGAACCCTGGCAACCCATCGGGATGCAGGGAGGAGGAGGAATGTACGTGCCCTTGTCGGGTAAGCCTCCAGCTTGCCAATTCCCATATTTCTCCCAAGCCAAAGCCGTGTGCCACCAATAATGAATAACTCCGCCGATTCTGCTTCGCCCGTGGAACTGCCCGATGGCATCAGGTTGTCCATGCGCATCCCGCCCAAACCATCCGCAGACGATCTCGCCTTCGTCTCGCAGCTTGGCGTTGACCACGTCTATACCTGGCTTGAAGATCACCAGACTTCTTTCGACTACCTGGTTGAGTTGAAGAGCCGTCTGAATGACCAGGGCCTGACGCTGTTTAATGCCGCCAATCTACGACTCAGCAAATCAGACAAAATCCATCTTGCATTGCCCGGACGGGATGAGATTATTGCCGACTTCAAGATCTTCATTCAAAACCTGAGTCGCGCCGGCATTCATACGACGACCTTTACCTGGGAACCGGGCTACGTTCATAGCACGGCGGGTGAACCGACTCGCGGAGGCGCCATGTCCCGTGCCGTTGATCTCGAAGCCCTGAAAAAACAGCCGCCCACGCATCAGGGATCCCACAGCCACGATGATATCTGGGAGAACTACACTTATTTTATTCGCGAGCTCATACCCGTAGCCGAATCGGAAGGTGTGCGCCTGGCTCTGCACCCCAATGATCCGCCCATTCCCGATATCAACGGCGTTCCCTGTCTCATCCACAACCGGGCGTGCTACGAACGAGCCTTTGAGATCGCTGACAGTCCGAACTTGGGCATGGAATTCTGTGTCGGATGCTGGTCGGAAGGAGGGAAGGGCTTCGGCGATATTTTCGAAGGCGTCAGGGACTTCGTCGCCGCTGGCAAAATTTTCATCGTGCATTTCAGAAACATCAGCGCGCCCCTGCCTCATTTTGTCGAGACGTTTATTGATTATGGCTATCAGGATATGGCAGCAGTCCTGGAGGAATTCCATCGTGCGGGTTATCGAGGCACCCTCAGTCTCGACCACTTCCCAATAATGACCGCAGGCAAAGACCCGTCTGTCGCCTACGCCACCGGGTATGTGAAGGCCCTGATGGACAGGTTGCCGAAAAATATGGTATCGGCAGGAAACACGTAACAAGCACAGGTGCAGCGATCTGTTCGGCGATACGTGGAATGGAATAGAACTCGCCACCGCAAACGGGATGTTTCAGACCCGCTTGACTCCTTGACACCGATCATCGCCTGCGTATGTACCGGCCGCCAACGTAACTGCATCCCCGTGCTCGACCCGGCATCTCCTGTCGGTGCCAGTGGCTACGTAGCCAGAAGGTAGATCGCCAGCACACCCACAGCGATCCCCGCGTACCCCGGCACACCGTTCAGCTTCTCCTTCCAGATGACGAAAGAGAGGGCACAGGTGAGGACGACGCTGCCCGCTGTGGAGAGGGGAAAGAAACTGGACGTGTCAACGGTCATCAGCGCCATGAGTGTGGTCACCAGGGAAGACATCATGAAAAACCCCATGGGGCAGCCCATAAGCACGTCCTGCAATGGGACACGTTTCCGGCGCACCACAACCGTCAGGATCGCCAGTACCGTCGCGGCAGCGGTATACGACAGCAGGTACGGCAGACGCTGGTCGTCATATCCGGAATAATTGACCATGGCCATGGCAAGACCAGCCATCCCGTTGAGAAAAAAACAGATCAGAATGGTTTTCAGCCACATTTCTCCGCCTCTCCCCGCTTTTGGTCTATTCCCAGAAGGATGATCGCCGACCCGGCACAAAGCAGGCCCGCGAGTTTGCGGATGGTGACCGGCTCATCCCAGACGACAAACGCGACGATGACCGGAATAATGATCGCCAGGTTGATGATTACCCAGCCGACGGCCAGCTTGCCGACCTTCGTGGCAGTAAAGAACAGCAGTGCCACGACAAAGCCCGATGCCCCGCCGAAAATCCCCAGTGCGACGATAGGCGCCTCGAAATGGATCGGCTTCGTACACCAGAAAAACACCAACAGCGGGCCGATCGCACCCACGTAGATGCCCAGGTTCGCCGCGTATACGTCACACTTCCTGCGCTCCGCGACTTTGTAGAACTGCGCAAACAGACTTGCGAAGACAATTGTCGCCAGAGCGTATGTCACACGGCTCTCCTTTTCGACGGCCGCCAATATCGTTTATTTTTTTACGACGCAGTGATACATATATACGGCAACTGCATCCCTGCAAAGGGGAAGAGAATGGCGGTGGGGAAACGAAGGCGGGCTGAAAGGATCTAATGTCCCGGGTTGTACAGCCTATGTCCCCACAGGCAGAGAAAGAGGGCAAAGGGTCCTTACGTGCAACTTGTCTCTGAGTTCGACGTTTTGGTGATCGTCTTATTTCACCCGCTGCCGACGAAGGACCTGCCGGGCATGGTCAGACAAGCTGTCCCAGAGCTCACGCGAAAAATGCGGCTCGGTATGCTCGTGGTGCCAGTTGCTGAAGAACCAGGGACGGCAAATAGCCATACACAGTTCGTCGCGTGGGGCCGTCGAGAGGTTAGGCGTGCCGCGATGAATAATTCGTGAATCGTGGACCCAGAGCGATCCCTTTTTCAAGTTGAGTCGGGTCGACTTGTAGCGACCTCGCGGCTCGCTGCCTTTGCCGAACAAACGATCCATGCTGTCCGCCCCAGGCCGCCGGATGAGGTCCTTGTCCGCAACGTATTGTGTCGCCGGAATAATCTCGATGCTGCCGTTCTCTTCGCTGGTATCGACGAGGGGAAACTTGGCGCCAATGGTAAACGCCGGGGTCACCAGTCCGGGAAACGGCAGGTAGGCATCGTGGTGCCAGATCTGGTATTCGGTGCACCCCGGCATGGGAATATTGGCATCGAACTCCGACCAGACATAATCACTGCACAATGCCCGTTCAATGAATTGCACCAGGGCCGGGTGCTCGAAGATATCCGGATCCACGAACGGCCGCTCAAACGGTACGCGGACGTTGTAGCGCTTGGCGCCTGCCGGTGGATTCACCCCCTGCTTCGCTACCGCCGCATCTCGGATCGGCAGCCAGGCGTCGCGAATGATGTCGATCTTTTCCTCTGGTATGAAATCCTCAAAGACGACGAACCCGTTAATTCGCCATTCATCGACGAACTGATCAATGTCATAGGTGGTTGCCATCAACCATCTCCGTGGAATTTATCGTTTTTGCACATGGAGAACAGTACACCGGATTGCAGGTTTCAACGGGACGCCTTGAGAATTGCGAAGCACTCGCCGGAGGCATGGCGCTCGGCCGATCCGCTCGGCCCGCTGCCATGAAGGAGACGCAGCGCGGTCTGCGAGAACTATGTTCGCTATCTCAATCGGTTCCATGTGGCGCACCCCAGGCCCTCTAACGAACAAGCTCTCCTACCAGGATGGAGCAACGCGGAATCCTGATCGGGAGCAGCAGCTGGTTGGCATTTCTGTTTGTTTTTCGGTTTCCCGATGTGCTACGCCTTGCAGCGTGATATGATGTCCCAAATCCTTTGCGCATTAGGGATTCCCGCGTCCGCGCGAGGCCGTTGTCAGGCGTCGTGGTTCCTGGTGAATTTCTCGTAGCCAAAGTGGTCGGGGTTCGTGCCGCCCCAGCGGAAAATCCGCCGGTGGAGCGCCTTTTTAGGCTCAATTTGGTTTGAGTTGACCAAGGAAATATGTTCTCTTGCACCCCTCCATGTCGGGGAAGCTGATCTCCCCCCACTCCATATACCGCGCATTGAAATAGCTCATTATTTCTTTCAGGTTAGTAAATTTATCTCTACCATACTTCTGAACTTCATTCGGATACGTCGTTAGTAAATGAATAAGGTACATGTCGGGAAATTCAGACCTCATGAACTGAAGGAATTGATCGAGTTTGTCAAGGATGTACCAAGTTATCTCAGCCATCACAATTACATCTGGCCTAAACTGTCGGTAGATGTCGAATTCAAGAATATCTCCTGCGACGAAGTTACAGCTGGGGTAATTGTCTTTTGCCTTTTGGATAGCAGTTTCCGAGACGTCGACACCTAGAACGTCAACACCCAAGTCTGATATCTTCTTTGTGTAGTGCCCAAGGCCACAGCCCAGTTCGATTACCTTTTTGCCCTGTAACCTCTTGATGAGGTTGAGAGCTACGGCCTTTTCTGACGCACATTCTTCACGTGTGGATTGCTCCCATGGATCATCATAATCTTGATACATCTGTTCAAACTCACCAACCAATTGTCCATTCTTGATGACATAGTCCTGATAGCGAGAGTATCTGGGATTGTTTCTACTCATGCAGTCTCCTTTTAATCCTAACGTTAAACGCCCGCTGAAAAGTAAAAAGTGTTTGTCCCGCACTCGCACATTTTCACGGGACTAAGGCTCACGGTCAAGGTGTGCCAGGTATTGGCCAACAAAATCATACTCGACAAGACTGGAGAACGCATCGGTCAGTCTTTGCGTCACGGGGCCGGTGACCGTTTCGTTCTGCACCGGCTTATTGTTGAATGACTGGACCGGGCAAATACAAAAACTGGTTGAGGTAACGAAAGCCTCATCGGCTCGGGACGCGTCGAGCGGCGTGAGATCCCGCTCGACGACGTCAATGCCAAGTTCCCCGGCCAACTCGATCACGGTCTGGCGACTCACCCCCTCCAAAACGTATTCCCCCCTCGGCGTGTAGAGAACACCGTGCCGCACCAGAAAGAGATTGCTCCCCATGCCCTCGGACAGAAAGCCGCGGGTATCCAGGAGAATGGCCCAGGCATTTGGACTGTGACTGCGCACCTCCAAATCCGCCAGGATCAGGTTCAAATAGTGATGGACCTTCACATTCGGGCTGATGCAGTCGGGGGGTGTCCGCCGCACCGACGGGAAAAAGATCTCGATCCCATCGCGATAGAGCGGGGCCCGGGCCTTGAGCGGCAGCGGCGTACACTCGATGATCACCATGGGTTCACGAGAATCCTGGATGTCACCCTCGGGAACCTCTTCGCCCCGCGAGATGCGCTGGGCCACCCAGTAGTCCTCGTCGGCCTTCAGCAGGGGAAGGTTTTGCTCCGTGACCTCCTATAGGTCAGCTGCATGACCGTCTCGGGTGAGAGGCCCGGATCAATCCCCATGTACTTGAGGGAAGCGTAAAGCCGGTCAACGTGTTCCTGTAATTTGAAGATGCGCCCGCCAAACGTCCGGGCAACATCAAAAACCCCATCTCCATACTTAAAGCTGCGATCCCGAAACGAAACCATCACCTCGCTTTCGGGAACGATCTCGCCATTGCAATATGCAACCCGTTCCTTGCCGCCCATAGGTGGTCCCCCTGTTGTCAATGTGCCGCGTGCCGGCTGGCGGTTGCGTGAGCCCCGACCCTTAAAAGCGCGGATTCCAGAACGGATCGTTTACCTTGCCGCCCAGCTCGGTCATTTCCCCATGCGAAATGGAAGAGACGTGGGAGTCGACATATACCAGGTTCGCCTTGCTGTAATTGGCGCCGTGCCGGGTTTTGTAGAAGCCCCAGAATGAA
>Ga0114999_10004117_pt1 | contig 17793 bp, 15 predicted proteins | sample ArcticOcean_MG_C_3_FD_89820 | JGI IMG/M metagenome (GOLD analysis project Ga0114999, IMG submission 89820) | Marine microbial communities from western Arctic Ocean - ArcticOcean_MG_CB8_126 | ecosystem: Environmental > Aquatic > Marine > Oceanic | place: Arctic Ocean: Canada Basin | collected...
AAGATCGAGCCGCCTAGCGGCGAGATCAATCGATATCACCGAGGTATCAACAACAGCCTTCCCGAGGGTGCATTCGGCTCGCAGTTCGTTGCGGTTAACAAAGGTAAACGTTCGGTATGCCTCGACGTGCACACAGAGATCGGCGCTTCCGCCTTAGAAAAAATGTTAGTAAAAGCCGACCTCTTGGTGAGCAACTATCGCGCACCAGCACTAACGCGCATGGGCCTAGATCTCACCGCCTTGACCGCTAGTTACCCGCGCCTGGTCGTGGGCCATGCAAACGGCTTCGGGCCACTAGGACCGGATGCGGACAAAGCGATGCTCGATGGCGCAGCCCAAGCGCGGGGCGGACTGGCGAGCTTGTCTGGGCCCGAAGGAGGTGTACCTATGCCGCCAGGCGCGACGGTCGCCGACACCGCCGGTGCGATGTTACTTGCGCTTGCTTGTTCGACTGCGCTCATCACCCGCAGCATCACGGGCCGTGGCCAGCTTGTACAAACCTCGTCGCTCGGCGGCCAACTGTGGCTACAGATGTGGGAAATACAACATTCAGCCATGACCAACACACCCCTCGTCCGCAACGGCGAACATCACCCGAACATAAGCGGCCCGTACGGCGTTTACACCACTGCAGATGACGGGGCTATTCTCTTGGTCACCACCATGACTGAAGATGCGTGGAGCGCTTTTTGGATATTCGTCGACAGACCGGAAATCGTTTTACGAGAAGAATGGAATACGCCTGCGAAACGCGCTGGCTTTGCCAGTGTCCCCGAAAACCTCGACGAGTTGCGGCAGCTCACGCGGGAAGCATTTCAGTCGAAGACCACTGCCCAATGGGAAGAATTCCTGCGCGGCCAGCCCGAAACCATTTGGGAACGCGTGCGTGGTCACGAGGACGTGTTGACCGATCCGCAAAACCTGGCCAACGATTACATCGTCGATATCGATCTGCCAGTGAGCGGGAGGACAAAGACGGTCGGCTCCTTGATGGCGTTCAGCGATACGCCAACCGGTCTGCCGAAGACGGCGCCCATGCTCGGGCAGCACACCGCTTCGATTCTTGCCGATCTCGGGTTCACCAACGCCGAGATCGACACGGCCACGGCGGATGCGGAGTCCACCCGCGGTGGCATGCTAGGGACTCTACTCGACGACGACTAACATCTATTGCGGCTATTGTTTGGCCATGAGTACTGAATTCATCAGCTTGGCCATCCAGCCCATCGTCAGCTGTGGCCGATGAGAAGAAAAACTCTGCGCCCAACAAGCATCGCATCGGGTGCCGTGCTCATGTATTGCTCGTCTTTGAGCAAATAGGTGTAGTCGTCGATTGGCTGGGTAAACAGTCGCTGGTAGGTTGCGTGCAACACGGTTCGAGTTCCTGCAATGGTGCGGGAACCCGATGAGTGCCAGACCGACCCATCCCATACAGCAACCGAGCCCTTTTCCACTTCTATGGGAATCGTCTCCGAGTCGGCTACCTCCTGCTCGGTTGGATAGCGCCGGTAGCTTTGCGAGCCAGGCACAATACGGGTGGCGCCGCCCTCCTCGGTCATACCTTCGCAAGGGATGCAAAACATCAGCACGCAATTGTGGTCAGGAAAAGGGGCTGGGAGCCAAGCCTGGTCCGCATGCAAAGTAAGCGGCCCATCCCCCTCGCGTTTAATCGAAGCCGCAAATTGTCCGGCGCGCATCCCTTGCCCTAAGCTCGCCTCGGCGAGCGCTAGAATCTTCGGCAACGTTGCGACCTCGTCGACTACCCGGTGACGGCCAAGGAGCATTGACGCGCCGTTGTCCTTGCGCGGCCCGTTCGATTCAGCGGCAAATGTATGAATCACCTCGCGCAATTCATCCATCAATTCTGGTGCCGCAATATCCTTTACCACGGTAGAACCACGGTCTCGGAGTTCCTCAACATTGCGCCACAATTCTAAAGCGTCAATTTGCGGCCGGAGCGAGTCGGAGATCGAATAGGGTGCCTGACAGAGCATGTTCAAAGGTGACATCCTATCCTCGCCCGCATCTGACTGGGTTTGTGCTTCTGCCATCGTCGTACCTCGACTTTGCTGCAGAGCACCACCGTGTGCGCGGAGGGGATTGTTTGTCAACGGAATCAACATTGCGCAGTCGAAATAGCTGGGGGCAAGGTTGTAGGCCGGACGGAGTGCCTGACCTACGAGGTTGGCCTACTAATGCAACAGCGGTTGGGCTGAGTGCAGACATTTACCCTTAGTCGTCGGCACCATAGTTTGCGCGCGACGTTTTACCCGGCATAACGGAGTAGTCGATTGTTGACTGGTCCATATGACCGCGCTATTACCACCACCATTTGAGAAAGAGGTGGTGTCTAGGCTGGTCGTACTACCGTGGTGAGCGCTGTTCGAGATCGTGTTGGTTCCCGTTGCATGACCAACCCAAGCGAACCTATTACCAGCCAATCGGTTGTCCCGATAGACATTCAGCTTGTTGACCGTCAAGTTCGAAAATTCAACCAGGCTACCTTCGGTTGTCACACTCGAGTAGTCGGCATGGATATTTCCTATGTTGACTACGTTGGCGGCAAACCCTTGAAATAACCCATTCGAGCGTAAAGCGGATCGACCTGGCAGACGGTGCTCGAAGTATGAATCGACGATAGTCAGGCGCTCACCGCTAACGCGTATTGCGCCGCGCGTTGTGGCTGATATCAACGTTGGCGAGAATCAGCGGTATACGTCCGGGCAGAACTGCGTTGCGGATGGATACCCCAGCCCGATCCAGAAGGCTGGTTTAGCCTAATCGTCGTGTTGATGAACGCAATTCGAGAAGCACCACGCCGCAGAGCGACTACCTCATCACCAGATCCTGATGGCGTTGACTCGAGGTTCACATTGTCGAACATGATGTCGTTGCAGTTAAACAATAATACTGCCGTCAAAAATGAGGAATTGTTATTGATTGCCCCACCCGTCCAATGGATACGATTGCGCGAATTCACGTCGATGTGTCCATCCAGCACAGCTCCTCGTGCGGCAATAATATCGGCATCATTGCTGCAGGAAGTAAGTGCTCCCGAATACGTTCCCGCGGCAATAACCACGCGGACATTCGAGGCCGCGACTGCTGCTTGTAGACCAGATATGTCGCCTGCCGCGACATTGATCGTCCTGGCGTTGGTAATTGCCATCTCGAAGCCAGGCAATAGTTAACGCTTGCGACGGGAATGCGTATCAGTTCGAGCTTGTTTAACTTCGAGCAGTTTCGTCGCCGTCGACATAGTTCTTGCCACGCGCCAGCACCGTCACCACGACCATACGGACCTTGACATTAAACTCAACCGCCAACCCCAAGCACTCTCGAAAGGTCCAAGTCGCCTGCTGGTCAATACGTTCTTCTAGCGTTATTTGCATCGCCGAAGATTACCAGTTACAGCATGGCCTTGGAATTTCCTGGCGCACCCAGTTTCCCTAGTGATTGACAGTCAGGATACCTGGCTCGATGATGAATGATCTTCTATCAAAGGGATTGGGTACCAATGAACTCTCAAGAAATTCGTTCCAAATTGTCTCATCCGGTAATCGATTCAGACGCACACTGGCTCTCGTTCGGGCCGCAAATGAAAGAAAGGATAGAGCAAATTGCCGGCCGCAAGGTTGCCGAGGCGTTCACCGGCTTCGACGAACTGATTGGCGGGCCCATGCGAATGACCCCTGAGGAACGACGCTTCAAGCGGGTAGCGCACATGGGGTTTTGGCAAGTCCCTATGGGCAACACACGCGACAGGGCGACGGCAATGATGCCGAAGCTGCTCTATGAGCGCTTAGACGAGTTGGGCCTCGATTTTTGTGTCATGTACCCCACCGACGGACCCACTGGTGGCGATAAGGAACTTCGCCTCAAAGCGATGCGTGCTTTCAATATATACAGCGCAGAGCATTTCGCCGATTTCTCGGATCGACTGAGACCCGTCGCAGTTATCCCCACCGGAACCCCGGAAGAAGCCATCGAAGAGCTGGAATATGTAACCAAGGAATTGGGCATGACGGCCACTTTGTTTGGCGCCATGATGCCGCGGCAGGCGCCAAGCGTTGAGGATGGAGGTGACGAAGCATCGGTGCGTTTAGGCCCGTGGTACGACGTGTTGGGCCTGGATAGTGAACACGACTACGACCCGGTCTGGCAAAAGTGTATCGATCTCGGCATATCTCCAACATTCCACTCGTCGGGGCGCGGCTTTGGATTCCGCCGTTCCCCATCCAACTTTACCTATAATCATATTGGCCACTTTGCGTCGGCTGGCGAGGCAGTGTGTAAAGCATTGTTCATTGGCGGCGTCACGCGACGCTTCCCGGACCTAAACTTTGCATTCCTCGAAGGTGGTGCTCACTACGCATGTCAGCTGTACTCGGACTTGATCGGACATTGGAACGTGCGCAATGCCAAAGCGTTGGAAGTGGTCAACCCTGCCAACATGGATCACGCGATGCTCGTTGAGTTGGCGCAAGAGTACGGGCCCCCAGGGATGGCTGAGCTGATGACTAATCGAGATGCAGCGTTATTCGCGTCTATGAATGCGGCCGTCTCGCTCGGCACGGGAGGCGAGCCGAATCTAGATGATTTTGCCGCCTGCAAGATCCAAGGAGTCGAGGACTTCCCCACGTTGTTCAACAACTTTTACTTTGGTTGTGAAGCCGACGATCGCATGAACGCGTCTGCATTTAATGATTCGGTCAATCCTCTGGGCACCAAGCTCAATGCAATATTTAGTTCGGACATCGGTCACTTCGATGTGGCAGATATGGGCGAAGTGCTCGAGGAAGCCTACGAATTGGTCGACGATGGGGTTGTCAGCGAAGAGGATTTCAGGCGTTTCACCTTTACCAACCCCGTCAATTTCTGGGCAAAGGGGAACCCAGACTTTTTCAAGGGCACAGTAGTGGAGCAGCAGGCCGCGGAACTGCTCTCGTCAGATTTAGAGGTTAGCGCTGGGTAAAAGCTTTCGCTTAAGTCTTCGCCCAGTTCATTGCGCGCGGCAGCTTCTCGCCGTGCGCAAATCCACCCTCCGGCGTGTTGAGGAAGTCCTCACGGCCCAGCAATACCCTCATCTCATAGGGTTTGTCTGCGAGCCAGTCTTCGCCAAGGAAGTCATATGACTCAACGGGTCTAAGCGCCAGCCGGCTGTAGGTCAGGTGTAACACAACCCGCTCGCCGTCGACACTGCGATGACCGCCGCCGCTATGCCAGGTTGATCCGTCCCAAAATACGATGGTGCCCGCCGCACATTCGGTCGAGATAATCCCCTTCTCTTCGTTAGTCTCCTGCTCGTTCGGGTGACGGCGCAGCAGGTGCGACTTGGGAATCACCTTCGTTGAGCCCGTCTCTTTCGAAAAATCGTCGAGTGCCCAACAGAACGTGACCAGCTGGTTGTGGACCGGGAACGGTGCCGGGGTCCAATTCTGATCGGCATGCAGACCCAGCGTATCGCCTTTGTCACTTTTCGGTTTAACACTGCCCGCGAGCTGCGACAGCATGGCCCCCTTGCCGCAAAGGACTTCAGCCAAAGCGAGCATTTTCGGATTTAGCACAACGTCTGCAAAAACAGGATCTTTGGTTAGCAACATAGACGCTCCCCCGGGGACACCACCCTCGCCGGCTTTGACGATGCGCAAGATCGCTTCGCGGACTCGTTCCACAAATTCAATGGGGGCTGCATCATAGACATAGCCGTAGCCATTATCTTTAACATGCTGGACCGTATCGGCAAGATCCAACGCATCGACCCGCGCTTGAACCTCGTCCGAAAGGTCAAACGGCTGTCGCGTCTCGAAAACGCGATCGGGCATTGTCATCTCGGCCGCTTCTGCTTCACTCATTGCTTATCTCCTGTGCCAAGTTAGGCAAATTGATTCGTACCGGTATTGGTCATCTTTTTGATGCGATCGGGATCGGCCCCGGCGGCGCCAAACGGATACATGTGCTCGCCTAGAACGCGCTCGAGTTCCGGGTGTTCATTAACAAAGTCGCTGTCGAGTTCGTCTTCCCACATGTGAATCCTTTGCATGTGCCGGCGCATGAACACCTGAACGAGCGTCACACGCAAGCCTGGATTCGTCCGCGGCACCGACGCGTGCCAAGTTGCCCCGTTCCACAACGCCAACGATCCAGCCTTACCAATCAGTGGCACTGTCTGGAACGGCGTTGCGTTGATGTCTTCTTCGTGCGGCAACGTGGCTCGGCCAAACCGGTGGCTGCCGGGGACAAACACGGTAGGCCCGTCCTCAGCGCCTTCATAGTCGGTGCACAACCATGATGCATTACACACGTGTGCAATGTGACCGCCGCCCGGGGGAATCCCATGAGAGTCGCTGTGGAGGCGTAACCCTTCGTCGGTTTCTTGTGTAGTCGCCTTAATGATCCAGGTGTGGCCGGTGAGAACCGCGCTCTGACCGCACAGCCACCGAATCAAGGCCAGCATCCTCGGATTGGTCGCTGCCTCGACGAACACCTCGTCTTCCTGCAGCAGCAGCCATGAGTTGCCCATCGCCTCTTTTTGTGGCGTCGCAGTGCGGTAATCGCCGATAACGACGTTGTTGCGCTTTTCGCATGTTCGAATTATGGCGCCGCGCAAGCGCTCCACGAAGTCCGGACTAGCACCTATCGTTTCTGGTGGCACGACAGTCAGTCCATATGCCTCGAGCTCAACGACATGTTTGAGCAGACCGTATTGATCGAGTTCTTTCATGAGCGGGTCAACGTGCGGCGACGTTTCGTAATCAGCTATATCCATCCCATCCCCCCTTTCCCGTAAGCGTTAGTTCACTCCACGATCCTACTCTTAGCCAAACTTGTTTGCGAACCTTGCTTTACCTCTGTGGCTAGTTCTCGTCCAGAAATGGCATCTCGCCAATCTACGATTGGCGCAGGCCATCTTCTTCCCTACGGTTTTTGATTCGGGCTCCTGCCCTCAGTTAGTTCGGCCGCAAAACACAGCGTATTTTGGACACGAACTAGCTAGCCTCACTTGGCATATGCAGCATGAACAAACTCACGGCTGCCACCGCATAGCCGATCAACAGAAATGTGAATGCGGGCGTATAGCTGCCCGTAACTTCGAACACGAACGTCGTCAGCGGCAACCCGATCAAACTGAACGGCATCGTCAGCGGCATGGCTGCACCCATCACTTGCGCAAAGTCGGCCAGTCCGAATCGCTCCACCAGCAGCAGGGACCACAGTGGTGCGATCCCGCCATAGCCGAGCCCGAACAGAGCACCCGATAGGCTGAGCGACAACAGATCTTGCGCAAAGATCAATAAAACCGCCGCGACGACCTGTAGCGCTATCGCGATACCAACGACTAGTCGCTTCGAGAAATAATCCGTCAACGTCCCGGCAAGTGGTTTCGCAATGGCCCCGAATAACGTTGTGACGAGCACGGTCGACGAGGCTTGCATTGGCGTCAGGCCAAGGTCGGTTCCATGCGAGGGTAATGCAATCACAATGGCGGCAATCGCCATATAGCAAGGTCCGGCAATTAGACTAATCAGCCAGATATCCTTGACCCGAACCGCCTTACGAAAGCTCCAATCGGTGCGCCCAGCCGCCTCGGGTAGCTGGATCGGCGCAGCATCGCCATCGGCATGCAAGCCTGCGTCTTCGGGTGTCCTGATTGCAAACCGCCAAATCAACGGGGCAAGCACAATGGGCGCGAGGATGGCGAACACGACGAACGAGGTACGCCAACCGTATGTGATCACGACATAGGTGGCCAGCGGCACCAACAACACGCCGGAGAACGTGATCCCCGACTGCGAAATCCCGAGCGCCATGCCACGTCGCCGCACAAACCAATTCGCGAGAATGAGATTACACGGTAGATTGCTGGTCAGAATCACACCGACCGATGTGACCAAACCGAAACCGAGATAAAGGTGCCACAGGGCCGTCGCTTGGGAGCAAATTAGGAGCCCGACTGAAAGAAACACGACGCCGGTCAGCATGATCGAACGAATGGAATATTCGCCAAGCATGCGGCCGACCAGTGGTCCCAGCACTGCCATCAGAATCGTCTGCATAGACAACGCTAGCGACACCCAGAAGCGGTTCTCGCCCAACGCCTCGCTGAGTGGTTTTAGATAGACACCAAAGGTGTAGTAGCCGATTCCAACGCTCACGAATTGCGCCGTGCTCGTGAACATTACAACTTTCCAACCAAGCGCGAACGACTGGCGAGCCTTGTTTGTAATAGCACGCTTCGCGCCCCTTCCATAACCTTACTAATGCATCCGCGTATCCAGTATGCTCCTGGCTCGCCGGCGGAGAGTGTATGTCAACAATATCGACTTCGAGCAAGCTGTCCTTTGGCATCGGCCAAGCCGCCGAGGGCATCAAGAACAATGCGTTCACCCTGTTTTTGCTGTTCTTCTATGTCCAGGTTCACGGACTCTCCGCATCGCTCGCGGGCACCGCCTTATTCATCGCACTATGTTTTGACGCAGTTTCGGACCCCATTGCCGGGTACCTGTCGGACTCATGGCATTCCAAGTGGGGGCGCCGCCATCCATTCATGTACGCCTCTGCAATCCCACTCGCGGTCGCGTTCTAGTTCACGTTCGTACCACCAGACAATCTCGGTCAATGGGGTTTGTTTGCCTGGCTGACGGGATTCACAATTCTGACCCGGGGCGCCATGACGCTGTATCACGTCCCACACATCGCGCTGGGTGCGGAAATGTCCGACGATTACGAGGAACGCACCACGATAGTCGGCTACCGGACAGCATTTGGGATAATCGGCAGCCTCTTAGTGTATGGATCCGTTACGTTGTTTTTTCCGGAAACAACCGATGGCGTGAGAGGTCAAATGATCAACGCCAACTATCCACCGTTCGCGCTCGCGTGCGCTTTGGTCATGTGGGTCACGATCTGGCTTTCCGCGATCGGTACCCACAAAGAAATTCCTCACCTGCCGCAGGCACCACCTAATCTCGAGCGTTTTCGCTTTACGTCGGTATTCCGCGAAACCGCGACTGCATTGCGCAATTCAAATTTCCGGGCGTTGTTTCTCGCCGTCCTCACTTCCTACGTGATGAACGGCGTCAACGTCGCGTTGAGTCTCTTCATGTTCACGTTTTTCTGGGAACTGACCGCGTCGGATTTGCAGATCGTATTAATCATCTACCCGCTTGGGATACTGATCGGCACGCCGTTGACGCGATATTTCCACCGCCGTTTCGATAAGAAACCAGCAGTGGTCTGGGGCACCGCCTGGTGGGCCAGTTTGCAACTGCTGCCAGTCGTTCTTCGACTCATCGGGGTATTTCCCGACAACGATGCGCCTTCCCTCATCTACATCCTGTGCGGGATCGCCCTAGTACAAGGCATCGGCGTAGCCCAGGGGGTTGTGTCGTTCGGTTCGATGGTCGCTGACATCGTCGACGAGCAGGAGCTGAACACCGGACGCAGGCAAGAAGGCATCTTCTTTGCCGCGGTGTCCTTTGCCGGTAAAGCCACCTCTGGCTTTGGCGGACTCGTCGCAGGGGTAGGCTTGGATGTGATCAGTTGGCCCCAGGGACCTCAGATCCTTACCGCTGCCGACGTCGAGCCTGACACAATCGTTAATTTGGGACTCTTATTCGGCCCCGGTGTTGCCGTGTTCGGGTTCATCGCCGTGTGGCTGTATACACGCTACCGACTCGATCGCCAGGGTCATGCCAAGATTTTAGATGAGCTCAGGGATCGCAGAGCCGCGGCTGTTCCCTGACGAAGCACCGTCAATTATGCCTGCTGCGCTAAATCAGGTACGGTTCGATACAGGCCTAAGCATCAGGCACAAGACATTTAGAGGGTAAGCATGACCTACGCAAGCGGACGAACCTACCTTGACGCAGACAGCCACATCATGGAGCTGCCTTCCTTCCTGAACGATCATGCAGACGCCGCCATGCGGGGTCGTTTGCCGTCGTTTGTCTTTGCCGGGAGCGGCAAAATGGGAGAGGACAAGATCGCCGAGCTAGCCAAACGTGGCTGTCACGACCCAAGCACCGTCGCTGAACTTGTGGCGCTGGGTGATGGGATTTTGCAGGGTCCCAAAGGTTATGGTGCGCTCGGTGCGTTCGAGCGTTCCGAGCGCACCAAGGCACTCGACCTACTCGGCTTCACGCAACAATTGGTATTCGCCTCATTCTCGACGGGCCCCGTGTTTTCTGCTGAAACGCCGGAACTCGCGCGCGGCGCGATGCGGGCCCACAATCGTGGTATGGCGGAGTTCTGTGCAGACGATGACCGTTTACTCGGGGTTGGCGCCATGACGCTCGACGATGTCGATATAGCCCTTGCGGAAGTCGACCACATTGCCGATCTGGGGCTTGCCGCCGCGTGGATCCCGCACCGAGCACCAGCAACGGGTTCGCCGGGACATCTCGATCTGGATCCGGTATGGGCGCGTATCGTTGAACGCGGTTTGGTTGCCGTACTACATATCGGTGGTTCCACACTGCGCATGCCGGAAATCTGGACGCGAAACGGGCGGCCGCTGGCCAAGGACTGGTTAGGCGGCGGTGAAAATGTTCGTGGCAAGGATCTGATCGCTGTGCATCACGCAGTAGAGCGATTCCTCGGCGTGTTGGTTTTTGACGGCGTGCTCGAGCGCCACCCCGACCTGCGAATCGGCGTCATCGAGCTCGGCGCGGGGTGGGTGCCAAGCATGCTCGACCGCCTCGACTCGGTGTTGCACAACTTCCGCCGCATGGAGGCAGACCTCGATAGTCTGCAACGCACGCCCACCGAACAGATCAGAGCACAAATGTCGTTCACGCCGTTCGTCTACGAAGATGTTGGAAAGTTGATCCAGGCGTCGCATTCAGACCTTTACCTATTCTCTAGCGACTACCCCCATATCGAGGGCGGCCGCGATCCGCTGGGTCGTTTCGAAAGCACATTGACTGGCATCGACGAGGACGCCCGGGAGCGTTTTTATTGCGGCAACTTTGCGAAGTTGCGATCGGCTATGCACAACGTGGCCTGACACACGCATTAGCAACAACAAAGGGTCGAGGCGCAATTGGTAGCCCAGTGACTACTACGATCCCAATAGCCCCACGCGCAGATGAGGTAACCGTCAGATCTGTATGCCGCGCAGATGTACCGCGTCATTTAGCGTAATAATCGACCGTTCGCCACTGCGCGCCGCCATAAAGCTGTTGACGCTGGTGTAGTCCGGTATAAAGAAAAATTGCTCGGCAAGGCCAATCGTGTGCGCGGCCCATACATTGATCACGCCGCCATGACACACGATGGCTACGCGCTTACCTGGATTGTTTGCGACAATCTGCTCAATAGCGACAACGACGACCTGGCCGAAAGCCCTTACCTCATCTTCATTTCGCTCGGGAAACTGAAATTCGTCGGGGTCCAGATGCTTGAGCTCTTCAACAGGAATGTAGGTTTCCGCATAGCGATCAAATTCAGCGACTCCCTCTTCGATCTCTGCAGGCAGGTTCAGCTGTTCTGCCAATGGCACCGCGGTCTGCTGCGCTCGCTGCATCGGACTCACGTACAAACGATCGACACTGCCTGGACGGAAGCGTTGCGCCATCAGTCCGGCTTGCTTGATGCCATCTTCGGCGAGCGCGGGATCAGCCGGTTTTCCATCGGTGTTGTGGACGCGCCGGGGTAGGCCATGACGGATCAGAATGAGTTCCATCAATCAACCTCACACATCGGCCGCAGCCGGACTACACAATTCGTTCATCAGGTATGTTCACCCAGCCGCTCATCTCGTGCGGCATCGTCACTAGTGGCGCGCGAGCGAGGTAGTCCGGTGTGAGTTGCGCCATTGACGTCACGCCGAGAAGTGCCATGGAAGAGATCATCTCATCTTCAAGTATCTCAAGAGCGCGAACGAGCCCCACCGTACCTGCCGCGGCCAAACCCCAGCATTGTAGTTTGCCGATCGCTACTGCCTTTGCGCCTAACGCGATCGCTTTCAACACATCCGAACCGCGCTGCACGCCGCCGTCCACAATAATGTCTGCTCTACCACCGATGGCATCGACAATCTCAGGTAGAAAATCCATTGTGCCGAGCCCATGGTCGAGTTGCCTGCCGCCGTGGTTGGAAACCCAAATGTAATCGACGCCATGTTCCACGGCTTTGAGCGCCTCTTCACCAATCGCAATTCCCTTCAGCATCAGCGGTAGCTTGACGAAACCCCGGATTCGATCGATCGTGTCCCAAGTCACTTTAGCGGCATGACCTCCACCATCTGGACCGCCAGAAACTTGGTGTTGATTGGCGATCGCTGTTCCAAGAAAGTTGGCTCGCGGGCTCCATCTGGCTAGCAGGGTGCGGTCTCGTCTGCTAGGACGCGCTGTGTCGACCGTGATGCACAAAGCTTCATATCCAGCCGCTTCGGCCCTGGAAATCATCTCTTTGGTCCAATCCCAATCGCCGTGCAGATACAGCTGATAAACCTTTGGGTTGTTCGCGACGTTCGCAATCTCTTCGAGCGATGGCTCAGTAACCGAACTGATCGTATCCAACACACCGAATTCGTGCGCGGCCCGTGTCGCAGCCGCGCCACCATCCGGTGTGAAAACTTGTTGCGACCCGATCGGCGCTAGCACGACAGGTATTCTTAGATCGTGTCCTAACACATTGGCTGACGTGTTCACTTTCGACACATCGACCAGAGATCTTGGTCGAAACGCCAAGCTATCAAAGGCGAGTCGATTTCGCCTTAGCGTCGTTTCAGATTCAGAGCCGCCGGATAGATATCCCCACGTCCCCTGCTGCAAGTTTTGCTTTGCTGCCAATACAATTTCTTGATTGGTGATGAAACTCAATGCGGGATGCTTATCGTCTTTAGTCACGCTTAACCTTGTTGTTGCGGATGTGATCGACCGCTCATGAGCTTAAATCGGTAGCTCAGGCAGCTTCTCACCTGCGAAAAACCGTTTTGGATTGTCGACCAAGAGTGTATCAACCTCAGCCGCACTCACACCGGCTTCGAGCAACTGCGGAACCACCTTTTTCGAAAAGTGCGTAGGGTCCATCAGGCCAGGGCTGCTTTGGCTCCAACGTTCCGGAAATGGTTCGCCGCGCATACACCACACCGAATCGTGGGATACGACCACGCGATCACCAGCACCGCTTTGCAGCAACCGCTGCAAGCTTTGGATACGTTTCTCGTCAGGATAGATTAACTCCAGGCCGAAACGGTCAAACCCCAGATAAGAGCCGTTTCGCGCGATGTCCATGTGGTAGTCGTGATCATCGGTCCCGCAGGAGTGTCCGATAATGATCCGATTCGCGGGCACGCCCAGGCTAGTGAAGATGCGTTGCTGCTCGTCGCCCATGGTACCTTGGTCGGTGTGCGTGGTAATCGGCGCTCCGGTCTCGAGACTCGCTTTGGCCGCGGCTTCTATCACGGTTCGTTCATAGTCGGTGATCGCGCCTGGACCGGTTGCGATTTTGATGATGCCGGCGCGTATGCCAGTGTCGCCGATGCCGTGTGTCAGTTCGTGAATGAACAGCTCGGCCATCGCGTCTGCACCCGTGCCAAATGCAACCTGCATCTTCCAATACGGCGTCGCACCGTTGTGCTCGTTGTACAGCCCCGTCGCACAGATGACCTGAAAGCCCGTCTCTACCGCGACCTTGGCCATGAGCTCAACATCGCGACCCAGGTCGCTAGGGCACGGATCCAGCAGCGAGCTGAAGCCAAGATCCTGCAACTCGCCAATGCGGTCTTTACAGATCGCGATCCGGTCAGCCTCACTAGGCCCCGGACGGTTGGTGTGGGTCTCGTAGCCTGGAAAGCCCACGCACAAATGCTCGTGCATGAGGGTCTTGCCTAGCATCTCTGGGGTCGTCGTTCCCGATACCGTCGCGATAGTGCCCATGCTGTTGGTCAACTCTTCATTTTTTTTAACTTACCAGCTCACGCCTGGGAGTCTAGGATTTTCCGTGCTGACGTCGAACACTAGCAACGTTTTGCCGTGGGGCCTGACATTCCTCTGCCCCGCGTGTACGCTCAACGGAGGGGACAACCGTGAGACGAGGAGGATGCAAACATGGTCACTGAGCTACCCGTTGCGCTAAGTGAGCGCGTAGAATTCGCATCAGGCGGGTGGATTGCACAAATGCAGCATTTCTGCGAATCCCGCAGGGAACTGCGCGCGGCAATGCGCGCGCCGTTTTCATTCAGCGCGCGCTATACCAATCCACCTGGCCACCTGGATCATGCCGACGATGCCTGCGGCTATTGCGTCACATTGGATTCGGATAGCGTGACAGCGACCTCGAAACCCAACGAAAACGCCAACTATTTTGTCGAGCAGGACTACAACGCAGCCCTGCCGCTCGCCTGGACTATCCACGGTGGCGATGATCACGGTTTCGAGCGCATCAGGCGAGAGTATGCGCATATTGCGCAATCACATCCCCCAAGAGAACGCGGCAAGATCCCCGACGATCCTGCGGTGACACAAATTTTGCTCGACTTGCACGACCACATGGCGCAGCGTACCCCCAACAATCCTGACATCCAACAGCGCGCTGCAGCGCTCGGCCTCGAGCGCCAAGTGGCCGAGTTGGACGAACTCGGCTACACGATTCTTAGAGATGCTTTCACAGATGAATACGCTGATGAGTTCCGACAAGCATCCCACGAGAATGTCATCGAAACGGCGTACGCTAGCGGCGAAGCCATACGCCGGGGCATGATGAATCTGCATCGGGGACGCATGTGGGAGGAAGCCATCGTGCATCCCTGGGTGTTGACCTTGGCCGAACACCTCCTGGGCCGCGGATGCTTGGTCTATCAATCATCGACGATTGTGAAAACCACCGGGCAAGATGCGCATCCGGGATTGCACAGCGACTATGGCGCTTCAATGGTCCCGCCGCCCTACCCTGACTTTTGCCTCGAGGCGACCGCGGTGTGGGCGATCGATGACTTTCGTGAGGAATGCGGACCGACCGTGGTGCTGCCAGGCAGCTTCAAAAAAGGTCGGCCGCCGCCTCCCGGTACAACTCAAGAAGGGACTACCACATTAGCCATGGACAAGGGCTCCATTGGCTTTTGGCACGGTGCGAGTTGGCACGGCGCGATGCCCCGCACCGCCCAAGGCGAGCGAACCTCGCTGCATAACGCTTATTCGCGGGGCTTCTTTCGCCCCCTTGAACGCTACGAAGATATCGATAAATCGATACTTGACCGCAATCCACCGGCGTTCTCCACGCTCTGTGGATTGGATGATGCGTTAGGGAAGAGTAGCGTCGAGAAGACTGATTTCGAGCGCTTGGCCTATGCTAGCCAACACGGCTACGGCAACTCGGAGCCAATCCCGAACTCGGGATGACAACACGAGTAACACAACCGTGTAGTCATTGATCGAATTCGGGCGTTTATCAATGACTAGCGGTCTGTGACCAACCCAAATCGCGCCGCTGACGAAACAGATGGTGACCGCGAGCACCGTCCGTCGTATGGCGTCATGATCGCCTATGGCGTCGGCGACCTTGCCCAGGCAGCCATGATCATCGGCTTTCAAATGCTATTGCTGTTCTATTATCAGCAAATCGTCGGTGTCTCGGGTCCGTACCTGACGAGTTTATCTGGAATCTTGGGTTTTTTGTCGGACCCGCGACATCCGTATTCACGGTGACGTGTGTGGTGTTTTTCTTTTTTTATCGCATTGACCGGCACCGGCACGCCGAAATCACTGCAGCACTTGCGGCCCGTCACGCTGAGAAAGAAGCGATCGCCGCCCACGATACAGTGCGTACATCTTTAACAGGACAAGCAACGTAAGCGTGGCCGCATTCAGGCTTTCAATTCACTGATCGAAGTTCAATGCTTCGCAGCCGCCAGCTGCGCCTTGAGATGGTTAACCTGCGCTTCCAACGCCCGCATTCTCTGCAGTGCGGGGTCCAGCCTCGCCTTCTCCACGGTCTGCAAGATGTGCTCGCGGGTTGCCGCGCCTTTCACCATGGGGATCATGTCTCTAAAGAGGCCATCAGGCATCCACTGTTTCCTGTCGGCTGTGCGGTGAAAGTAACCAGTGCGGCCAAGGAGCATTCGAATCACATTCGGCTCCGTTGCCCATGGAGTGGATGAAGCAACTCGTTCAACCGTCTCGTCAGTCACATGGTCGTAGCTTTCGATCTGCCGCTGACAGATCCGGGCATAGGTCACGTGAAGTACAACCCGTTCTCCCGGATTGGTTCGATGGCCACCCGTGTGCCAAACCGACCCGTCCCAGACAATGATGCTATTGGCGGGGGCTTCGATCGGAGTCGCAAACGACGGGTCCGTGACCTGGTCCATTTCCTCCTGACTGGGGTGACGCCGGCGCTTGTGGCTGCCGATGACTATGCGGGTCGCACCGTTTTCGAACGTGTATTCGTCGGTTGCCCAGCAGCAAGTCAGGCTCTGATTGTGCTCTGGGAACGGCGCAGGCAGCCAGTTCTGATCGGAGTGGAGCCCCATGCCGTGCTTGTCGGGATCGCGCGGGGCGCGCTTCACACTACCTGCGACCTGATGCAGCAAACACCCTTGACCGACCATGACCTCGGCCAACGCTAACATCTTTGGATTGGTCGCGGCCTGCAAGAACACGTCGTCCTGCGCCTCGTTGTTGATCAGGCAGAAGCCACCCTTACGCCGTAGGATGGCATTTCGCAGGTGCTGATTGAACTCGTCCGGCGCCACGTCCGTCAGTATCGTGTAACCCCGTTCCTGCATGTCGATAATGTTCTGGCGAAGTCCAAGAGATTGGACCACTTCCTTAGTGTCCTCGGGAACTTGGTACATTGGAAGCGTATCGTAAAACATGTTTGAGTCACTCGGTTTAGTACTACCTAACAATACCATAGTGCCCCTCAACACTTGGAAGCTTTGAAAGCGCACTATCCGGCGCAATCGCCCAAGGCGTACTACGAGCACACCTTGAACGACCTGTTCCGCAGAGCGTCTATTAATCTCACCACAGCAGCGAGCGCCGCTGGTCCGGGTGGCTGGCTATACCGCTTCGATCTGCCCACCACGATTGAAGGGAGGGTAGGCTGGGCGCAACTCACGCTTGCGAGATCGCGTTTACGCTCAACACGTTTGGCAACTCGAACGCGTCCGGGCTTGCCAAGCACGACCTCGATGACCCAGTGGCGCAACAGCTCGCCCAGAAATGGTCGCAAACCGTATTGAATTTCGCAAAAACCGGCGATGCCAATGGCGGCGGCATGCACACTGGCCCAAGTATGAGGCGGATAGCGACACTCTTTGGTGATGGACGCCGAGTGCCGGATTGCTGACTGCGAACTGAATGCAGCTCAGCGAAAGTTATGGGGCGGCTAAAAGCGACACGAAGTGGAGTCAGCTTGTGGGAGCGGCTTCAGTGGGGGTCGCAAAACACCCTCTTCAGCACTTATTCCCGCGCTCGCGCGCCTCCGCTACGCTCCGCACTCGCACATCCATGCGTCCATTTGGCAACAAAATCATTCACTTACAGTGGCCGATTTGCTTGGCCATCCTACTAGCCACCAATGGGCCAGAACTCAGAGGCAGTTTAACGAAAGCCTCTTCAGCTGCGATTGGCCCGGTGCTAGACTTCTCCTCAAAATCGACAATAAGAGCAGCCGTCATGTTCGAACTCAGCGAAACGCTCATCACCGAACTACAATCCATGGACACGCCAACCGTCTGCAACGCGCTTGAGCTGCTCGTGCCGGAGCGACGCGGTTACGGCTACACGACAAAACCGCTCGTGTGCACACGCCCCGAGTTGCCACCGTTAGTCGGCATCGCAC
>Ga0114999_10004121_pt1 | contig 17788 bp, 19 predicted proteins | sample ArcticOcean_MG_C_3_FD_89820 | JGI IMG/M metagenome (GOLD analysis project Ga0114999, IMG submission 89820) | Marine microbial communities from western Arctic Ocean - ArcticOcean_MG_CB8_126 | ecosystem: Environmental > Aquatic > Marine > Oceanic | place: Arctic Ocean: Canada Basin | collected...
ATAAAAAGATTTGCTGATGGAGAAGTTTTTATTGAAATTAATGAAAACATAAGAGGAAATAGTATATTTGTAGTTCAATCTACTTCTAATCCAGCTAATGATAATTTAATGGAACTTTTAATTTGTATTGATGCTTTAAGAAGATCTTCTGCTAAAAATATTACTGCAGTAATTCCTTATTTTGGTTATGCAAGACAAGACAGAAAAGTAGCTCCAAGGACAGCAATATCAGCTAAGTTAGTTTCAAACCTTATTACTAAAGCTGGTGCAAATAGAATCTTAAGTGTTGATTTACACGCAGGACAAATTCAAGGATTCTTTGACATTCCAGTGGACAACTTATTTTCAACTCCACTCTTTGCAAGACATATTAAAAAGAAAATAAAAATAAGTAATATAATTTGTGTTGCACCTGATGTTGGTGGTGTAGAAAGAACAAGAGCATTAAGCAGAAGAATAAATTCAAATATTGCTATAATAGATAAAAGAAGACCTTCACCAGGAAAATCGGAAGTAATGAATATCGTTGGAAATGTAAAAAATAAAAACTGTATAATTGTTGATGATATTATCGATTCTGGGGGCACTATTGTAAATGCTGCTCAAGCACTTAAAGATAAGGGAGCTAAAGATGTCTATGTTTATATTACTCACGCTGTATTAAGTGGCGAAGCAATTAATAAAATTGAAAAATCTAAAATTAAAAAATTAATAACTACAGATACAATTGATAATTCAAAAAAAATTAAAGGTTCCAAAAAAATAGAAATAATTTCAATAGCACCAATCATTTCAGAAGCAATGAAAAGAATAGCAAACTCTACATCGGTTTCTAGCCTTTTTAAATAATTTTGCTTGTTTTTTTTCCAAACATAATATAATAACTCTCTTTCAATTTATGAACATACTAAAAGCGACAAAAAGAAATACAGTTACTGGTGGTCAATTAAATAAATTAAGAGCTGAAGGCTTTGTACCAGCTGTTCTTTATGGTGGTACAAAAAACAACTTAAATTTAAGTTTAAGAAAATTGCATATTGAAAAAATTTTAGAAACAGAAACTTTTATGTCAAAAGTTTTTGATTTAGATATAGATGGCACATCTGAAAAAGCATTACCAAGAGATATTGCTTATGACCCTATATCAGATGAGCCAATACATATAGATTTTATAAGAATTGAAAAAGGATCGAAATTGGTTTTAGAAATACCTGTCAAATTTATTAATTCTGATAAATCGCCTGGTCTAAAAAAGGGAGGTGTCTTAAATATAGTTAGAAGAAAAGTTGAACTTAAATGCCCTACAGAAAATATTCCTAATGAAATAATTGTTGATTTAGATAACACTGAAATTAACACGCGTCTTAAAATATCATCAGTCAAGTTACCTGAGGGTGTTGTTCCAACAATAATAGGAAGAGATTTTGTTATTGCATCAGTGGTAGCTCCAACCGTTTTAGTTGAGCCAGAAAAAACTGAAGAAAGTGTGGCGGAAGGTGAAACTCCTGTTGAAGGTGCCGCAGAAGGAGAATTGTCAACAGAAGAAGATAAAGAAAAATCTGCAAAACCTTCTGACGGAAAATCTGCAAAACCTACTGACGGAAAATCTGCAAAACCTACTGAAGACAAAACAAAAGCTACACAAGATCAAAAAGGTAAGCCCACAAAAAAAGATATTAAAAAATAATATAAGGTTAAATATAAATTATGTTACTTTTAGTTGGTTTGGGTAATCCAAATCCAAATAATTCAAACAACAGACACAATGTTGGGTTTTTTGTGATTGATGCTATTAATCAAAAATTTAAACTTTCGAAACAAAAACCTAAATTTAAAGGACTATTGACCACAGGAAATATAGAAAATAAAAAAGTTTACGCAATAAAACCCCTTACTTTTATGAATAGTTCCGGCATTTGTATTAAAGAGTTAATAGAATACTTTAAAATAAATGTAAAAGATGTTTTTGTGTTTCATGATGATATGGATATTGATCTTGGAAAAGTAAAAGTAAAATTTGGTGGCAGTAATGCTGGTCATAATGGAATAGAATCTATAGATAAAAATATTGGAAAAAATTATTCTCGTATAAGAATAGGAATTGGCAGGCCAAAAAAAAATGCAGCTGGAGCTGATCATGTTCTAGACAATTTTTCAAATGATGAAAAAATTAATGTAGATGAAGTTACTAAAAATATTATAGAATCTTTTCCTATTTTAATTAATGGAGATCTGGACCTTTTTTCAAGTAAAATAAATCAAAAACAATAATGGGTTTTAAATGTGGAATAGTTGGATTGCCCAATGTAGGTAAATCAACATTGTTCAATGCGTTGACTGCATCCAAAAAAGCGCAAGCAGAAAATTTTCCTTTTTGCACAATTGACCCAAATGTTGGGATTGTTAGTGTTCCAGATGAAAGATTAAATCAAATATCTTCAATAACAAAATCTGCAAAAACAATTAATGCTGCAATCACATTTGTTGACATAGCGGGACTTGTAAAAGGTGCTTCAAAAGGTGAAGGATTAGGAAATAAATTTCTTTCTCATGTTAGAGAGGTTGATGCGATTATTCATTTAGCAAGATGCTTTGAATCAGAAAAAATTCATAATGTAAATAAAAATGTTGATCCTGTAAGAGACATAGAAATTATTGAAACTGAAATTTTATTATCAGATCTAGAATCTTTACAAAAAAGATTAGAAAAAAATAACAAAAAAAAATTAGAAAAAGAAGAATTGGTTTTTTTAGAAGAATGTTTTAAGTTAATAAACTCTGGAACTCAACCGGATGAATTAAAAAAAAAATATGACAAAAACTTAATTAAAAAATCTGGCCTTTTGTCTCTTAAACCTAGAATAATTGTATGTAATGTTGATGAAAAAAGCCTTCCAGATGGTAATAAATACTCAGACATTTGTAAGAAAAAATTTTTAGATGAAAACGTAATTATCGTTTGTGCAGATATAGAAGATCAAATCATGGGTTTACAAAATAAAGACCGCGAAGATTTTATGCTTGAATCTGGAATTAAAAATACAGGTTTGAACAATTTAATTAAAACTGGCTACAACACACTTGGTTTAAGTACTTTTTTTACTTCTGGACCAGAAGAAAGTAGAGCATGGACAATTGAAAAAAATTCTAAAGCTCCTGATGCCGCGGGTGTTATTCACTCAGATTTTAAAAAAAAATTTATCAAAGCAGAAACTGTTTCTCATGAAGATTTTATAAAATATAGAGGTTTTAATGAATGTAAAAATATAGGGAAATTAAGGCTAGAGGGAAAAGACTATTTAGTCCACGATGGTGATGTAATGTTTTTTAGAACAGGGTCTTAGTTTTAATTATTTAAAAGTTTTGGGATCTTCGCCCTCATACTCAGTTATCGCTTTTTCAACTTTATCAAAAGTTTCATCTTCATCTTCTTTTTTTGAATTAAATCTTGACCAAACTTTATTTTTACTCATATAAACTAAAGTAATTAATATAATTAAATAAATAATAGCTTTAAAACCCATTCTATGTTGAGATTCTAAATGTGGTTCGGATGCCCAAACAAGAAAAGTGGTTATATCTCTTGCTATTTGTGCTTTTGTTGTCTCAGTACCATCTGAATATTCAACAATCCCGTCAATAATAGGTTCTGACATTTTAATTTTGTTGCCTGGCATATACTTGTTGTAATAAACACCATCATCGAGATCAAAACCTGCTGGAGCTTCCTCATACCCCATGAGAAGGGAATAAATATAATTTGCACCACCTGTCCTAGCTTTAGCTAATACAGACATATCAGGAGGGTATGCTCCACCATTAGCGAATGTTGAAGCTTCAATATTTGGGTAGGGTTTTACAAAATTATCAGATAATCTTGCAGATCTCATAAACATTTCTCCATCATTATTTGGTCCGTCTTCTACTTCAAACTGTGATGCAATTGCTTTTGCTTCTTCAACAGAAAATTGAGGTCCACCTTTTTCTAATAAATTTCTATAGCTTAAATGTTTAACTGAATGACATCCGGAACATACTTCTTGATAAACTTGATATCCCCTTTGTAAAGAAGATCTATCAAAAGTACCAAAAATACCTTCAAAACTCCAATTAGTTTCAATTAAATCTATTTTTTTTTCTTCTGAAAAAACTGAAAATGGAATAATAAATATCAGAGCAGTTATAACAATTTTTTTAAAAAAATTATTTAAACGAACCAAAATTTTCTCCTTCATATTGTGATGCTGCCTTTTTAACTTTATCTAAAACTCCAGGTTTATCCAAAACTGGATCTGAAATACTCATAGGCAATGGATCTGTTTTTTCATAACGACCCAATATTGGAAGTAAAATTAAAAAATGAATAAAATAATAAGCTGTACCTAATCTTGATAAAATTAAATAAATACCTTCTGGCGGTTTTGCTCCCAAATAACCAAGAAGAATCACAGTAAAAACCAAAACCCAAAATAATTTTTTATAGATTGGTCTAAAGATTGCTGATCTTACTTTAGAAGTATCAAGCCAAGGCAACAACATAAGTATAAAAATTGCAGCAAACATAAAAATAACACCACCTAGTTTACTTGGGATGGCTCGTAAAATTGCATAAAAGGGTAGTAAATACCATTCAGGAACTATATGCGAAGGTGTCACCAATGGGTTTGCTTCTATGTAATTATCTGGGTGACCTAATACATTTGGAGCAAAAAATACAAACCATAAAAAAACAGTTATAAATAAAAGTAAAGCAAAAATATCTTTCATAACCATATATGGATGAAAAGGCATAGTTTCGTTACTATTTTTTTTAACATCTATTCCAATAGGATTGTTGTTACCTGGAACGTGTAATGCCCAGATGTGAAGAATCACAAGTCCAAAAATTAAAAATGGTAGTAAATAATGTAAACTATAAAATCTATTAAGAGTTGGATTATCTACAGCGTAACCACCCCATAACCAAGTCGTAATACTTTCTCCAACAAAAGGAATTGCAGTAAATAAGTTTGTTATTACCGTTGCTCCCCAAAAACTCATTTGACCCCATGGTAAAACGTACCCCATGAATGCAGTGGCCATCATAAGTATATAAATTAAAAGACCAATGATCCAAATTACTTCTCTGGGTGATTTGTATGAACCGTAATATAATGATCTAAAAATATGAATGTACACTGCTAAAAAAAACATTGAAGCACCATTTGCATGAACATATCTTATTAACCATCCATAATTTACATTTCTCATTATATGCTCAATACTTTCAAAAGCATGGTCAACATGTGCCACGTAATGCATCGCAAGGACTAATCCAGTTACTATCTGTGTAATTAAACAAAAGGTTAATATTCCTCCAAAGGTCCACCAATAATTTAAATTTTTTGGTGTTGGATATGCTTGCAAATGATGTGCAAGTGATAAAATTGGTAAACGACTATCAAACCATTGAGCTAATTTAGACTTAGGAATATATTTTTCTTCACTCATGATTACCCTATTTTAATTGTGTTGCCGTCTACAAATTCATATTTAGGAATTTCTAAGTTTTTTGGAGCCGGTCCTTTTCTAATTCTACCAGAAGTATCATAATGAGAACCATGACACGGACAAAACCAACCTCCATATTCTCCTTTATCGCTTAAAGGAACACAGCCTAGATGAGTACATACTCCAACCATAACTAACCATTCCGGGTTTTTGGCCCTAACTGAATCTTTTTCAGGATCTTTTAAATCTTCTAAATTTACTTGAGACGCTTCTTCAATTTCTTTATTTGTTCTTCTTTTTATAAATATTGGTTTTCCTTTCCACAAAACAGTAATTGTTTTTCCTGGTTCAACGCTGCTAATATCTACTTCTGTAGTCGATAAAGCTTTGACTGATGAGTCCGGATTCATTTGATCAATTAGCGGCCAAATAGCTGAGCCAATACCTACGGCTCCAATAGCATAGGTTGCCGTAAATAGAAAGTTTCTCCTTTTTGACTTAATTTCATTACTCATATATTCGAAGCTTTTGTATATTATATAATATTAATTAATTAAATTAATGTAAATTAGAGGGTCAGAATGACACACAAATTAATAAACAACTAAAAAAATGTTTAATATTGCTTTATATCAACCTGATATACCTCAAAATACAGCTGCAATAATTAGATTATGTTCTTGTTTTGGTGCAATTCTTGAAATAATAGAACCTTGCGGTTTTCATATTGATGATAAAAGATTAAAAAAAGTTGCCATGGATTATTTTAGTAAAAGTAAAATAATAACCTATAAGTCTTATGAAAGTTTTTTAAATAAAAAAAAAAATTCAAGAATTATACTTATGACAACTAAAGGTAAAAAAAATTATAATAAATTTCACTTTAATAAAAATGATACTTTACTTTTTGGGAGAGAAAGCGAAGGAGTTCCCAGAACAGTTCATGATAATTCCTATGAAAGATTAAAAATACCTATAAAAAAAAATACTAGATCACTTAATATAAGCATGGCTGTAGCTATATCTTTGGCTGAAGCGTTAAGACAAAACTCAAATTTATGATTGTATGAACAAAAAAACTAAGCAAAAATTAGCAAAAAAATGGTTTATAAAGTTACAAAATATAATTTGTAAAAATATTGAAGAATTAGAAAAAGAATATGGTTCTAATATAAAGTTTAAAAAAAATAAATGGACACATGGAGAGTTTAGAACCATAGAGGGAAAAATAATTGAAAAAGGTGGTGTGGCTTTTTCAAATGTTGTTGGAAAATTCCCTAAAGAATTTGCAAAAAAAATTCCAGGAACTAAAAATCACAATAAATTTTGGTCAACTGGTGTTTCGGTAGTTCTTCATCCAAAAAACCCTAAAATTCCAGCTATGCATTTTAACACTAGATTTATATGTACAAAAAAGAGTTGGTTTGGTGGAGGTGTGGATATAACGCCTTGTCTTATTGATAATAAAGAAAAAAAATTTTTTCATGATGAATTGAAAAAAATGTGTAATAATCATAGTAAAAGTTACTATTTAAAATATAAAAAATGGTGTGATAAATATTTTTACCTTCCGCATAGAAAGGAATCACGTGGAATAGGTGGTATTTTTTTTGATTATAAGATGAGCGACTGGAACAAAGATTTTTTATTTGTTCAAGATGTTGGTAATGTTTTTGTATATATAATCAAAACAATTATAAGAAAAAAAATGTTTAAAAAATTTAATAAAAAAGAAAAAGAAATTCAGCTAATGAAAAGAGGAAGATATGTTGAATTTAATTTATTATATGACCGTGGTACTAAATTTGGATTAAATAGTGGAGGTAATCCAAAAGCATTTTTGATGTCTATGCCACCAAACGCAAAGTGGAAATAATAAATGCAGAAAGAACCAATTACTTCTTTAGGACTTGAAAAAATTAAAAAAGAATTAGAAGAATTAAAAAATATTAAAAGACCTAAAATAGTTAAAGCAATTGCAGAAGCTAGAGGTCATGGAGACCTAAAAGAAAACGCTGAATATCATGCTGCAAAAGAAGAACAATCAAAAAATGAAGGTAGAATAGTTGAGATAAATAATTTAATAGCAACAGCAAATGTAATTGATGTAACTAAATTTGACAAAAATGATAAAGTAATTTTTGGTTCAACTGTTAGCTTAATCGATCTCGAAAATAGTAAAAAAAAAACTTACAAGATTGTTGGACAAGATGAAGCGGACGTACAAAAAAATTATATATATTTTAGATCTCCAATAGGTAAAGCTCTAATAGGGAAAAATAAAGAAGATTTGATAACTGTAATAACTCCATCTGGTGAAAAAAAATTTCAAATAAAAGAAGTTAAATATATTTAGTTTTTGTCTTTCCCTAATGGTTTTTGAATTATTTCTTTTTTTATAATAAAATTATCTTCTATCCATTTTTTTTCTAATAATTTCAGTTTTTTTCCCAGTGCTTCACCTGTTTTAAAACCTTGATTCTTTAAATATTCGCCAGAGATGGGAAACTTTGGTATTTTACAATTTTTTATGTAATCAATTAGTTTATTAATATTCAAAATATCAATTTTTTTATATATACATATTGAAAAAAGCAATAAATCCATTACTTCTTCCTTACCCTTCAAATAAATCATTTTTTTTATATTTTCTTCTGAAAAAAAATTTTTTCTTTTAAAATTGTTAAAATTAATCGAAATATTATTGAATCGATTTTTTATTTTTTTTGATGTTTTATATTTGTGGCAAAAATATTCATAATTATTCGATCCATCTATAATAAGAAGACCTAAAATTAAATAAACATCATATTTATTTTGCAACGCGTTACTTAATTTATTATTAGTTTTTAATCTTTCATGATGTCTAAATTGTGGAAAAATATTTAAGATAATATCTTTTGATGAATCTTTTAAAAATAGATTGCTTGCGTTTTTAAGTTTGAAAATTTTTTGTAATTCATCAAATATTCTTTCATTGGAAATTTTATTTAACCCATTAATATTTTGCTTAATAGCTTGAATAGTTTCTATTTCATGATCTGATTTACTATACTGTATAAAAAATCTAAAATATCTCAAAATACGTAAATAGTCTTCCTGTATTCTTTCTTTAGGAGAACCAATAAATTTTAATTTTCCACTTTTTAAATCAGATACTCCATTATAAGGATCAAAAATTCTTCCCTCTATATCTGCGTATATTGAATTTACTGTAAAATCTCTTCGAGAAGCATCTTTTTTCCAGTCGGAAGTAAATTCCACACTTGCATGTCTACCATCTGTGGCAACATCTTTTCTTAAAGTTGTGATATCAAATTTTTTACCATTTAAAATAGCTACTATTGTACCGTGGGATATTCCAGTTTCTATAATTTTAATATTTTTGTTATTAAGTCTTTTTTTAACTTCTTCTGGTTCAAGAGATGTGGCTAAATCAATATCTTCAATATTTTCACCAGAAAGTGCTTTTCTGACACAACCACCCACAAACTTCACTCTACTCTCGTGACCAGTTTCATTTAGATAAGAAAAAATCTTTCGTGCTTCTTTAATATTTTCTAAAAATTTAAGACTTTTGTCTGATCCAAATTTTTTATAAAAAAAATGATCAGTCTTTAAAGCTATATTTTTTATTATATTAAACATTTGTTGGCTGGGCCACTAGGATTCGAACCTAGGATGGTAGTACCAAAAACTACTGCCTTACCGCTTGGCTATGGCCCAATTTAGATTTGAGATATACCACAAATGTTTTATTTTATATAGTTTTTGATGTAACACACCAGTAGTTAGGATATCTAGTTTTAATTAATTTTTGGGCATAAACAGCACTCCTCATGCTAGCAAAAATTCCAATACAAGCTGATCCTGAACCTGTAATTCTGGAAAAATAACACCCTTTTTGAGATTTTATGTAATCAATTATTTTTTTTATTTTTGGATAAATTTTAATTGCTGAATCTTGAAGATCATTATTTTGATTTTGAAGCAGACCAATTAATTCTTTATTTTTTTTATGATAAAAAAAGTACTTTTTGCTTAAAAAACTTATTTTTTTATTTTTTTTATATACTTTCTTAGTTGAACAAATTAAGTTTGGATATACTATTAATAAATTAAAATTAAACTTTTTATTAATCCTTATTATTTTATTATTTTTTCCATTTAAAAATGTATTTTTTTTTTCAAGGCTAATTGGCACATCAAAACCTATTTTTCTGGCAATTTTACTAATTTCTTTTTTTTGTATCTTTAATTTCATTTTTAGATTTAAATAATTTAAAATATAGGCAGCGTTAGAGGATCCACCCCCTAAACCAGAACCATGCGGTATATTTTTTTTAATATCTATCTTAAAGAATTGATTTTCTAGATACTTATCTTTTCTCAATAAAGATAATAATTTAGTAACTGTATTTGTGTTTTTATCTATATTTTTTTTAAATTTACCAGAAAAACTTATTTTATCTCTTTTATCACTAATTTTTGATATTTTTATTACATCATATATATAACAAAAAGTTATTAATGAATCAATTTTGTGATATCCATTTTTTAATTTTTTTAAAACGTTTAAAAAAAGATTAATTTTACAGTAAGATTTTATATTAAAATTTTTCACTTAATTATAATTTCTTACTTATACCGAAAATTAATTTTTTTCTTATACTTGCTTTTGTTGCTTCTTTAACGTCATCTAAACTTAAAATATTCTTCCAGAAATATCTGGCTTGAATATTTTTATTTAACATCCATAAAACGTCACCATAATGATCGTTTACCGTTGGATCTGATGGCATTAATTCTACAGCTTGACGTAAATAAAATTCTGCTTGCTCATAATCTTTTTTTGCATAATAAACCCATCCCAGTGAATCTATAATATAAGCATCCTTATTACTAAGTTTAAGAGCTTTTTTTAACATTTCCAAACCTTTATCCAAATTTATTCCTTTATCAATCCACGTATAGGCTAGGTAATTTAATACGTGAGCTTGCTCTGGAATTATTTTAAGAGATTCTAAAAGATCGGTTTCTGCACTTTTCCAATCACCTACTCTTTCGAAGCTTGTGCCTCTTCTATCTAATATTTTTGGAATTAAAAAATGATCTTTCTCAATTATTTTAAGCGCAATAGAATAATATTCTATTGACTCATTATAAAATTCATTGTCTTTATAAAAATTTGCTAATTCATAGTAGTGCAAAAAGTTAGGCTTTTTAATTAAGTTGAAATCTTTTTGTAAACTATCTACTGCATATTTTTTTCCCACTTCACTTTGCAAAATTCTTGCTATATTTTTGGATGCATACCACGAATATGTCGATCCAACTTTTTTAAGAGAATAATAAATATCCTTTGATTTTTTATTTTGCTTTTGAAAAGAAAAATTTTCAGCTAAAAGTGATTTGTTCATCAAAAAATTTTTGTTTAAATATAAAGAAATCTTTAAATAAAAATTCGATGTTTTGTAATTTTTTTCGTGTGAATAAAGATTCGCTATAACATAAAAAAATTCACCTAAGGAATCTTTGGGATTTTTACAGTTAAAAAAAGATTTTATTTTAGTATATTTTTTATTCAAATAAAATTTTTGTGTTTGTTTTAAAAGTAAATTTGCACTGTAGTTTATCGTACTTTCTTTGATAACATTTTCTGCTTCATTAAATTTATTTTTAAATAATAAATAATTTAGATAAAAATAGTTATATCTAGAAAAATTAAACTTTTTATCTTCTGACATTTCTTTAAAATAAGTATTTGTTTTATCTGTATCAAAATAACATTGTAAAAATGCATTTTGAGGTTTGATTAAATTATTGTACATCTTTGGTACTTTTTTAATAAATTCAAAGCTATCTTCTTTTTTTCCACTTAAAGCGCTATTCCAGGCCATTAAGATATTTCCGATAAAATCCCCAAAAGAGATTTTGTATTCAGGAATTTCACTTAATCTCTTAAAATACTTCTCTGCGCTGATATAATCTTTCTTAAGAAAGTAATTTAAACCCAATAAAAGATCTGCCTCAAAAAAAGATTCGTTCATTTTTTCTACTTTTTCAGAAAAGATAAAGGCACTTTTAAATTTTTCTAATAAAATAAGAGTTCTTAAAAGTTCAGTATTAAGTCTAGAATGTCTATTACTTTCAAATTTAATTTTATTGAAATATTTAAATGCTTCTGCATTATTATTGTACTGATTTGCCGAAACAGTTCCAAAAAAATAATTTGAAATATCTTCTTTAGAATATTTAATTATATTGTCCTTTGCATAAAGGCTCGTAGAGCCAAAAAGTATAGATAATAAAAATAATATAATATAAATTTTTTTAATTAAAAATTTCATGTATTATACCTTATAAAATGAAAAATAAATTAAATCAAAAGTTAATTAACTTAATTGAATATTATAACTTAATAAATGCTAATTTTTTATTAAGTAATACTCCTTTAAAAAGAAATAATAAAAATATTAGCGATTTATCGTCGGGTACAAAATCTGAAAAACTTAATAAATTAAAAAAAAAAATTCATTTAATCAAAAATTGTGACTTAAAAAAAAGTGCAACTAACTTAGTATTTGCAGATGGTAATATTAATTCTAAAATAATGATTATTGGTGAAGGTCCAGGTGCAAATGAGGATGCCGAAAGTATACCTTTTGTTGGTCGTGCGGGTAAATTATTAGATAAAATGTTATCTTCAATACAATTGGATAGAACTAAAGTTTATATCACAAATGTTGTAAATTATAGACCTCCTGAAAATAGAAAACCTACTGAAAACGAAATTGAGAGATACTTACCTTATTTAAAGAGTCATATTGAAATAATTAATCCAAAAATTTTATTATTGTTGGGTAGTACTGCTTTAAATACATTAATTGGTGATGAAGAAGTAATTTCTAAAGCTAGAGGTAAATGGTTTCAACTAAAAATTGGTTCTTCTAGTCCTTGGGTTATAGCCTCTTTTCACCCAGCATTTTTAATGAGACAGCCTGAACAAAAAAAAATGGCTTGGATAGATTTAAAAATGATAAGAGAAAAATATAAAAAAATTACTCGTGATTAGTAAAATTGCAGGTGTAGATGAAGTGGGAAGAGGATGCCTAGCAGGACCAGTTTTTTCTGCTGCGGTAATTTTAAATAAAAATATCGATATTAAAGATATTAAAGACTCAAAAATAATTTCATTTAAAAAAAGAATTTTGCTTTCACAATATATTAAAAAAAACTCTATATATGCCATCAGTTCAGCAAGTGTAAATGAAATAAATAAGATTAATATATTGAACGCTTCTCTCCTTTCTATGAAAAGAGCCTTATTGAAATTAAAATTCAAACCATCTATTGCTTATATTGATGGGATTTTTGCTCCTAAAAACCTAAATATTAAATGTAAAACTTTTATTAAAGGTGATGAAAAAATTACTTGTATTTCTGCAGCTTCAATCATTGCAAAAGTTTCAAGAGATTTATTTATGATTAATTTATCTAAAGAATATCCAGAATATTCATGGGGAAAAAATTTTGGTTATGGAACTAAAGAACATTTGATAGGATTAAAAAAATATGGAATTACTAAACACCATAGGAAAAAATTTAAACCAGTACACAACATCTTGTTAACCAGTAAACGTGAAACACTATAACCCTTAATTTTCTTTATTTACCTTTTGACGAAACTATCAATATAGAGTCTAATTCAACGTAAAGTTGAATCTAGATATGTCCAAATTTTTTGATAAAATTATTAATGGGGATTCTTTAAAGGAGTTAAAAAAAATTCCAGACAGATCTTTTGATTTAGTTTTTGCTGACCCTCCCTACAACATGCAAATAGGTAAAACTTTACGAAGACCTGATGCTAGCAAAGTAAAAAGTGTTAATGATAATTGGGATAAGTTTAAGAGTTTTGAGCATTACGATAATTTCTGTAAAACCTGGTTAACCGAATGTAGAAGAATTTTAAAAGATAATGGAAGTATCTGGGTAATTGGTTCTTACCACAATATTTTTCGCTTAGGTTATCACTTGCAAAATTTAAAATATTGGCTGTTGAATGATGTTATTTGGAGAAAAAATAATCCAATGCCAAACTTTAGAGGAACCAGATTTACTAATGCTCATGAAACTTTAATATGGGCTTCTAAAAATAAAAAATCAAAATATACTTTTAATTATCAATCGTTAAAATGTTTAAATGATGATTTGCAGATGCGCTCTGATTGGATGCTTCCAATTTGTAATGGAAAAGAAAGATTAAAAAAGGACGGAAAAAAAGTACATTCTACGCAAAAACCAGAATCTCTTTTACATCGAATTATTTTAGCAACCACAAATAAAGGAGACACGATATTTGATCCATTCCTAGGAACGGGGACAACAGCGGTAGTAGCTAAAAAATTAGGTAGAAAGTATTTTGGAGTAGAAAAAGATAAAAAATATTTTAAAGCTGCAAGTGATAGAATTAATAGAACTCAAATTATTGAGGAAAGTAACTTAGATACATTAGAAAATAACAAATCTAAACCAAGAGTGCCCTTTGGATCACTTGTTGAGTTAGGAATAATCAAGCCTGGCACAAACATTTTTGATCAAAAGAAAAAAATTAACGCAAAAATTATGGTAGATGGTAGCATTAAGCATAAAGAGTCCGCAGGTTCTATACATAAAGTTGCAGCTAAAATAATGGGGACTGAAAGCTACAATGGTTGGACTTACTGGCACTGTAATGTAGATGGATCATTAGTTCCAATAGATAACCTTAGACAAAGGTTTTTAAGTAAAAATATTTAAAAAGTATATAATATCTATAAATCTATACGTAAAAATATTTATTTTTTATAGACTTTACCTAAATAACTATTAATAAATTTTTTGTTTTTTACAAGAATTTTTAAAATATTATTTCTAAAATTTTTTAATATTCGGTTAGAAATATGAAAAATAAAATAATTAAATTTTGATCTTTTAATAATTAGATTTGTTTTTTCTGCTCTATTTTTAAAATATATATTTGGAATATCAGAATTATTGTCTTTAATTAAATTAAAAATTTCATATGCAGATTCAACTGCTTGCGAAGCTCCCTGCGCCATTGTTGGAGGAAAAGTATAGAAGGCATCACCAATATAAAATACATTTCTATAAATAGATTTAATAGGTACAGTGGATGTATATATAGGCCATAAGGTTAAATTTTCTCTGAAAAAGTTAACTAAATTTTTATTTTGTTTAAAAATTTTATTATTTAAGATTGTTTTTATGTCTTCTTTGTTTTCTAATTTTTTTCTAATTATACAAACTAAATTGATTTCTTTGTTTTGATTCATTGGGTATAAAACTAGATGAGCATTAGATCCCATAATTAAAGATATGTTATTACCATTAAAATTAGGAATGTCTTGAGATTTAATTTGAGTTCTAATTGCAATAGCTTTGTAGAAATTTGGTCGAAATATTTTATTTTCTATAACTGATTTTGTATTAGAAAAAACTCCATCTGCAACTACTAAATAGTCAACCTCATCACTTGATCCATCGGTAAAGTAAAGATTGATTTTTTTATTTATTTTTTTTACACTTTCAATTTTTTTACGAAATATTATTAAATTAGATAATAAATTTTCTTTTAAAAATCTAACCAAAGTAGATCTTTTAAGTGTTGTGTATTTTTCATTTATTGAATTGAAAGTGGTCAAATCTAAATCGCAAATCTTATTACAATTTATTGAATAAAAATCTAATTTAGATGGAAAATATTTTTCGTTTTTATTTAATTTATCAAAATTAATTTTGTTTAAAATAGAAACGCTATTAACTGATAGTTGAATACCAAAACCTTCATCTAAACTTAAATTTTCTTCTTTTTCGTATAGGATAAACTCAAAATTAGCATTTGTATTTAAAAGTCTTGCAAGTGTCAGTCCTGCTATACCCGATCCAATAATTGCTATCTTTTTTTTCATTAATATAAATGGACAATTTTCCTAAAAATTTTTTTAGTAAACGATGGAATAAAATCATTACTTTTATTAAGTGAATACCAATAATATTGATAGGGTAACTTTAAAGAAAACTTATAGTATAAGTTAATATTTAATTTTTTGTTTGATATAGAATTTTTATAATTGAATATAAATTTCCAATTTTTATTTTTTTTAGATCTTGCTTTAACCTTTGGTAAACTAAACTTTTTTAAAAAACCTAAATTATTATTTTTGGTTAATGCTATTTGTTTTGTATTTTTTTTTAAATAACAAAAAATGTCATAATTCTTTAGATTAATTTTTATTTTTCTATTAAATTTAATTTTTAAATCTGATTTATAATATGAACAGATTTTATTAATCTTGCACTCTCGACATTTGGGATCTTTAGGTTTGCATATTAACGCACCGAATTCCATAAGAGCTTCGGCTAAATCTCCATTCCTTTCGGTTTTAAATAAATTTTCTGTTTTTATGGTATTTGAATTTAGTAATCTAGATAAAACTCTTTTAACATTTCCATCGATTCCAATACGTGGTTGGTTATAAAGTAGAGCTAGTAGTATATTTCCAGTATAATCTCCTATTCCTGGTAACTCTTTTAGTTTTGTTAAACTGTTGGGAATTTTACTGTTGTAATTTTTAACTAATATTTTTGATGTTCTATGTAAATTTTTTGCTCTTCTATAAAAACCTAAACCTTCCCATAATTTTAGAATCTGTTTTTCTTTACTTTTTGATAAAGTTTCCAAATTTGGAATTTTTTTAACAAAACTATTAAAATATGGGATTACTGTTTTTACCTGTGTTTGTTGCAGCATAAATTCGCTTAATAGTCTGTAATATTGCTTTTTTCTTGAATTTTTACTTATTCGCCATGGAAGTGTGCGCTTGTTATTATCATACCATGTAAGAATTTTTTTTGATAAATTAATATTATTTATATGCATAACAAACGAAATAATAGAGAAACCAAAACGTACGTTCAAGGATTAAGACCATTTGGAAGTACTTTGCCACGTGGGGTTAAAGGTATTCTCAAAAGGAATGGGTATAATTATTCAGAAATAATTAATAAATGGAATCTTTTAGTGGGGAATGACATTTCTAAACATTGCCACCCCAAATCAATTAAAATGTCACAAGAAAATAAAAATGGAACATTGATTTTATCAGTACAAAGAGGAAATGAAATAGATATAGAATATTCAAAAAAAAATATTATTAATAAAATTAATAGTTATTTTGGCTACAAACTAATTGATGAAGTTAAATTACAAACCGCAAATTCAAAAATTATGAAGGAAAAAAAGCAAAATATATTAAGTGTATCTGCTAAAAAATTTGAAGTTAAAATAAACAAAATTAAAAACAATAGTATCAGAAACTCATTATCTCAACTTTTACATATAGTAAAAAATGATTAAATTAAATTTAAACAATAAAATCTTTTTTTTAATAAAAATAATTTTAATTTATTTTATTTTTTCATTAAAGTCATATTCTGATAATTCAGATATAAAAAATAATTTTGTTGTTCTTGGAATAAACGAGGCGCCGATAAAAATTAAAGTTTTTTCATCTTTTACATGTCCACATTGTGCAAAATTTCACATAGATGTTATTCCAAAAATTAAAAAAAAATATATTGAAAGTGGTGTAGTGCAATTGATTTTTATTGATTTTCCACTAGACAAAGTAGCATTTAATGTATCGAAGTTACTGCATTGTTTACAAAAAAATTATCAATTAGATTTCTTGGATACTATCTATGAAACTCAAAGGAACTGGGTGACTGGTTCGGATGAAAATGATATTAATAAAAATTTAAAGAAAATTGTTAAAACTTTGGGGATAAATTCTATCCAATTTGATAAGTGTTTAGATAATGAGGCCATTAGTGATAAAATATTAAACGGTAGAATAGACGCTAGTAAAAAATATTCGATAAATTCAACACCAACAATTGTAATTAATGAAAAAAAACTTAAAGGTTCTACTAGTTTTAAAGATATAGAAAAATATATAGAAAATATTATTTAATTTATGAAATTTAAAAGGCTTGATTTAACAGGATTCAAATCATTTGTAGATAGAACTACAATGCCCATCGAAATGGTTTGACTGGAATTGTTGGTCCAAACGGTTGTGGAAAATCAAATATAGTTGAATCTATAAGATGGTGCATGGGGGAAACTTCAGCAAAAAGTATGCGTGGTTCTGGCATGGAAGATGTAATATTTTCAGGAACTGCAAACAAACCTTCAAAAAATATTGCTGAAGTATCTTTGACTTTAGATAAT
>Ga0114999_10004126_pt1 | contig 17783 bp, 18 predicted proteins | sample ArcticOcean_MG_C_3_FD_89820 | JGI IMG/M metagenome (GOLD analysis project Ga0114999, IMG submission 89820) | Marine microbial communities from western Arctic Ocean - ArcticOcean_MG_CB8_126 | ecosystem: Environmental > Aquatic > Marine > Oceanic | place: Arctic Ocean: Canada Basin | collected...
AGAGCCACGTTAAGAGGGGGTAAATGGTACTAAATGAGACAAAAGAGACTGAGCGCAATCTGAGCGAAAACAGTAGAAAACCCCCAAGAACATAGGTTCTACGGGGGTTTTCCTAAGTGGGCCCAGTAGGACTTGAACCTACGACAAAAGGATTATGAGTCCTCTGCTCTAACCAGCTGAGCTATGGGCCCCAGCGTGAGGGATGTTACCCCGGTTTGGTTTGATCGATGGGTTGGGGCATCTCAAGCTTGCGGCTTTGGGTGCAATACTGGAGCCATGGACGAACCCCAAGTTTGTGTCGCCGAAGTCGGTGACATTTATGCGGCCCGCGTATACGCGGCCAAGTTGGTGGCTGCTGGTATCCCAGTACGGGTTCACGGCGAAACGTCGGGACCTTATCCCCTGTCTATCGGACAGATGGCTGTGACGGAACTCTGGGTGGGCTGTGAGGATCTCTCGGAGTCTGAAGCGATCCTTGCCGAGGAGGGCGACCCGGTTGCCGATTGGCAACACGATGACGCGGGCGCATAGCTAGCCTTTGGCCAACTCCACCTAGAGGGCACCATGCGCATCCTGTTTGCAGATCAATTCCCTACGCCAGCCGTTGAGGCTCTGGTTGAAGAGGGGTGCGATTGCGAGCTTATGCCTGGCCTCACCGCTGCAGAGATCCCAGCTGCTTCTCAAGGCTTTGATGTGCTCGTGGTCCGCTCAACTGGAGTCACAGCCGACGTGTTTGAGAACTCTCCCTCGGTCAGTCTGGTCATCCGTGCAGGGGCCGGTACCAACACGATCGACAAGGAAGCAGCAGCGGGGGCAGGCGTCATCGTGGCCAATGTGCCCGGGAGAAACGCCGTGGCTGTTGCAGAACTCACCATGGGACTCATGCTTTCGCTTGACAGAAGAATTCCAGACAACGTAGTCGCTGCCACTGCGGGGGAGTGGAAGAAGGGGGAGTTCTCCAAGGCTGACGGCCTGATGGGCAAGACACTGGGTGTCATCGGGTTTGGTTCCATTGGGCAGGAAGTCGCCACCAGAGCACGGGCCTTCGGCATGGAAGTTGCGGTTGTCGCGAAAGCGCGGTCCGAAGCAGCGAGTGATGCCATAGAGAGGCTGGGAGTCAGGGAAGTCGATTCGCTCCTCGATCTTGCAGCGGCTTCAGACGTGGTCACACTCCACGTCCCGGCCAATGGGGACACCAAGCACTTGATCGACACCGAGTTCCTTGCTGCGATGCAGGAAGGGGCGACCCTCATTAACACCTCGAGAGCCTCAGTGTTAGACGAGGGACAGGTACTTGAAGCGATGGGATCACGCGGCCTTCGTGTTGCGGTGGATGTATTCGAAGACGAGCCAGGCTCCAAGGAGAAAGCTTTTACCTCTGCGTTCGCCCAGCATCCCGATGTGCTTGTCACTCATCACATTGGAGCATCGACCCAACAGGCTCAGGACGCGGTAGCCGCGGGAGTGGTGGACCTTCTGCATCAATACCGCGCCGGAGCGCTAGTCAACGCAGTGAATATGGACTCAACCCCCGGCGGAGCCGTACTCACGGTCCGCCATCAAGACAAGGTGGGAGTGCTGTCTGACGTGTTGTATGAACTCAAACGATCAGGAGTCAACATTCGCGAAATGAGTAACCATGTGTTCGCAGGGGCGGGTGCTGCCTTCGCCACTATCCGGGTGAGTTCGGACATCAGCCCTGAGGTGGTGGCACTTCTGAACGCCACTCCAGAAGTCATCTACTGCTCCTTGAGGGAATCAGATTGAGTTGGTTACTTCCGGTAACTGGGTCAGTGATTGCCCAGGCCTTTGCTGACGATGTGGTGCCGCCCTCGTACGAGTCGATCACAAAGGCCCAACGATTGGCGATGATGGAAGCCCATCCGCGGACGTTCTTTCACGCCACGAGCACCCCCAATGACTACCCAGGTACTACTTCGGACGGAGTGCTTGCTGCGGCTCGTTCCTATATTCTGGAGCAAGAGCAAGACGGGGCCTATGTCGGTTATGACGGCGCTATGTTTGTCTACCGCATCTCCGACAACGGACGGACGATTCAGGGCGTCGTTGGGGATGTCCGCGTGGGCCTCATGGGGGAGCGGGTACTGCGACATGAGAAGACGAGGGTTAAACGTGAGGAAGAGATCCTGCGATACCTTGAAGCAGTCGGCTTTGAGTACCTGCCGGTAAGCCTCACCTACCGGTCAACACCCGAAATTGCACGCGCGGTGGCCGAGGCGACGGCTCAGGAGCCGATTGTTGACCTCACATTGAGCGACGGCTCCCACCACTTCGTCTGGCCTGTGGTGGGCGAAGCCGCACACGAGCTCTCCACCCTGTTCGATGAGGTTGGGCGGTCCTACATCACAGACGGTCATCATCGCACCGCCGCTGCAGAGCGGCATTCAGGTGTTGATGGGGGAGCTTTCCTAGCCGTTGCCTTCCCCGATGACGACGTGCACGTGTTTCCCTATCACCGTTGGATCAACGCCGGCCTCCCCGCCGATCACGGCCTCACCTTGACCCCGACCGAGGAGCTGAGTCCTCCGGCGGGGTACGCCACCGTGCTCACGTCCCAAGGGAGTTGGCTGCTTTACCTTGACCCCCGAGCCGGCGAGGACGACACCTTGGCTTTGGCACGAGTGGTTCTGAGGGACGTGCTGGAGGTGACGGACTCCCGAACCGATCCCCGTCTGAAGTTCGTTCCTGGCTCGGAGGGAGTGGGACCTGTTGAGGATCTGGTGGCCCGTAAGGGGGGCACAGGTTTGATCCTCCACGGAACCACCATCGAGGGGATCATGAAGGTTGCAGATGAAGGTGGCGTGATGCCCCCCAAGTCCACCTGGTTCGAACCCAAACCAAGGAGCGGCATTTTCCTAGTCCCGCGCTAGTCCCAAGTGGTGATGGGGGGTGCGGGTGGTTCGGGCATCTCACCTCGGAGGGTCAGATATGTAGGTGTGCCCCAACTGGCTCGCTGCGCTCGCCTGTGTTCTCCGCTAAAGCGGGAGAAGAAAGCGCGCAATAGCGGCAAAATATAGGGTTTGCGCTCCCGTGCCCGTTTACGGGAAGGCGCCCTGTAGGGGCGGATGCGGCAGCTGGCGTGCACCACCAGTCTGGAGTTGGGAGGGCCACTTTCGCAGTTTGCCCCTTCTGAACCTCCAATGTGTAGATTGGAGAGGACGGAGGTAGTGCCATGAGAAGATTTGCGGTAGTCATAGGTGTGGTATTACTTGGAACGGCGTCGGTTGCAGTGGCGCAACAGGAGTTGCCTATCGCCGTCAGTGTGCTCGGCAGGGCCGACATTCAGGAAACCAACATCGTTGACGTTGCCTCGCTCCTAGAGAAACTGCCTGGGGTCTCCCGGTATCGGTTTGGAGATGATCCGCAGGGCGTAGCAACACTGAGATCTCAAGTCGTGCCGCTTTCAATGCCCGATGCGTTGGGAGCTGTAGTACTGGATCCTGGTTCGGTCGGCTTCGGCGAGTTCATTGATGTCGTTCGCGACTCCTCGGCAACCTTTGTATCAGCGGGCGACGAAGCTACATCCTGAACTCGGCCAAAGCGATCGCCAAGTGGGAAGCGGAGCACCCTCCAGGTGATTGTCAATAGAGCCAGCGAGTTCCGACGCGGCTAGAACTTGGCTGGAACGAAGGGCTGCTCGTTCATTGGTAGCCTGATGTGCGGGACATCGTCCATCTCGGGGAGTACCGCAGGATCCTTCACCACATCCTCATACGTGATCGAATCGAGGATATGGGAGATGCAATTGAGGCGAGCGCTTCGCTTGTCGTCGGATGGCACCACGTGCCACAGGGCCTGCTTCGCGTCCGTGTATTGAAATGTGGCGTCTCTTGAGGCGGCCGCTCTTGGTGTACTTGGAGCCTTCCTTCTTTCCGGCGGTTTCGTCGTCGGCTCCGACGGGTAGGTGACGATCTTCTTGGGTTTCCGTTTGGTCAGTCACAATGCATCGAGCATATCCCAAACGCAATCGACCTGGCCCGAATCCTGTGGCGCTAGCCGAGCCTCTCCTGCTCCTCTGAGAGTTCCATCCATATCGCTTCAGCAATAGCCAAGGCGGAATCTGCCTCTCGGAGTTGTCCGCTTAGGTCGGAGAGGATGGTGTGGTGGTTGGTTTCAGCCATCGATGAAAGGATCGTTTCGCGTTGCTGAGATGCCTGCCTCATGCTCTTCTCGGCTTGCTTGAGGTGATGTCTGATAGTGGATGGTGAGCGCTCGCTTCTGCCCTCCTTGGGAGGAGCTGAAGACGCCCTACGAGATTGGCGGGCGGTCTTTGGCCGCTTCCGATCGATATCCCATTGTGCGTACCCGCCCGGATAGCGGCCGATATGACCTGAGTCCACAACGAGAACGTCGTCAACTGTTCTTTCAAGGAATGCTCGGTCGTGACTCACGACGACTAAGCAGCCAGGCCAGGTTTCCAGAAAGTCCTCGAGGATTCTCAGGGTTTCAATGTCGAGGTCGTTGGTCGGCTCATCCATCAGGAGCACATTGGGCCGTTCAAGAAGGGTCATCACCAGTTGTAGCCGTCGTTGCTCACCGCCAGAGAGTCGGCCAATTGGGGACACTTGAACGTCGCTATCGAACCAGAACCTTTTCAGAAAGAGGTTGACGGTGTGCTGGTTGTCACCGGTTCCGGTAACGGCGTCAATGACTCGAGTCCCGGGGTCGAGAGTCGGGCCCATTTGCCGGAACTCCGCGATTCGGACGGTTGATCCTTCTTTTCGTTTTCCCCCTGTTAACTCCAGCCGACCGGCGAGTACGCCAAGGAGGGTCGACTTTCCGCTTCCGTTGTCCCCAACGATGCCTAAGCGTTCGTGCCCGTTTAAGAGCAGGGTCAGGTCAGAGAAAATATCTTCGGTTGCTCCGGGATACGTGAAAGTACCCCTCTTTAGCTCAACCACGAGGTCACCAAGTCGAGGCGTCCCGAAACTGAAGTCGAGAGTGTCAGCACGGTCATCGTGGCCTACCAGCGAATCTTGAAGTTCTTCAGCACGTTGCACCCGAGCGTTCGCCTTAGTGGTCCGGGCGGGTGCTCCCCGACGGAGCCACGCCAACTCAACCTTTGCGAGGTTCTTCCGCTTCCGCTCCACAGTGGCCAAATTTGCTTCCCGAGCGGCACGTCCCTCCAAGTAGCCTTGGTAGCCCTTGGAATGACGGAAGCTCGACCCACTGTGGAGCTCGAGCACTCGATTGCAGATTGCGTCCAGCAGGTGGCGGTCATGAGTGATCAAGACCAACCCGCCCTTTCGCCGCTTCAGAAAGTCTTCGAGCCACTCGATCCCGTCTATGTCCAGATGGTTCGTCGGCTCATCCAAGAGGAGAAGGTCGGCGTCGGACAAGAGGGCAGCCGCTAAGGCAACTCGTTTGGCTTCACCTCCTGAGAGCTCAGATGTGTCGACATGGAGGAATCCTCCCATGCCGAGCTTGTCCAGCACAGCCTCCGCCTGCCATGACTCGCCCACCGCATGGAGGACACTGCCCGATGGCAGGGGAGCGTTCTGATCGAGCATTGCGATAGTGACGCCACGACCGCGTCTGATTACGCCTTCTTCGATGTCCTGACGATCAGCAATGACGCGCATGAGCGTTGACTTCCCAGTGCCATTGATCCCAACGATGCCCACTTTGTCCGTGTCATGGACAGTGACCGACACATCCCGAAAAAGGTCCCGCTCAGGACGAGAAACCGTCACCTTGTCCAGATCCACCAACACCATGAGCAAAGGGTACCGCTCCCAGCGCTTCCTTTCCCACTTGTGGGTGGAGCAAGCGCGCGTTAGACCCAAGTTGGAGACTTCCGCGCTTCTTACCCGTTCACGGGCAAGGCGCCTGCAGGGCGGATGGGGCAACTTGAGTGAACCACCGATCTCGAGAGGCGAAGGGGCTGGGGCTTGCTGATGCAGACGCGGGGCTTGTATGAGGCAACCCGACTGAATCACGACTCTGGGATGCAGACGCGGGAGTTTGGAGGCGCAAGCCTCAGAACTCTTGGTTCGCTGACTAGTGTGCGCGTATGAAAGTGCAGCTCTTCGTGACGTGCCTGATTGACGTGCTCGCGCCCCAAGTGGGCGAGGCGACTGTATCGTCCCTGGAAGCGGCTGGGTGCGAGGTGTCCTTCGCTGCTGGACAGACCTGCTGCGGCCAGCCAGCGTATAACGCAGGCTTCAATCGTGAAGCGGCAGCGATGGCGAGGCACACCATTGATGTGCTGCTGGAGACCGATCTACCAGTCGTCATCCCGTCGGGTTCTTGCACGGACATGATCGTCCATCACTATCCCGAACTCCTTGCGGACGACGAGGCTTACGCCGACAAAGCCAAGGCCCTCGCCAGCCGAGCGAGGGAACTCACCCAATTCCTAGTCGATGATGTGGAGGCCGATCAAGAGGTGGCTGCCAAGGGCACGGTGGCCTATCACCCATCGTGCCACGGCCTAAGGAATCTCGGTATCAGCGATCAGCCTGATGCGCTGTTGGCTTCATCCGATCGGGTGGATCTGGGTGCCGAGACAGATGTGTGCTGTGGGTTTGGGGGTGTGTTCTCAGTGAAGCGAAGCGATGTTTCTGGCGAACTCCTTACAAGAAAGCTTGACGCCATCGAAGCATCGGGGGCCCAAACAGTGTGCGGGGGAGACCTGGGTTGCTTGATGCATCTTGAGGGGGGTGCCCGCAGGCGTGGGCTGGATGTTGAATTCAGCCATATCGCCGCCTTACTCGAGCCTGTCGTTTCGGAGGTGTCGGATGAGTAGGAATGACCTCACTGATCGGATCGCTGTCGCCATCGGCAACCGGCCGAAGGCGGAAACTATTCGTTCTGCAACCACGAGAATCGATGGCCAGCGGATTACATCAGAAGAGTTCCCTGCCATGGACGACCTTCGAGATGCGACTCGGCACATTCGCATGGAAGCTCTCAAGAATCTCCCGGAACTACTGGACGAGTTCGCGACCAACCTTGAGCGAAGGGGAGGAGCGGTCTTTTTCGCATCCGATGCCCAGGAAGCGAACGCCTATGTGACTCGATTGGCGAAAGCCGAAGGCGTAGGAATCGTTGTCAAGGGCAAGTCCATGGTGACTGAGGAGATTGACCTCAATGAAGCTCTTGAATCGGAAGGAATCGAGGTGGTGGAGACGGACCTCGGCGAGTTCATCATCCAGCTCGACAACGACACGCCCTCGCACATCATTGCGCCCATCATTCACAAATCCAAAGAGGACGTTGGGGCTTTGTTCGCGTCCAAGCTCGGCTTTGAGTACACCAATGTCCCCGAAGAACTGAACGCCGCAGCACGGGCGCACCTTCGCGAGAAGTTCCTCTCTGCAGACATGGGGGTCACTGGTTGCAACCTCGCGATTGCCGATTCGGGCACAGTTTGTCTCGTTGAGAACGAGGGCAACGGCCGGCTCACTTCTTCTGCTCCTCGCATCCATGTTGTGGTCATGGGGATGGAGCGAATCGTTGCGAACTTCGAGCAGGCCTCAACGATCTTGAGCGTCCTAGCCCGCTCCGCCACCGGCCAATCGCTCGGCACTTACGTCAATCTGGTGTCAGGGGTGGGTCCGGAGACGGCTGACGGGCCCGAGCAGTTGCATGTGATCATTGTGGACAACGGCAGGTCGTCAATCTTGGCTGGTGAGACGGCTGAGATCCTCGGGTGCATTCGGTGTGGAGCGTGCCTCAATACGTGTCCAGTCTTTCAAACCATTGGAGGACATGGCTACGGGGCGGTCTACTCGGGGCCCATAGGCTCGGTAGTTACCCCCGGTTTGTACGGAATAGATCCATGGGGAGAACTCGCTCACGCCTCGACTCTTTGCGGAGCCTGTGAGGATGTCTGTCCGGTGCGCCTCGAGATTCCGCGCATGTTGCAGCACGTCAGGGCTCAGACGGTCGAAGCTGGTACGGCCCCGTTCTGGATGCGCAAAGGTATTGCGGCATACGCCAAAGCGGCGACCGATCAGGGCCGGTGGGAGAAGGCAGAGAACAGGGCTCGTTTCGCGTCGGCCTTTCTATTCTCCGAGGACGAATGGATCTCGTCACTCCCCGGTCCAGGGCGCGGCTGGACGAAGATTCGAGATTTCCCGAAGCCTGCCAAGCAAACGTTTCGGCAGCGGTGGCAGGAGCGTTCCGATGGAACGTAGCGCCTTTTTGGCCCGAGTCGCCACGGCGACAGAGACTGCTGCTCTGCCAGATGTGCCTCCAACTGATGTCCGCCTGCCGCGGCTATCCAGCCGACACGTTCGGTTTGTTACTGAGGCAGAGGCAGTGGGGTGCGTCGTTCATGAGGTGGATCGAGCTGACAGTGCTCGACAGCTCTTGTTGGACATCGCCGACCAGCACGGAGTGAGCACATTTACTGCGTGGGATTCACAGCACCTAGGCGTGCGAGGTGTCGCTCCTTTCCTGTCGCTTGCTGGCTTGGAGCCAGTCACGCTTCCCCCCGGCGACGACCCGGTCGACTGGAGGGCCAGTAATACCGAAGTGGCGCGGGCCGGACTCGGCATCACGGGAGCACTAGGCGGCTTAGCCTATTCAGGCAGTGTGCTTCTCCAACACGGTCCGGGCAGGCCTCGGACGACCTCTTTACTCCCCGAAGTACATGTTGCGTTGTTAGACCGTTCGAAACTGTTCTCGTCCCTGCTGAGTTTCAGCCGGCGGAACCGAAGGGTGCTCGAAGGTTCCAGCAACTTGGTGGTCGTCACGGGGCCGAGCCGTACGGGCGATATTGAGATGGTGCTGACAAAGGGTGTCCACGGACCTAAGCACGTGCACGTAGTCCTGTTGGACTTCTAAACGCGAAAGGCCCGACTCTTGCGAGCCGAGCCTTCGGTTGGGGGATACTTTGGATCAGTCGACCATGTCGGTTTCGACAGCTTCTTCGCTAACGGTGTCCGGCAGGGTCTTTTTACGCCCGCCTGCCAGGATTCCAACCCCTGCTAAGGCCGCCAAGGCGGGAACCAGCCAGGCTTCGTTGATCGGAAGATCGAAGGACTGCTGAGCGATTGCTACGCCGGCGATGACTAGGAACGCTGCTCCGAAGATGAGTGACGACCAATCTGCGCTATGTTGTTTCATGAGAGCTCCTAACCCTGCTTGATAATGATTTCGCCGGCACCGACTTCAACATCGATGAACAGCTCGACCGTGCCGCTAGGCCCGGCTGTTTCGTTGACCTCGATGAACCCGAGGCCTGAGGAGTTCTCTCCGAAGACGGTGACTTCCCCAGCGATCACCCTCGCGTTGGCCTGAACTCGAACGTCGTCAGGGACAATGACGACGAGTTCGCCAGCACCCAACTCGACTTGGAGCGTGGCTCCTTCATCAATCACCGTGTCCGTGAGGTCGATCTGAAAGGAACCTGCGGTGGCATCGAATGTGTGTACGTCGCTGAGTTCGGTGATGTTGATTCGCTCACTGTCGACTCTGTGGTTTACGGCGGTCCAGTCGCTCCATTGGCCTCCGGTGCCGATTACCAGCCCGAGACCGGTGATCCCTAGGCCTACAGCGAAGTAGTCAGGAGCAGAAGGCGTCATGAGGTCCAAAATGTCGGCTGTTCCAAGGGCCGAGAGCACCAGAAGTGCGGCGGCGACTGTATAGCGACCAAGGTTACTGTGTGGTCGGGGTGGGCGTACCTTACGTTCTTTTGGTTCACGCATCTTGCGCGCCTTCGGTTCGCGCACCCTGCGTGCTTTTGGGGAGCTGGTCGCTCCTACAAGAGCCGCTGAGGTCGATGTTCCAGACTCATCCGTCTCGTCCGTCGTCTCAGTGCCAGTTTCTCTAGAGGAGGCATTTGCTGGATCGTTGCGAAACAGCATGACTCCGAGTCCGATCAGACCGAAAACCCAAATGAGCCCACCTCCGATGTTGGTGAAGATCCCCAAGAAGATGGAGACTCCAAGGACAGCCAAGGCGGCACCGATCCACTGGGATGGACGTTCCATTTGATCAGCCCAACGCATGACCATGCTCTGGTCTTCCGTCTCATGAGGAATCAAGAGTGCTCCAGCGAGGTACATGACCAATCCGAGACCTCCCGCTGTGATCATCAGGAGGAAAGCGACTCGCACGAGCCAAACGGGGATATTGAAGTAGTAGGCAATGCCGGTTGAAACGCCAGCGACCCACCGTCCTTCTTCGATTCGTTCTAAGCGGGCTGGCCGTGTGTGATCATCGGTTGCCGACGTTTCGCCGGCTTCCATGTTCTCTTCGGGGGCTCCGCTTTGCGGTGGTTGTTCCATACGCAGAAGTAGACCACCCCTTAGGAGAACCCGCTATTGGGGGAGTCCCGACCAAAACCCTGAGATACCCCGAGGGCTATAAGGGTTCCCCTTAGGGCCGAACCTTGACTGGGACTTCAACTTGGACTCCGTTTTGCGCTTCCTTCTTGACCCGTCGGGAAGGTGGCTGCGAGGCAGACGGATGGGGCAGCCAGAGGGAACCACCAGCCCGAAGGTAGGCGGCCTGACGCAGCTTGAGTAGACTTTCTGGATGGGTGTAGAGACGGTTACGCGGACTGATGAATTGCGGCAGCTGCTGCAATCGATTCGCGCTGAAGGTCGCTCCGTTGGTTTTGTAGCAACCATGGGGGGCCTGCATGCCGGCCATCAGGCTCTCGTTTCATCAGCCGCAGCAGATGCGGACGTGGTCGTCGTCTCTATCTTTGTGAACCCGCTGCAATTCGGCGAGGAAAGCGATCTCCTGAACTACCCACGTGATATGGAAACTGACTCTCGCCTTGCCCTAGAAGCGGGCGCCGACATCATCTTCGCCCCCTCCGTGGAGGAGATGTACGCCGGCGGTGAAGTGCTCACCGCGGTGAGCGTTGGTTCTCTTGCAGAGGAGTGGGAGGGGGCTACTCGGCCCGGCCATTTTGATGGTGTTGCCACAGTCGTCTCCAAGCTGTTCAACATTGTTGGTCCCTGCACGACGTACTTCGGTGAGAAGGACTTTCAGCAACTCACCGTCATCCGAAGAATGGTGGATGACCTGTCTGTCCCTGTTGATGTGGTTGGCGTCTCCACGGTGAGGGAACCGGACGGGCTTGCGATGTCCAGCCGTAACGTGTTCTTGGTGGGACCGCATCGAAAGGCGGCGACGGTTCTTAGGCGGGCAGCGCTAGCTGGGAAGGCCTTGATTGAGGGGGGAGAGACCGATCCGGTGGCGGTAGCCGAGGCGATGGCCGCTCTCATCGATGCGGAAGTTTTGGCGGAGCTTGTCTACGCAGTGGCAGTTGATGCCGGAACACTGCAAGTGCCTGAGGTATTGTCGGGTGACGTGCGACTCTTGCTCGCCGCCCAGGTCGGCATCCCGCGCCTGATAGACAACGAGGGAGCTGTCGTTACTATTGCCTCAGCTGACGAGGGAGTCTGACGTGGCAAAATTGAATATTCCAAAGATCGGACGAGTCAAGGTGCGTAACGGCGACGCACCGCTGGTGATGGTGACGGCCCACGATGCTCCGTCAGCGAGAGTTGCTTCGGCAGCTGGGGCCGACATGATCCTGGTGGGGGATAGCCTGGCGATGGTTGTCCTTGGATATGACAACACGCTGCAAGTCACTGTGGACGATATGGCCTATCACACTGCCGCCGTCGCCCGTGCCAACCCCGACGCAGTGATTGTCGGAGACATGCCGTGGATGAGCTTCCACATCACTCCTGAGGAGACAGTTCGCAACGCTGCCAAACTCATTCGTGCGGGAGCTGAAGCCGTGAAGCTAGAGGGCGGACGCAAGCGAATCCCGATGATCAAGGCTCTCATTAATGCCGAAATACCAGTCATGGGCCACATTGGCCTCACACCCCAGTCGACCCACGTGTTTGGTGGCTTCAAGACACAAGGGCGCGAAGACGAAGCTGCGAGGCTTCTGGTGGCCGCAGCCAAGGGGCTTGCCTCAGCAAAGTGCTTTTCTCTGGTGTTGGAAGGCGTTCCCGACGTTGTTGGAAACATGGTGACTCAGGCTGTCGATATTCCAATTATCGGGATTGGCGCTGGGAAGGACACGGACGGCCAAGTATTGGTACATCATGACCTCATCGGCCTCGAGAATCGCTTCAAGCCGAAGTTCGTCAGGCGATACGGGACGGCGTTCGATGATCAAGTGAAGGCGATCTCCAATTTCGCCGATGACGTTCGCTCTGGCAACTTCCCCGGCCCCGATGAGACCTATCAAGCTGGCGACGGGCTGGCAGGTTCAATAGGCCTGTACGGCAGCCAATCAGTGAAAGACCGGAAGCCAACAGGGAAGTAGACAGGGCTGTTTCCCGCGTCTGCATTCTCATCAGCCACCCCCAGGCCCCTAGGGGTCTCGAGACTGGTGGGGCACCCGTCTACGAGCCTTGCCTTGACCTTTGGGTTATTGGCTTTTCGTGACCGCCCGCTCTACTGAGCGACCTACTGCTTGGAAGGTGGCTTCACCTAGGGCGTCTAGGTTGGCTTCTACCTCCCCGCAGGACACTGCGAAGACGATGTCGCCGTCGAATCTGGTGTGGGCGGGGCGAAGTGTTGCGCCCAGCGCGTCGTGTGCTCTCACCATGAGGCGGGAGAGTTCGACTCTGGTTGCAGCGGCGTCGGTTGCCAGCACCACCAACGTTGTTTGCTCTCCTAGGATTGGGGGAGCGGCCGGTGGTCCCGATGTGTGTGGCCCCTCAGTGAGCGCTTCGCCTTCAAGCGTGAAGACGTCCCCTAGGGCGTTCGCTACTACCAAAGCTCCGACAGTTGCCTCTCCCACCTGGAGCGAGAAACTTCCAACACCTCCGGGTCGAACACTTTGGAATCCTCGCCATTTTGCGACTGTGGCGCCGGTCCCAGCTCCGACTCCTCCCTGCGTAACGGGAGCGGAGGAGAGAGATCGGAACGCCTCGGTCCCCTCGGTCGCCCCCGGTCGTACACTCCCGTCTCCGATGGCGAGGTCAAAGATGATGGCTGCTGGGACGATCGGGATTGGCCCTGCCAGGGTAGGAAAGCCTCTACCAGCTTTCTCTAGTTCCTTCACGACGCCATCTGCGGTTGCGAGTCCAAAAGCGCTCCCGCCCGACAGCACGATTGACTGGACAGACTGGACCGTCATCCCCGGCTGAAGGAGACCATACTCCCGGGTCCCCGGAGCGCCGCCCCGAATCTCGGCAGCGGCGGTGTTCGGCTCGGGAAAGTCCACCACCGTGACACCTGTGAGCGCGACCTTGTCCGTGTAATGGCCTACTCGAACTCCGCGTACAGCGGTGATGGTCTGGTTCATAGAGATAGGCTAGTGCGAAATATTCAGGCGACTCCCCGGGCGTACCGTTGTACTCTTGGGTCATGGAAGTTTCCTTTCACCCATATTCCGAAGAACACCACGCTGCCCTCGCCGCGCTGATTACCGTCGGCTTCTCGTCGGCGGGCCTCCCTATGGTCGTTACCGAGTCTGAGCTCCTCGAGTCGCTGGATTCCCCGAACGTGAACCCGGTTGAGGACTACCGCTTGGCGTTCGCCGGAGATCGTTTGGTTGGGTTTGGGTCGGTGTCGCACCGACCCTCAGAGGGCTCCTTCGCTAGGGCGACCCTCAACGGCACGATTCACCCAGACTTCCGGCGCCAGGGGATTGGGTCATCGCTGTTGCAGTGGGCGGAACAGCATGGCCGCGAGAAGATCGCCAACGCAGACAAGGGTCTCCCCGCTCAACTCTGGGCGATGGCCTATGACAACCAAGTTGAAGACTTAAGCCTCTATGCCAATGCTGGGTTTGAACTTACGCGGTACTTCCACGAGATGCTCCGACCGCTTTCTTCTACTGAGGTGGTGGTTGGGCCCGCAGACGGGATTGAGGTGGTGCCGTGGTCAGACGACCTTGAGAGCCAAGCTCTCTCTGTCCTCAACGAGTCGTTTAAAGACCTCTGGGGCTCGTTGCCAATCGACCGGCAGTCCTGGGAGAAATGGCTTGAGACGGAGCCTCTTCGCCTGGATTTGAGCTTCCTTGCCGTAGCTGAAGGCGAAGTTGTGGGTCTTAGCCTGAACAGCCATTATCCGGAGGATGAAGCAGCATCCGGTCGACGTGAAGGCTGGATCGAAACCTTGGGTACGTTGAGGAAGTGGCGAAAGAAGGGTGTAGCTACGGCCCTCATGCAGAAGTCGTTCCAGGCGTTCAACGAGGCTGGCTTTACACACGCGATTCTGGAAGTGGACACGGAAAACCCCACCGGCGCGGCCGAGCTCTACAGCAATGTGGGTTTCGCGAGCGAGCGCACAGCAGTGGCATACCTCAAGTACTTCTGATTCTGTGAGGGTCTCTCAGGGTTTATTTGGGGTATCCCCTTATTGCTGAGCTGGACGCTAGCTGCGACCATCCTTTCCATGGACCCAGCTACAACCCGCAAGTTTGAACCAGATCTAGGAGCTCTTTTTCGGCCTGCGCGGAGCCGGGAGGACCGGCGAATTGCGGGTATCGCCGGAGGGATGGCCCACCGGCTTGGTGTGACCGCCGTCTTCGTCAGAGCGGCATTTCTCGCCCTCATTTTTGCGTACGGCCTGGGAGGTGTTGTGTACCTCATTCTCTGGGCCGTCGCACTCGACACTGATGCCACTGTTGACCAGCCGCGGGCCCACGCAGTTGGTCGCCAGCAGTTAGCGCTCTTCCTTATGTTCACTGGGCTGGTGGCGGCGCTTCTTGCTCTTGAATGGTGGATCTTCCCGGCTGTCACGATTCCCACAACTGTCCTGCTGTTTGGTACTGCTGGCATCCTTGATCGCGGTGAGGGGAGCACCGGCCCGCTCACCCAAGAGGAACGGCCGAAATACCTCCAAGTCTTGCTGGGCAGTCTCTTGATTTTCGCAGCGATCGTTGTGTTCGCAACCTCCTCACAAGTGGAGCTGGCATCGGTCGGTGGCCTCCTCGCAGGATTCGCCATGGGCATTGGCGGCCTAGGGTTCGTTTTCTCGGGTTGGGTTGGCCGTTTGTTTGGTGATCTCACGAGCGAAAGAGAAGCTCGAGTGCGAGGGGAAGAGCGAGCGGACTTCGCAGCTCATCTTCATGACTCCGTACTGCAGACGTTGGCCTTGATTCAGCGTTCCGACGATCCAGCCGAGATGAACGTGTTGGCTCGAGGCCAAGAGAGGGAGCTCCGAGACTGGCTTTATACCCCCACGAAGGACGGCCCGGAGCTCCTGTCCGAGTCTCTCCAGGAGCGTGCCGACAGGGTGGAACGGGACCACAGGGTGCCTGTAGAGGTGATTGTGGTTGCTGACATTCCGATGACCGAACAGCTTCTGGCCTTGTCGGCTGCGGCTGGCGAAGCCATGACCAATGCAGCCCGACACTCGGGGGCAGAGAAGGTCGCCGTGTACGCTGAGCAGGCGGACGGTGTTGTCGAGGTGTTCGTCACCGATCACGGGTCAGGTTCCGAGGTGGTAGCCGTGCCGCCGGATCGCAAGGGCATCTCTGAGTCGATTCGTGGGCGGATGCAAAGAGTGGGTGGCAAGGTGAGTATCAGTACCGGCGAAGATGGCACGGAAGTTGCCCTTTCGCTACCTGTGGAGGCGTCAACATGACCAAGGTTTTTCTCGTAGACGATCACAAGCTGTTCTTGTCGGGTGTGCTGACCGAACTGGACGAGCACTTCGATGTACTCGGAGCCGTCTCGGATGTCGATCTTGCCATCGAGGACATCCGAGAACTCCGGCCCGACGTAGTACTTGTTGACGTGCATATGCCCGGTGGTGGCGGTATCACGGTCGTCCGGAATGTGTTGGAGACGCACCCAGACGTTCTGTTTCTGTCGTTGTCGGTGTCGGATGCCCCAGAGGACGTTATTGCCATGATCCGTGCTGGTGCTCGCGGGTATGTGACCAAGTCGATACATCCCCATGAGCTCGTGGAGGCTGTCCGCCGTGTTGCTGCGGGGGATGCAGTCTTTTCTCCCCGTCTCGCAGGGTTCGTGCTGGATGCCTTTTCTTCTGAGCCAGCCATTGAAGTAGATGATGAACTCGCTCGTCTCACTCCGAGGGAACGGGAGGTCTTGCGGCTGATCGCTCGTGGCCATGCGTATAAGCAGGTCGCCCGGAAACTTGATATCTCGATCAAGACGGTCGAGAGCCACGTCTCAGCGGTGCTGCGAAAGTTGCAGCTCAGCAGTCGATACGAGCTTGCTAGGTGGGCGACCGAACACCGGATTGTGTAGCCGCCAGATGACTCTTCGACCGACATCTCCCGTTGGGCTAGATTGAGACCATGTTCCGATTCATCAGACGTCTCATCTTCCTAAATCTTGTACTCATTGGTGCAGCAAAGTTAGCTCAGAGGGTTCTGCCTGACATTCGGGACGAGGAGGGTGACAGTTTCGATCTCGCATCGGTGTTCGAGGAGTCAGCCTTCTCGAACACCTCCAAGGCACTCGAACGAGGCACAGTAACGACGCTATACGGAAGTACGGAGGTCGACCTTGCGAACGCTGCGCTAGCCGAGGAAGAGGTCACACTTTCGGTAAGGACTGCCTTCGGTATGACAACGGTGCGTGTCCCCGAGACGTGGCATGTGGTGCTCGACAACATTGTGGTCATGGCAAGGGCTGAGAACATGACTTCCACAGATGGGCCCACCGGTACCACGCTGCGTGTCACTGGCTGTACTTTCGCAGGGATGCTCACTGTCAAGAATTGAGAGCTAGGGGCCGAATCCGCGCCCCTTGGTGCCAGCAACGAACGTCGGGCACACAGTCCTCACCCAATCCACCAGGATCGGTGGGGTATCTCGCGGATCGATTATCTTCTCCATGTCGAAGGCCCCTGGCGTCCTAAAGGGTATTCGGACTGCATCGAACTCGGCAAGAATCTCACTTCGCAGAGCGTACGGAGCCTCGGCCGCGGCTAGCTTGCGACGGTAAGCAGCCTCGATCCCTCCCTCCAGCGGAAGCGAACCCCAATCGCCACTCGGCTTGGCGAATCGCACGTTCACGTTCCTGCCTTGATCTACGAGCGCGGATCCTGCGACGCCAAAGACACCCAGACCGGCCACAGATCCCAACGACGCTGCCACGACGGTATTTTTGAACGATGGGGATTTTGAGTTCGCGAGCTAGTCCTCGGAGTAGGTGAGCTTCTTCCAGATAGCCGCGTCTGCCGCGCCGCCTCTGATCGTAAAGCCATCACCGCCTACCACGGCCAGACGGCCGTCCAGTTGGGCTCGCCCAAAACAAAGTTGGCTGGTGTGAATTGATCCTCTTCGCCGTCGTCGTAGGTAGGTGCTGAAACCCGAGATCGAGCCAACCTCCTTGAAGGTGCCGTGGTCGCACAGCGCGTCAATGCGCTCGCGAATGGTGAGCTTGCCGTCGTTGTGGCGCCTGAATATTCGCTCCTCACCGCCAAGTGAGAAGTGAGCTGCTTACGACGCTTCAGTTCCTCGATCTCGGGTTCCCAGGTCACGGTTCGTGAGGCTATCCGTCTGACCCAGCGAAGCCGGCAAACTCTATTCATTTGAGGAGTACTATTCGCCGACGCTACAGGGAGCCCCTTTGACAGTGCCAGATCATTCGATGCACGACCTTTTTGCCGCTGGACAGAGCGTGTGGCTCGACAACATCCGGCGAGACCTTATGGACTCAGGAGAATTGGCGGGAATGATTAGTCGCGGGCTCCGAGGGATGACGTCGAACCCGAGTATTTTCAGGGATGCGATTAGGGGCTCGGATCTGTACGACGCGAGTTTGGTGGAGCTCGACGCTATGCGCCCCGATGCTTCGGCCGTGGAGCTGTTTGAGTCGGTGGCCATCGCTGATATCCGATCGGCGGCC
>Ga0114999_10004133_pt1 | contig 17775 bp, 12 predicted proteins | sample ArcticOcean_MG_C_3_FD_89820 | JGI IMG/M metagenome (GOLD analysis project Ga0114999, IMG submission 89820) | Marine microbial communities from western Arctic Ocean - ArcticOcean_MG_CB8_126 | ecosystem: Environmental > Aquatic > Marine > Oceanic | place: Arctic Ocean: Canada Basin | collected...
ACGATACTAGTTCCATTAGACTGCGCGTAATTTTGGCCATGTTGAGGAAATGGTAACGTTAATAGAATAATTACGCCGCCTGCCGCATAAAGCCGGTGGTTCGGAAAACCACCCTGATTTGCCGCTCCCCAACACCAATGAAACCGCGCCCTTCAGGTTGGCGATTTAATGGTTCGGAATATAATCGTTCCGATGTACCAAAAGCCGGCCATGCACTAATATTCAAACTAGACCACTCAAGTGGGGCTCATCAGCGTCACACGTTCGAATCAATACATTGTCCTGAATTGGCGCGAGGGAGGGCCCGGAGATGGGACCCACGGAATTCAAATTTGGCCATGATGCCCGCGACGCTCTGCTCCGCGGCGTGGAGACTGTGGGTCGCGCGATCGGCGTTACTCTCGGCCCGCGGGGCCGGACGGTCCTGGTTGAGCGTCCCCACGCCGCGCCATGGATCTCTGCGGACGGTTACACCATTGCTCGCCATATCGACCTGCCCGACAAGTTCGAGGATATGGGCGCACGCTTAATTAGGCATGTCGGCTCCAAGGTGACCGACGACGCGGGCGACGGCACGACGACCGCGATGCTTCTCGCCTGCGCGATCATCAAGGAAGGTGTCCGAGCGGTCGCAGCCGGACTAAATCCGATGGAGCTCAAACGCGGCATAGATATCGCGGTCACGGCCGCCCACACCGATATTTCCCAACGCTCAAGCCCCGCGGTTTCAAACGGGATGATTGCGCGGGTCGGAACTGTCTCGGCCGATGGTGACGCCGAAATCGGCACGTTTCTTGCCCGCGCCATCAATCAGGTCGGCCAAGACGGCGTCATCACGATCGAGCAAGGCAAGGGAATTGAATCGGAACTCATCATTCATGAGGGGATGTCCTTCGACCGTGGTTACGTTTCTCCTCATTTCATCACGGATGACGACGAGATGGCGGTTGATCTGGAAAACGCCTACATCCTGTTACACGAAGGAATAATTTCCGACATCAATGCGATCACGCCGGCGCTCCGTGCCTTCGCGAAGTCGGACCACGCACTCTTGGTAATCGCGGAAGACATCGTGGGTGAAGCGCTTTCCACGTTGGTTGTCAACAAGCTCGAGGGCGGGTTGCGCGTCGCCGCAGTCAAGGCCCCGGGGTTTGGTCCGTGGCGCAAACCGATGCTCGAAGACATCGCCATCATGGCCGGCGGACAGATCGTATCGGACGAATTGGGCAGCACACTGGAAAAATTGCGGCCCGAGATGCTCGGCGCGGCCAAGCGGGTTCGTATTACCCGCGACCGGACGGTTATCATGGAAGGGGCCTGTGACGAAGATACCTTAAAATATCACTGTAATGAGCTACGTGCCGCCATCGAGGGGGAGAAATACCTGAGTCTGGACCGGGAAAGGTTACAGGAGCGCCTCGCGCGATTGGTGAGTGGGGTTATCACGATTCGCTTGGGGGGTGCGACCGAAACCGAACTGCGCACGCGCGTGGAGCGAGCAAAAGACGCGCTCAACGCGGCGCGCGCGGCGGCGGCAGAGGGTGTTGTACCAGGCGGCGGCGTTGCGTTGCTGCGCGCGTCACGGGCTCTCGATCAGCTCAAACTTGAGAACGAGGATCAGCGTGCGGGTGTGCGAATCGTGCGCCATGCGCTGGCGACCCCGGCCCGAAAAATTGCCGAGAATTGCGGTGCTGATGGCGCACTGCTCGTGGCGAAGGTCATGGAGCACAAAAATTTAAATTGGGGCTATGACGCTCAACGAGATTGTTTTTGCGACCTCGTTAAGGCCGGGATCGTTGATCCCACCAAGATCGTCAACACTGCTTTGCGCTATGCAGCCTCCGCCGCTGCGCTCGTCATCACAGCCGAGGCAGCCGTCGCAGAAATTCCCAAGCACGATCCTGAGGCTCGGTCCGGTCCGCTGTAACGGGGCGGTTTAGCTCGTAGCTCCGATTTCACAAAACAACGCGGTAATCGCCGAGAGAATCTGTTGTCGCAGTTGCGCCGGGCGGCAAAAGAATTGTTGTCGTTTCTTCCTCGATCAGCGCTGGACCCTCGATGACGGTGCCCACCGCGAGACTTCCTCCGTCATGGACGGGTAGGGCGACCGCCCCGCCCGCGCTCGCCATATAGACTGAGCGATGTGTCCTCGGCTGGGTCGTTTCTCCAACCGTGGTGCGCGAACCGGACGCGAGAATCAACTCAAATATATTATTGACCCCCACGGCGCGCACTTTCCAGGCCGTGAACTCTACCAGATCGGCTTCGTTCTTAATTGTATAAATTCGTTCGTGCATCGCATGAAATTGTGCGACGACGCCCGCGATATCTTTCTTAGCCAGGGCGCCGTCGGTGGTCGTGAACGGCACTTCGATTTCCCATGACTGATATTGGTATCGGCCCATATAAGCGTATTCGAAGCGTTGATCCGCGACGGTCACGCCGGCGCGCGAGAGAAACGCGGCCCCTTTGCGCCGTAGGTCGTCGAGAATCACGTTAACTCGCTCGAGTGCAAAGCGCTTGGCGTCGGTTACCAGAGTGGCCTTTTCCTCCCAGACAACGTCAGAAATCAGACCGCCGAACGCGCTTAGTCCAGCGGAAAATTTGGGAATCATGAACCGCTTAACGCCCAAGGCGCGCGCCATTTCGCCGATGTGGCATGCGGTGGCACCGCCGCCGGCGACGAAGTAACTCTCTCGGGGATCTATCCCCTCCTTGATGGTGATGTCCTCGATGGCTGCGATCATGGTGTGGCTTACGGTGCTGTGTATCGCATGGGCGGCTTCGAGGCGAGTTGTGCTGAGAGCGTCGGCGATACCTTGGATGGCCTTCTCGGCCGCGCCTTTGTCGAGCTTCATCCGCCCGCCAAGAAAATAGTAGGGGTCAATAATGCCAAGCACCACGTTCGCGTCCGTGACCGTAGGCTCGGTGCCGCCCGCACCATAGCAAACTGGCCCCGGACTTGCGCCCGCACTCTGAGGGCCGACGCGCAGCCATCCGCCGGCGTCAACCCATGCGATCGACCCTCCGCCAGCGCCGACCGAGCGGACATCAACCTTCGGAATGCCGAGCATGTCGAATTCGGTGATCATCGCTTCCGGTGAAATGATGATCTGCCCACCGCGCACCGCAGAAACATCAAAGGAGGTGCCGCCCATGTCGACAACAACGAGATCCGGTTGGTCACACAATCGCTTCGCGCCGACGGGAGCGAGCGTCGGCCCGGACATCACGCTGTAGATGGGTTTTGCTCGAATCTCCTCGGGCGGCATCATACCGCCCAGGCTATTCGCGACCATGAGCTCGTTGCTAAATCCCTCAGCGCGCAACGCGCTTTCAAGCTGCCTTATATAAAGGCTGACGATTGGTTGCAATGCGGCGTCGATCGCCGACGCGATCGCACGCCGGTATTCCCGGGAGACCGGATTCAGCTCGTAACTGAGCGTAACCGGCATGCCCGGCCAGGTTTCCAGAACGATTTCGCGCACCCGTCGCTCATGCGCCCCGTTCATGACCGACCACAGCAGGCATACCGCGATGGTCTCCACGTTGAGCCGACGGAAAACCTCGATCGCTTCGCGCACGTCGTCGTCCTCGAGCGGCGTGACCTCAGCGCCGGACGCATCGATCCGTCCGCGCACGCCCCGGGTTCTGACGCGCGGAACAAAGGGTTCGGGGAAATCCAGCCGCCATTGAAACGGTGGCTTTCGCGGCGCTTCGCGCAGGGTGAGGATATCTCGAAAGCCGTTGTTGCTGATCAGGCCAACGCGCGCATATTTTTCTTCAACCAGCGCGTTGGTCGCAACGGTCGTGCCGTGGACGATACGATCTGTTTGCTTGAGCAATTCGGGTGTGCTGATGCCATAACCTTCGGCAGCAAGAGAAATCGCGTTCATAAAACCGCGCTCGAACGCGCCGGGCGTGCTCGATGTCTTGAACATGCTCAACCGGCCGGCCTCATCGGCCACCACGCAGTCAGTGAATGTTCCGCCGATATCGATGCAGATGCGATAGGCCATCGGTTCAACCCTGCGCGCGCTTGGCGCGCCGAACCGCCGTGGCCGCGTCGTCAATGCGATACTCGATGCCGTTATCGGAGAGAACGATGATCACACCGTAGACCTCTTCTGCCTTTCCGGGGCTCAACCAGCCTCGGTTGACGGTAGCGGCTACGCGAGCAGGGTCGCGATTTAGCGGATCTCCATAACCGCCTCCCCCCGTTGTGACGAACGAAAAAGCTTCGCCCAGTTGGCAAATTTCCTCGTTAAAGGAGGGCAGCCTGGCCAGTTCGCTGTCCGTGGTTCTTTTCCAGTTTCGGGAGGGTGCGCCGTTGTGCCCGCCCAGCACCCCCTTGGCGGGGTATATATCGCCGTCGCTGCAATAGACGGCGGTCATCTGAGCATGGGTTGGACGGTAGGTCGCGATTGTTCCCGGCGCGCCATCCCACTCTCCGTGACCGAGGTTATCAATGGCCAATTCCCGGCACTCGAAAAGAATCGGGAACATGCTCTCGTCGACTTCTGTGGGGCTGAGAATTTGCATCCCGCCGTCCACCGGTCCGCCGTACGTTAGCCAGCCATCATGGTTCGGCAGACCGGGACCACCGCCGAACCCGATGAACATCTGGTTGACGTAAGTTTGATGGTCCTTACGCGGATCCTTGCCCGAGATCACGGCCAGGCCAAGCGCCTGTTGGTAGCCGCCCTCGGCCATGCCGTGCGGCGCACCCATTTGGGCGAAACAACAGGACACGGCGTTGACCAGGCGATCGGCGACATTAGTGGTCGCGACCGACGTGCCGACGGGGTAGCGCGGCCGGCCGACGATACAGTTGTCGCGCAGCAGGACCTTGACGCGTTGGGCGCTGCCCTCGTTGTGTGGAATAGTGTGATCGATGTTGTAGAAGACTCCGGCGCGGCACGCCGCGATCGAACATGTCTCGCTCAGATTGAGGCCTGCGTCGATGCAGTCGATATTGTCTCGAACATCGATCGTAATGAGCCCTTCATCCGGATCGACGGTTACGCTGGCACGCACCGGAATCCCATCGTCGGCAACGCCCGGCAAGGGGTCGTGTCGATTTTCGTAGGACCAAGTACCAGCGGGCAGTTTTTGAATGGCCGCGATCGCGCGCCGTTCGCCGTAGGCCATCCAATCCACGATGAAGGCCCTGATCGTCTCCTTGCCATATTTGTCGATACATTCGATCAAGCGCTTCTCGGCTGTTCGGCAGGCGCCGACTTGCGCAAGATAGTCGCCGTACCAAAGGTCCGGCACGCGCACTTTCATGCGGGCCATGCGGATGATGTCGCGAATTTCGTCGTAGCCGCGCTCGACCCGCACGCAGGGGAAATGCAGCCCCTCCTCGTAGATGGTCTTGGCGTAGGGCAAATATGTTGAGGGAATAGGCGCACCGACGTCGGCGTGGTGAGCGCGCGAGACCGTCCAAAACAAGGGCTCGCCGTCGCAGTATACCGGCACGCAAAGGGTGAGGTCAGCGTGGTGGGTTACGCCCGTATACGGGCAGTTGTTGAGAAACGCGTCGCCTTCTGCGATATCGTCGAAAAATTCGGTCAGCGGTTTGGTGGTCAAATCGATCGCGGCGGCGTGGATCGGGATGCACTCTTCAATGCAGACCAATCGATGGTCGTAGGTCAGGATGGCGCAGGACATGTCGCGCGCGATCTTGATGACCCCAGATTTGCTTGCTCGAAGGACCGTGTTGCTCATCTCGCGCAGGATGGCGCCGAACCTGCTAGACAGGACAGCACGAAGCGTAGAGTCGAACTGTGCCATCCCGTGGTCCGTCGCTTGGTTGCTGTGTTCCATCATTATCCGCTGCCAACTCTAGGGCGTGTTAGAGCGCGGAGCGTTGTAATCAAACTGAGTGTTATCGATAGCCATCGCACAATATTTTCCCCCATCCCCCCACTCGGTTTAATATTTGAATTTTGCTACGGAATTTTGCTACGAATCAAAGTTGATCCGCCAGAAATAGTTGTATCACTATATTTATACGTTAGCATAGCTCATGAGAGCGGTGTGAGAGTTTCTTAAGGATATACGGTTACATATTATAATTAAAGAAGCCCGCAAATATTTTGTCGTAATCGTCTATCGTTTATTTCAGCACTTGGTTGCTTGAGGCGGGTGACGAGCGAGAGAGAGAGAGTGATGGCTCAGGATCATTTGACCACCAGCGGTACGGAACCGGGTAGCTCGCGCGATACGGATTATCCAGGCCAACTCGGGTCGGCGTTCAAAGCCGCCAACTCCTTGGGACCGATTCTTGAGTTGCGCAATGTAGTCCACAAATACGGCGATGTAACGGCCGTGGACGACGTCTCCATCATAGCGCGGCAGGGAGAGTTTCTGACTCTTTTAGGGGAGAGTGGCTCTGGTAAAACCACGCTATTGCGCGTGATTTCCGGCCTGGAGACCCCCACAAGTATCGGAGAAATCCGCATTAACGGGGAAGATGTTGCGCTTACTCCGGCTTCGGATCGCAACTGCACGACAGTGTTCCAACACTACGCGTTGTTTCCGCATATGTCGGTTGGCGAGAATGTTGAATACGGTCTTCGCGTGCGCCGCGTCCGGCCCGTTGAGCGTCGCCGGCGCGCGATTGAGGCGCTCGAATTGGTCAGGCTCGCCGACAAGTATGAGAGGCGAGTTCATCAGTTGAGCGGCGGCGAGCGCCAGCGAATTTCCCTCGCGCGCGCGTTGGTTACTGAGCCGTCGATTCTGTTGTTGGACGAACCGCTCGGCGCGCTTGATGAAAAACTTCGCCTTGGCATGCAAGTCGAGTTGCTTGAACTACACAAGAAGCTCGGCATGACGTTTATCTATGTCACCCACAGTCAGGAAGAAGCCCTCACCATGAGTGATCGTGTTATCTTGATGCGTAATGGGAAAATCGTTCAGGAAGGTCCGCCACAGGCCCTCTTCGGCCTGCCGAACTCTCGTTTCGTCGCCGACTTCATGGGTGTCGAAAACCTGTTCGACGGGGAATTGGAATCCGTCAGCGGTGATATGGCCATCGCAAAGGTAGGCGCACATCGCTTCCGTGGGCGCTGCCGCGATCTCGGCGGGCGCAGCGTCGGCGAGCGTGTCACGCTGGCTATTCGGGCTGAGCGCGTGCAGTTCTCGAACGAAAACGCACCGGCTGAGGGCGAGCAGAATCAACTAGATTGCCGAGCGGGTACGATGATTTACAAGGGCAAGTATCTGGATCAGACCGTTGAAACGGATATCGGCGACTTTAAAGCGCGCATCTGGGACAGCAATTTTGAGATTTCGCGATACACCCACTTGTGGTGGCGCGCGGACGACGGCATAATAATTCCAAGTAACTAAACCAGCTGTGGAGCAATTGGGCTCCACTGCTCAGTTGCCAACAGAGGAGCGAGAAAGCATGAGTCAAAGTAGAGATTTGGTGAGCCCGTCGCGCCGGGACGTACTCAAAGGCGCCGCGGCAACCGCCGCTGTTACAGTTGCAGCAAGCAGCGCACTTGTTGGATCAGGGCAGAGCGTGAAAGCCGCGTCTAATGTTGTGAGGGGCTACGGTGTAACCACGTCTCAGTTAAAAGACTGGAGCATCATGGAGAAGGCCATCGGCATCAAGATGGAGTTCACGGGGACCAATGCCGACATCGGCACATTCATGCGGGACGTCATCTCGAACGACCTTGGCGAAACGCACGACATTTTTATCTTCGACGGCGGCACCGAGGACATCTTGGGTCCACAGGGTTATTACAGCGAAGTTATCGAGGACCATCCCGAGCTGTCGCTCTGGGCACGGACTTCCGATGACTGGAAGCGGACCGACCTTCAGCAGGATGGAAGCGGCAAGCAGTTTGGCGTTCCCGTTATAGGCAACGCGGACAGCTTCGGATATTTCCCCGCCTCGATCGGCGCCAATCCCAACGGCCTCGACGATATTAGCTGGAGCAAGATGTACGAGGACGAAGAGACCAAGGGGCGCGTTGCGATGGATCGCAGCTGGCTCTTGTCCAGTCCAGAGGTCGCCAACTATCTAAAACATCACGGTCGGGCCAAGATCGAAGATGTAGCCAATATGACCGGCGAAGAAGCCCGGGTCGTGGCGGATTTCGCCGCGGAACGAAAACGTGCCGGTCAATTCCGTACGCTCCACGCCGCGTTCGAAGAGCAAGTACAATTGCTCAGCACCCACGAGATTGATATAATCAACTGCTGGGAGCCGGCTACCAAGGAAGCCAACAACATCCTTGGTCCCAATACTGTGATGTACGCATTCACCGTGGAGGGCTATTACAAATGGGGCCACGGCGCCTATGTGCACTCCAAGGCGCTGAAGCGCGACAATGTAGACAACATTTACAAGGTGCTGAACTATTACCTGTCGGGCGAATATCGTGCCTATCAGGCGACCCAGCGTGGCTACGCCGGCCCCAACATGGATCTTGGCGTAAAATACGCGGAGGACAACGGGTGGCCCGAGGCTCAGGTCGAAGAGCTAAAGTGGACCGAAAAGAAGGTTGGCAAAAAATTTGAAAAGCCGTTCTTCGGTAAGCCCGCGGCGCCTAACGCGGATGTCATGGAAGAAGAGTGGCAGCGTTTCTTGAACGCCTGATACTCACCAATCGACGACAATGATACTAGCTCCGGTGCGCGGCGGGCTTGCGCCCACTCTGCGTACCGGAGCGGGTTCATGCACGAACTATGTTGGACTACTCTCGTAAAGACCTAATCAGCGACATTCGCGCATGGTACACCACTGCCTTCTCCGGAAATTGGGTCGTGCCAGCGTTCGTGGCGGTGTGGGTGGTTTTAGTCATCCTGCCACTGGTGGTCATGGTAGTTCACAGTTTCTTCGAGATGAAGAACTACCAGGTCGTCTACGACCCCTCCTTCAAGACATGGGATACTCTGATCGAAACCGGTCGCTGGACCGCGGTCACGCGCACCCTCCGAATCGTCTTTACCGTCACGTTGATCGAGCTCCTGGTCGCTTTTCCCTTCGCGCTGTGGCTTGCGAAAGTTTGCCAATCCAAGGCGACGAAGGCCGTGATAATTACGTTGTTGACCATCCCGTTTTTTCTCGACCCCTCTTCGCGCACCATCATCTGGCGTGCGATCCTGGGCAATACTGGCATCATCAACACTGTCCTGCTTGAACTCGGCATCATCTCCGAACCGATTGAATGGATGTTGTTTTCGGAGTTCGCGGTACATTTTGGCATGTTGACGCCATATTTCCCGACCATGGTGTTTCCCATTTTTCTTGTTGTGAACTTGATTGACGACGACTTTCTCGAGGCCAGTCGGGACCTGGGCGCAAGCCCGGTGCATACGCTCTGGTACATCATCTTGCCGCTTGCCTTGCCGGGGATCGTCGCGGGCATAGTGTTCACGCTGGTGCCTTTGATGGCGGCATGGGTTGAGCCCGATATGCTGGGCGGCGGTTTTGTGAATATGCTCGGCCCGTCGGTCGAGGCTGCTATCAGGAATCTAAAATATCCGATGGCCGCCGCCCTCTCGGTCGTCGTGATTCTGATGTTAGCCTTCCTTTTAGTGATGCTCATCGTGGTCATGCGAAAACAAGGATCGATGGGCAACATATTCCACGCGATGAAAAGATGACGGAGCACGGGAGCAACGAGGCCACTGCGACGGCCAGCAGCAAGGCGGCGCAAGGAAAATTGCTGACCTGGCGGCACGTTTTGTCGTGGAAAATCTGGACAAAGTTGGCAAAATGGATCGGCTTGATCCTCATTTTATTGACCTACATTCCTCTGGTTTGGCTGGCTGTGATGTCGTTCAGCGATCGGCCGCTTTCAGGCATCCCGTACCCACTGTCTTTCGACCATTACCGAGAGTTGTTCGATGATGAGCGTTGGATCGAGCCGCTCTGGGAAAGCGTCGTCATGGGGCTCGTGGTTGCGCTTGTCTGCATGATCGTGGCGACTGCGGTGGGCCGTGCGATCCCTCGCATGCGCAAGCCCGGCGGTGTGATCTTGATCGCGCTTGTGCCGCTCTTTGTGCCGGGGCTGACAATGGGTGCAGCGCTGTTCATTTTCATCCGCTCGTTTCTTGAGTTACGCCTGGGCCTCTGGTCTATATTCGTGGGCCACATCGTCTGGGCGATGCCGTTTTCGCTCCTGCTCGTCTTAATTATCGCGACGCGCTTTGACCATCGATTGTTGGAGGCCGCGGAGGATCTCGGCGCCAGAAAACGCCGACGGTTTTGGGACATAGAATTCCCGATCCTTCGGCCGGGCATCATCGGCGCGGGAATTTTCGGCTTTCTATTGTCCTTCAACGAACTTTTACGGTCGGTTTTCCTGCGTGGCTCCGAGACGACCATGCCGATATACAACTGGACCATGACTGCGTCGCACATGTCTCAGGTGCCCATCATCTTCTCGCTTTCGACGATCATCATGGGCATCACATTGCCGATACTGGGCGGCTTTTTCTGGCTCTTGTTCTCGAAGCTCGATCGAAGTTAACCGCCCTTTGCACGACGAAACGCCGTTGGGCTCAATCATCGCGCAAAATATCGAATGCGATGCTGATGCGGTCCTCCTCACCCTCGAAGGGAAGCGTGCGATGGAACACGTAGGACGGGAAGAGCAGTACCAGCCCTTCTTTGGGCTGGACGAGCTTGACCTCCAGTTCCGCGCGGATCTCGAAATCCCAGTAAGGCTTGCCAAATTCGATCCATCCCGCTGCCTCGCCGTCCGGCGCGGCAACCACCTTGGGCAACCGCACGTAATAGACGCCGCTCAACCAGGCCGATGGATGGATGTGGGGTACCTGATTGTCGCCCGCATTGAGGACAACGCCCCAGGCGCTAAGTTGCCAGCGCTCCGGGCGATTAGCGACAAACGGGTGGTTGGAATCCGCCGGTAGCGCGTCACGGTAAGCTTCAACGGCACGATCGATCATCTGTTCAAACGCGGCAATGGGGCCTGTGGCTTCGGTAAGCATCTCGCCGGTGTTTTTTCCACCGAACATCGAATAACTTTCACGGGCATCCACGAGCGTTGGATGTGCTTGAACATGGCGTGCTAATGCCTCGTTGAACGCGGTGAGGTCAGCAAAACCATCCGGCGTCTCCAGGCGATGCTGCCAAAAAAAGCGGTCGAGACCGATCAGCGCACGAGCCACTTCCGGGTTCCCCAAATCTCTCAAGGCGAGCGCCTTCAAGGATACCGCGCAGCTATGGCCGGGTCGGCGCGCGAGAAAGGCATCACACGCAGCGAGCGCGGCACCCGGATCGCCGCGATCGAAGTGAAGATGGACGTGCCTGGGCTTGCCGACCTCGAACAACGCGTCGAGCATTGCCGGCTTGAGCTTGGCGGTCGTCTCGAAGGCGTTGCGCGCTTCATCCAGCTGGCCCAGGGCATAAAGTACATTGCCCAGGGCAAGGTGGGCGTCAGCGAAACGTGGGTCATTCCGGGTGAGTCCGCTGAATATTTTAGCAGCCTCGTCGAGCCTATCCAGTGCGTGGAGCGCTAACCCACGCTGGAACGCGGCCTTCGCATAGTCCGGCCGAAGCTGGAGAGCGCGTTCGTAATTTCGTAATGCCGCATCGAAGTCGCCAGACTCGCGCTGCGAATTTCCTAGATTGAGGCAAAATTCTGGCGTTTCCGGCGCAAGCGCGATCGCGCGCAGATAGCTCGCGATCGCTTCGTCAGCATGACCAGCCGCCTGCAAAATATTTCCGAGATCGTTGTGCGCACCTGCGTCCGTCCCGTCGAGCGCGATCGCGCGGCGCAATAGCCCTACCGCCTCGCGAATCTCATCGAGTTGGAACGAAACCACCGCACAGCTCTTTAACGCCGCCCGGTGGCGGGGCTGTGCGGTAAGAACGCGCAGATAGAGAGCGCGCGCCTCGGGCAAACGATCCGTTCGCTGAAGTATGCTGGCTTGGCGCAATGCTTCGCGCACACGTGTCGGTGAGAGCAAAGGTTGACGATCAGCGGGGTGAAGCGTTTGTTGCTCAACTGATAAATTTATGGCTGGCGAAGCCGAATCTCGTTTTCGCATGCGCCTGTTCTGTCGCAGCTGATTTTTCGTCATCGACTTGCCCGTCGAGAGATGGAGAGTATTGCATGCTAGCATGGTTGAAGCGACCCGTCATACATTCTACCCCATAGGCCGAAAGGCGCCGTATTTAGCGAATATTGCACGCCCCTCCGCGCCGCTGTATCGTTTTGAGAATGCTGAGGTACGAGGGGAAAGGGAAGTGGAAAAGATCGACCCGGCGGCGACGCATCTTGCCGAGGAATTTCGCGCGAACCCGAGCGGGCCGCACAGCCCGGCGCTGCAGCGGGTGCTAAACATCATGCGCGGCGCGGCCATCGCCGGGAAGCATTTCCTCATCCACGACAAGGAGCGCCAAGTCTTCGTGCTCGCGCAGCTCCCGGCCGTGCTAGGTTCACCCGTCATCCGTCATGACGATCAAATTTTTGCGACCACCGATGAAGCCGAGTGGACCGTATTCAAGCTACGCTGGAGAGACCACACCGGCCGGACTCTAGCCGGTTAGGTGCGCTAGATATGCCGTTGCGGGTGCCACAATGAACGCGATCATCGGCTATTGCGATCCCTTTTGCGCCGCGCCGGGAGAGCCCGTGCGCTTCATGGTAAGCTGCGATGGCGTAGCGTCTTACCGGACTGAAATTGTCCGTCTCATCTGTGCCGACGATTCTCCGGGTGGGCCTGGCTACAAGGAAGAATGCATCGCAACTGCGCTGGATGACAGCTACCCCGGCGTTTACCAGGCGATCCATCCCGGCTCGTGGATGTATGTTGCGCCATGCGCGGATTTGGACGCGCTGACGAGCTTTAGCGTCCAGGCCTTCATTTGGCCGAGCACACCCGAAAAAGGTCGGCAAGGCGTCATCACACGGTGGTCCGACAGCGGCAGCACGGGGTTTGGGCTCTTTGTCGACGCGGCTGGTTGCGCAGCGTTTACGCTGGGTGACGCTGCCGGCAATACCGCGACGCTTAGCACCGGCGCGCGGTTCCTGCCGCGACAATGGTATTTCGTCGCCGCCAGCTACGACGCGGACACGCATGTTGCACGTGTCGTTCAGCGCCCGCTGAAATCGTTCCCCGGTATTGCCGATTCTGGCGAGGCTTCTGAGACGGTGACGCTCGGTGCTGTGCATGCTCCGGGGGTTCCGCTTGCTATCGCGGCCTTCGGCGGGGACCCTATACCGGGCGAGCCGCCTACCGCGGTAGCGCACTTCAACGGTAAGATCGACCGGCCACGCTTCGCTCGGCGCACCTTGAGCCCCAATGAGATGACCGCGCTCACCGAGTCCGACATTCCCTCGTATCTAGAAAGCGCAGTTGTCGCGGCCTGGGACTTCGCGCGCGATATGTCGTCAACGAAGGCGCATGATCTCTCACGCAATGAGCTCCACGGCACGCTGAACAATTTTCCAACGCGCGCGGTGACAGGCCACAACTGGACCGGCGAAGCCATGAGCTGGCGCGATGCACCGGATCATTACGGCGCGATCCATTTTCACGACGACGACATTTGTGATGCCGGATGGCAGGTAAGCTTCACGCTGGACGTGCCGGAGAAAGCGCGCAGTGGTATCTACGCTGCACGGCTCGCTTCGGGTGGGGTAGAAGAATACATCCCCTTCTGTGTCCGGCCGCCCCGCGGCACAACAAGCGCTAATATAGCCTTTCTCGTGCCGACCGCTACTTATATGGCCTATGCAAACTATGTAAGCTGGGCTGATTTGCCGGTCGCCGAAAAACTCTTTAGTGCGCTCTGGGTCGCGGAAGACGCGGACTTGTTTATCAATGAACATCGCGAATTTGGCGCCTCGACCTATGACAGCCACCTTGATGGCAGCGGCATATGCCACGGCTCGCGCCTGCGCCCGATGCTCAACCTTCGCCCCAAGCGGCGCCAGTTGTGGAACTTGAACGCGGACACGCATATCACCGATTGGCTTGAGGCCCTGGGTTTTCCCTACGACGTCATTACCGATGAAGATCTGCACCGCGAGGGGCTCGACATTCTATCGCCATATCGCGCCGTTGTGACCGGCACGCATCCCGAATATTACAGCCGAGAAATGCTCGATGCGCTCGAAGGCTACACTGCATCGGGCGGGCGCCTCGTCTACACAGGGGGCAACGGATTCTACTGGCGGATCGCCTTTCACCCCGAGACCACGGGCATTGTTGAAGTCCGTCGCTGCAACGGCACACGCAACTGGATCGCGCGGCCGGGAGAACATTACCACGCCTTCGACGGGCAATTCGGGGGAACCTGGCGCGAGTTGGGCCGTACGCCCAACCGCCTGGTCGGCGTTGGATTTGCTTCGGAAGGTTTCGACTATTCGACCCACTATGTGCGTCAACCCGATAGCTTCGATCCGCGTGCTGCTTTTATTTTCGAGGGCATTGGTAAAAACGAACATATCGGTAATTTTGGCTCGGTCGGCGGCGGCGCTTCGGGTATCGAGATCGATCGCGCCGACCAGGCGCTGGGTACGCCGCCTCACGCCCTCGTACTCGCTTCTTCGGATGGTCATTCCAACAACTATCTCGTCGTGCTCGAAGATATTCCCCTAAACTATCCTGGCACCGGTGGTGCGGAGAGTCCGCTGGTGCGGGCCGACTTGGTATTTTTTGAGACTGCGGAGGGCGGCGCAGTATTTTCCACGGGTTCGATCGCGTGGGCGGCCTCGCTAGCGCACAACGACTATAACAACAATGTTTCACGCATCACCGAAAACGTACTGCGGCGCTTTTTGGACGACACGCCGTTTTGAGTGGCGCGTCCGGTTGGCAATGGTGGAGCGAACAGCTCTACTAGGAAAAAGGAAACCGAGATGAGTCTAGGACCTGACTATACCGATGCGTACGAGATAACCGAAGACGATAGGAAGCTAGTCACGGCGTTTCGGCGTCAACCGATTGGCCAGCATTCGCCGGCCCTCCAGCGTATCCTGGTCAAGATGCGTGGTGAGCCTATCAAGGGAAAATACGTCCTCATCTGCCAAGAGTATCATAAGAAGTGGGCCCTCGCGCAAATGACTGGTAACCCGGAAAACCCTATCGAGATCGTTGAAGAGCGGGTGTTCTCCAACCTCGAAGACGCAGAGTGGGAGGTCTTCAAACGGCGTTGGGAAAAATACACTGGGCGGGATTTGGCGGAATGATGAAGATCACGGGTTATGGGGACCGCTACAGCGTCCGCCCCGGCGAAACTGTCCGTTTCATGGTGAGCTGCGATGGGTTGGAGCGCTACCGAGCCGATATTGTGCGCGTTATCAACGGAGACACCAACCCGGCGGGTCCTGGGTTTAATGAAGAGCTCGTCGAGACGCCGGTGAATGGCGATTATCCCGGTCACAAACAAGAGATCAACGCGGGCTCATACGTAGCGGTGTCGGGTGGCGCGTCCGTTTCGTGCCTCACGAGCATCCACGTACAAGCTATGATCTGGCCGACGACGCCCGAGAAACGCGAACAGGCGCTCATCGCAAAATGGGCGGCCGATGAAGAGGCGGGCTTTGCGCTGACGATCGACACGTCTGGTTGCCTCGCACTAAAGATTGGCGACGGTGCGGGCCAGACTGAGACCGTATCCACCGGTGTAGCGCTGCTCGCCCGAGAATGGTATTTCGTGGCCGCGAGCTTTGATGCGGCGGACGGGCACGTTACCCTCGTGCAGGAATGCTTGGCACGCTACGCACGCACAAATATGCAGAGCCGCGTTGTAGCCAAGGTAGGGGTGCGCCCCGCCATGAACAATGGCGCACCCCTCATGATGGGCGCTTGGCAGAATAGGCAGGAGGGTGATCGTATCGTCGCCGCCGCACACTACAACGGCAAGATTGATATGCCGCGAATTGCAGCGCGACCGCTCTCGGCCGATGAAATGATGGTCGCGCGTGCCACCGCCGCCCCCCATCTTGAGGGCGTCCTCATCGGCGCGTGGGATTTCTCCAAGGAGATCGACACGACTCGCGTGATCGATACCTCTCCCAACCAACTCCACGGCGAGGTGATTAACTTGCCGGCCCGCGCCATGAAGGGGCATAACTGGACCGGGCAGGAAATGAACTGGACCAACGCGCCCGAACAATACGGCGCGATCCATTTTCATGACGACGATATTTACGACGCTGGCTGGCAGGCGGACTTCGAATTCACCGTGCCCAAGGCGCTCAAGTCAGGTTTTTATGCGGCGCGTTTCACAGCGGGCGCGGAAGAAGAACGCGTGCCATTTTTCGTCGTGCCGCCCAAGGACCGGGCCAACGCACCCCTGGCGCTGCTCGTGCCCACGGCAAGTTACATGGCTTATGCTAACGACCACGGCATGCTCATGAGCGCCGATGCGGAGCTCGGCATGGGTCGTCTCGTAGTCCTGCAACCGCAGGATCTATTTTTGGGAAAGCATCCCGAGTTCGGCCGGTCGCTTTATGACACCCACGCTGACGGTAGTGGGGTTTGCCTCTCCTCGCGCCTTCGCCCGATGTTGAACATGCGCCCCAAATACCAAAGCTGGAACGGCGCGATGGGCTCCAGCTTGTGGCAATACAACGCCGACACCCACATCGTCGCATGGCTAGAGGCCACCGGCCAAAGCTACGACGTGATTACCGACGAAGAACTGCACGCAGAAGGCTCGAGCCTGCTCGCACGCTACCGCGCAGTCATGACATGCAGCCATCCCGAATATTACAGCACGGATATGCTGGACAGCGTGCAGACCTACGTCAACGATGGCGGACGGCTTATCTATATGGGCTCCAACGGCTTCTACTGGCGGATCGCGTTTCATAAGTCTTTGCCAGGCGTCATCGAGGTGCGGCGCGCAGAGGGTGGATGTCGGACATGGCACGCGGAGCCGGGTGAATATTATCACAGCTTCTCGGGGGAGTTTGGTGGGCTTTGGCTGCGCCAAGGCCGCCCGCCCCAAAAATTGGTTGGTGTCGGTTTTACGGCCGAGGGTTTCGACCTATGCTCTTATTACCTGCGCGCGTCCGACAGCTTCGATCCGAGGGCGGCCTTCATCTTCGACGGTGTTGGCAAAGATGAGCGAATTGGCGACTTTGGCTTAATCGGAGGGGGTGCGGCGGGCCTTGAGATTGATCGCGCCGACCGCGCGCTCGGCACGCCGCCGCACGCGCTCGTCCTCGCCTCATCCAAGGAGCATACCGACAACTATCTTGTTGTGCCGGAGGATATCTATTGCATGCGGTTAAACATCACTGCTTCCACGAGCCCGCTGGTGCGGGCCGATATGGTGTTCTACGAGACGCCGGGCGGAGGTGCGGTGTTCTCGACCGGTTCGATCGCCTGGTCGGGCTCGTTACTGCACAATGGTTGCGACAACAATGTCTCGCGCGTCACCCAAAATGTTGTTCGACGGTTCGTGTCCGATGAACCGTTCACCGATGCAGGATGACCCGTGCTGACATTGACACGTTAATTGAGTCAGTCGGCTGAAATTCGCCGCGACCCAAGTCAGGCTGCGAGGCAGCACTCCCTCCAGACGGCAAACGTCATGGCTCGAAACGTCTTGAAGGAGCGGCGCGATAGAAGATGGCGTTGGACGTAAAAAGCATTGTAGACAGCGGCGTGGATCGAAAGAAAGCGTTGGGCAGAACCCGGCGACTTGAACCGCTGCTGTTTTCGTTCTCGGCGTCGTACCGGTTGGTGTGAATTTTCAGCCCAATTGTTCGCCCGTAATCCCTGGTCGTGGACCGCGGTAAGCCGCTCCTTTCGGATCGCGACGGC
>Ga0114999_10004134_pt1 | contig 17769 bp, 16 predicted proteins | sample ArcticOcean_MG_C_3_FD_89820 | JGI IMG/M metagenome (GOLD analysis project Ga0114999, IMG submission 89820) | Marine microbial communities from western Arctic Ocean - ArcticOcean_MG_CB8_126 | ecosystem: Environmental > Aquatic > Marine > Oceanic | place: Arctic Ocean: Canada Basin | collected...
AGGCTGTGGGGGAGCGGGGCAGGGCAGGCCGCCCTTGGGCATCACAAACCGCCAGAGGCGGAATCCCCTACCGGCCGTCCCCGACATAACAACCCAACGCCTTCCCTTTCACTGCAATTGCTCAACTAAATTTTCCGCCGGATACGTAAGAATCTCAGCTAGGGTAGGATGGTAGTGGGGTATCTGCGCCAGATCGTGGACCGTACCATGGAAGTACATGATCGCAATGAGCTCGTGGATGAGCTCGCCGGCTTCGGGGCCGACGATGTGGGCACCGAGAAGCTCGCCAGTGCGCGGTTGGCAAAGCAGTTTGACGTGGCCGTGTGTCTCTCCCAAACACATAGACTTGCCGTGATCGTCAAAAGGGTAGGAAGCGACTAGGTAAGGGGTGTCTAGATCCTGGCATTCCTTTTCGCACAGACCGACGCTGGCTACAGCCGGGTCGGTGAACGTCACCTGGGCTGTGAGGCGGTCGTCGGTGCGGTGCGCTGGGCGGTCTGGGTGAGCGGCGTTGAAGCCAGCGACCTCGCCCTGTTGGATGGCGATGTGGACGATCTCGTGTAGGCCGTTGACATCGCCGACGGCGAAAATGTGGGGTTGACTGGTGCGCATTTCTGGGTTGACTACGATGCGGTCCTTTTCGACTTCGATCCCGGCCTCGGTTAGTTCGAGGCCGTCGGTATTGGGACGGCGGCCCAGAGCTTGGAGGATGACCTCGGCGCTGGCGCTGCACTCTTTTTCGCCATGGGAGAAGAAAGCGGTCTTGTGGCCGTCTTGCAGGGCGTAGCGGTGCAGCTGGGTAGCGGTGAAGACTTCCATACCTTCGGCGCGAAATTGTTCTTCTACTGGACGTGCCATATCTTCGTCGCCCATGGAGAGGATGTGGTGGCTGCGTTGGAGCAGGGTGACGCGGGTGCCAATGCGGTGATAGAATTGGGCCAGCTCGACGGCGATGGGGCCGCCGCCCAGGACTAGCATGGATTCGGGTTGCTGACGCAGGTCGAGGGCTTCGTCGCTGGTGATATAACCGACATCGTCGAGGCCGGGGATGGGAATGTGGCGCGGCAGTGAGCCAGTGGCGATAATGAAACGATCGGCTTCCAGCACTTGGTCGCCTACCTGGATTTGGTGAGGCGAGAGGAAGTGTGCTTTTTCTTCGTAGAGCGCAAAGCCGGGGTCGCGCAATTGTTCGATGCGGTAGTCGGCGAATTCGCGGATAAGCGCGTCTTTGCGGTCGATGATGGCGGCTAGGTCGGCGCTGGGCTCTACGGGGTTGAGGCCGAACTCGTGGGCGCGGCGCATAAGTGCGATGATGTCGGAGCAGCGCAGGATGGCTTTGCTGGGCATGCAGCCGCGCAGGATGCATAGGCCAGCCAAGGGGCCGTGGTCGATGATGGCCACATCGGCGCCGGCGTCGCGGGCGCTGCGGGCAGCGGCGTAGCCGGCCGAGCCGCCGCCGATTATGACGATGTCGTGTTTCATGCATTCTCCCGATTAATGACAGCTAGGTTTGTTTTATATATAACGGATGTCGTTGGTCTCAACAATGGGAGACCGTGAGGCATAGCCTTTTATAAAGCTTAGAAGTATATTCTCAACGGGTCTCAATACTTGACGATATGCGTAACTTTCGATCAAAATTCAAAAATATTTGCCGCCTCACAGCTATTGGCGCTTTGGTCGGTTTCTGGTCTCTCTGTAGCGGTTGCAGTGGCGAACTGCCCGAAGCCGAAAGTCGCGGGGCTCAACTCTATAAGAGAAGTTGTGCGGCCAAGGGGTGCCATGATCCGATCCCACCTCAGCGTGGAGGCAAGCGTTATTGGGATCGGCAATTTGAACGCATGAAGCCGCTGATGCGCAAGCAGGGACATACATTGCCCAGCGCTGCAGAGGAGCGCGAGATCCTCGCCTACTTGCACCGCCATGCCCAGTCTAACACGAATAAGGAGTGAGGCCATTGCGGCGGTGGATTTGGCAGCTTGGGCTCGTCGTCGCCTGTGGAGCTTGGGCTCAAAGTGACCCAGCGCCGGCGGCCGGCGCTGCTTACACTGTGCGCCACTACGACCCACGCATCCAGCAGGGCATTGATCTCATCTACAGTCTGCGCTATGATGAGGCCGAAGACTATTTCGCAGCTATCATCACGACCTATCCCGACAATCCAGTAGGGCATTTTTTCTTGGCCATGGTCGCCTGGTGGCGCGTGCTCATCGATTTGGAGGATCGCAGCCACGATGAGGCCTGCTACGCGCTGTTGGAGCAATGCATCAAGGTCTGCGATGCGCGCCTGAAAAGAGATGCGGACGACTTCGACGCCATTCTTTTTAAGGGTGGGGCCATTGGTTTTCGCGGTCGTTTGCGCGGCGACCGCAATCAATACCTCAAAGCGGCGCGCGACGGCATGCGCTGCCTGCCTCTATTGGACGCCAGCCAGAAATTAGAGCCGAGCAATAAGGATATTCTCTTTGGCCAGGGCATCTACAATTATTTTGCCGAGGTCATTCCCGAGCGTTATCCTGTGGTGCGGCCGGTGATGTGGTTTTTGCAAAAGGGCGATCGCCAAAAAGGCATAGAACAGTTGAAGGAGGTGGCGCAGAGTGGACACTATGCGCGCACTGAAGCTGCGTATTTCTTAGCGCGTATATACCGCGTTTTCGAAAAAGACAAATACGCCGCGCAGGCCTATTTGGAGCAACTCTACGGCCGTTATCCCGACAATGCCCTCTTCCATCGTTTTTTAGCGCGCAATTTGGTTGAGTTAGGGCAGTGGAAGCGGGGAGTCGAGCTCTACGAAGAAGTGATTCGGCGCAGTGAGGCGGGTCGCACCGGGTACCATTTGCGCGGCCATATTGAAGCGCTCTATCACTTGGGCAAGTTTGCTCTTTATCGCTACCAGCTAAATCTCGCCGAAACGCGTTTTGCTGCAGCAGGGCGATTGGGCGCGGCGCTGGATCATCCAGAAGAAAATGCTTTTGCCGTCATGGCCCGCCTGATGCTGGGCATGGCCTATGATGCCCAGGGCAAACGGCAGGAAGCGCTGGTCTGTTATGAGCAGGTCAAGGGGATGGAAGAGCACGGCGATAGCCGCAAGTTGGCGCGCAAGTACCTAAAAGAGCCTTATCGGGGGCAGCGCTGAACAAAGTATTGTTGTTCTCGCTTTGGCGATTTCAGCTGCCCACAGAGATCAATCCATCTGGGCTAATTTCTCAATTTCTTCGTTGTAGATGCGCAGCAAATCCTGATACATCATATAACCTAGGAAGGTCTCGCTGTTTTCCTCCCGGCGCAGGACGGGCAGTTTGTCAAAGCCGCTGTTGAGTAGTTTTTCCATCGCTCCGTGTAGGTCGTCTTCTTCGTAAATGGGCTCGTAGCTCTCGGGCAGCACGTCCTCGATGAGAATGAGGTTCTTGAGGAATTCGTCGTCGGGCAGGTCCAGATCATCGAGGCGGATCATGCCGCGCAGGCGGTCCTCAGCGTCGAGCACGACAAAGTGGAGGTGGCCCAATTTCTTGCTGAGCGCGTTGAGCGAAAAATAGGGCATTTGGTTGTAGACCACGGCCTCGGAGGTATTGTGCAGGTGCGGGAAGACTTCGCCGACGCCCAGGTTTTGCAGCACGTCGATAGTGAAATCCTTGAGGTGGGCCGGCGAGTGAAATTTGTTCTGCACCTGGTTGCGGTAGATGGAAAAGCCGCGGGCAAAGATGAGGGCGAAGGCGCTGACCAGCATGAGCGGCGGCAAAAGTTCGTAACTGCCGCTCATCTCGCTGACAATAATGAGGGCGGCCAGCGGGGTATTGGCTACGGCGCCAAAGAAACTGGCCATGCCCACCACCACATAGGCGGTCGGTTGCTGCACGACGTCGGGAAAGTAATGGTGGCCCACCAGGCCCACGGCGCCGCCCAGCATGCCGCCGATGAAGAGGGAGGGGCCAAAAAGTCCGCCCGAGCCGCCGCTGGCCGTGGTGCAGCAGGAGGACACGGCTTTAAAAAGAGCCAATAAAAGTAAAATGCGCAGGCCGAGTTGGCCGCTGATGCCCGCCTGGATGACCCCGAAGCCGCCGCCCAAAATGCGCATATCGATCAGGGCCATCAGGCCGACCAGCAAACCGCCTAGCGCCGCCAGTAGGTAGGGGGGCAGGGGCAAGCGGCCGAAGCAGCGCTCGCGGAAAAATTTTAACATTTGCACATAGAGGATGCCCGCCAGCGCGCAAAGCGCACCGAGGACGAGATAGAAGAACAATTCGCGCACGTCGGTGAAGGAGAACGGGGGGATGGCAAAGATATGCGAGAAACCAAAGAACCACATATACACCGCGTAGGCGGTGCAAGAACTGATGACGCAGGGAATCAGCGCATCGCTCTCGAAGTCTTCGCGGTAGAGCACTTCGACGCTAGTGATGGCGCCGCCCAATGGGGCGCGAAAAATGGCGCCGACCCCGCCGGCCGTGCCGGCCAGCAGCAGGATGCGGCGCTGTGCAGTGGACAGTTTGAGCTGCGTTGCCACCCAACTGCCCAGCGCGGCACCAATCTGTGTGACGGGACCTTCCTTGCCGGCCGAGCCGCCGCTGGCTACAGTGAAGATAGTAGCTAATGCCTTGATAGGGGCAACGATGGGGCGGATGAGGCCGCGCTGGTTGTGGAAGGCGTCGATCATGGCGTCGGTGCCTGGTCCTGCTGTCTCGGGGGCCCAGCGGTAGGCCAGCAAACCGCCGATCAGGGCGCCAAAGGCAGGCAATAAGACGAGGATCCATGGGTGGGGACTGGCAGCTGGGTCGCCGAGAAAGGAAAAATTGAAGGTGACGGCACCGGCCGGTTTGGCTAGGGTAAGACCGGCCAGTTTTTCCATGAAAATGAATTGGGCCAATTCAAGGCCGTAAGTAAAAAGGGCGACGACCAGGCCGGCAATTACGCCGACTAGAGCGCTGTAGAGATAGATGCGCGAGGAGAAGTCGAAACGCAGGTAAGTTTTTAGAAATTGCCCCAGGCGGGTATAGACCGCAGTGGTATCCTCACTCATGCGGTTCTTCTTGGCGCCACTGGCGCAAAATTTCGAAGACGGTGACGGCGCAGGCGGCGGCAACATTGAGCGAATTTTTGTAGCCGTACATGGGAATCTCGATCAATTGGTCGCACTGTTCCAACACTGTGGAGCTAACGCCCAGCGCTTCATTGCCCAGGACCAGAGCCACGGGTTGCGGATAGCGCAGCGCAGCGTAGCTGCTGCTGTGCGAGGTTGTTTCTAGGGCCCAAACCGGAATGCCCTCCTCTTTGAGAGCGCCGACGGCCGCAGCCGTAGTATCAAAGTGGGCGGTGTCGATGTAGTCGAGGGTGCCCAGGGCGGTTTTGTCCAGTTTGGGATGGGGCGGGTGGGCGGTGTAGCCGCAGGTGAGGATGCGGGCGAGGCGGGCGGTGTCGGCGGTGCGGAAGATGGACCCTACATTAAAGGCGCTGCGCAAATTGTCGAGCACTAGGTGGACGGGGTGTTTGGGTAGGCGGCGGTACTGGTCCAGGCTCAACTCGGCGTCGTGGTTGCGGACTGCAAAAGTGGTCTCCTTGCCGTAATTGCCCGGCTCGAGCTTGCTCATGCGCCGGCCACTCCTTGGAGGGGGACGACCTGCCCTTGAGCTGCCGAGCGCTGCCCCGCTTCGAGGACGGCCATGACGGCGCGCACACTCTCGGGGCGGACCGCCAGTTTTTCGCGATCCTGCAGGGCCGCGGCGATGTTTTCGTAGAAGCAGCGCCAGCGGCCGGGCACCGTTTCGAGCACCGTTTCGGCGCTCTGGCCGGCTACTTCGCTGTAGAGTCGGGCGCGGTGGGCCGGGTCTTCGTGGGCGGCGTCGATATTGCCGGCGATCATGGCGCTCTCTTGTGGGTCGAGGCCTTCTTTGACGAGGGAGCCTTTAGTGCCCAATAGGTACCAACGCGGTTTACTGGGGCGCATCAGCGATGAGGTGTTTATATGTACGTCGACGCCGTTGGCAAAGGTGATGATGCAGTGGGCGTGATCTTCTACATCGGTCTGCCAGCCCTTGGTAAAGAAACGAGCGTAGACCTGCTGCACCGGGGCGGGCACCAATTGCAGTGCCTGGTCGATGAGGTGGGCGCCTAAATCGAAGAATTTGCCACCGCCATGTTCTTGCTCGCTGCGCCAGCCGCGCGGCAGACCGTACTGTCCCCAAGTCATCTCGATGAGGAAGGGGTCGCCTAGCAAGCCTTCCTCGAGGACGCGGCGCACGGTCAGATAACCGCCATCCCAGCGGCGGTTCTGGAAAACGCTGAAGAGGCGGTCGCAGCGGTGGCTGGCCGCGAGCATGGCATCGGCCTCTTCCAAGTTCAAGCACAGGGGTTTGTCGGTAACCACGTGTTTGCCGGCTTCCATGGCCTGGATGGCCTGGGGGGCATGCAGGTCGTTGGGCGTAGCCAGCACCACCAGATCGACTTGTGGGTCGTCTAGTGCCTCCTCAAAGCGGGCGAAGGTGACGACGCCTAAGTCGCGCTGGATCTGGGCGCGGGCGTCGGCGCGGCTGGTGACAATGCCGTAGAGATTGAGGCCGTCGGCCAGGCCGACCAGGTAGGCGTGGAAGCAGCGGCCGGCAAAGCCGTAGCCGACGACGACGACGTTGGGTTTGTCCATATGAAAATCACCGGTTTTTGAATATAGGGATGAATTTTTATATTAAGTCCGGTCCCGTTATAAAGCAAGCTTTCAGGAGATTGATTATGTGCATCAGCGAGTATCGATAGATCTTTTCTGGTGGCGCGTGGCTCAATAGTAAAGAACGAGGTATCTTCTGTGCAGGGAACATCCGATCGCGGCGGCGCATCCTTTTAATAGAGATCCTGTCCAGATCGTTTCCATGTGCAGCTAAGGGGTTGGAGCTTGAAGAGAGTGGTAAAGAAATGGCCAGTGGTTTTACTGCTCTTCCTGCTGGGGTGCGCAGCGGGGTATTCAAAGTATATGGGTGCCCCCCTAAAGAATATGGCTAGAGGGGATTACGCCGGTGCCCTGGCCAAACTGGAGAAGCCAGAGGGTAAGACCAATCGTCTGCTCTATTACTTTGAGAAGGGCCTGCTGCTGCATTACCAGGGGGAGTACGAGACGTCCAACCAGGTTTTTGCCCAGGCCGAGCGTCTCATCGACCAGCTCTACACCAAGTCGGTTTCGCGCGAGATTGCCTCGCTTCTGACCAACGACGCCATCCGCGCCTACAGTGGCGAGGAGTTCGAGCGCGCCCTCATCCACTATTATCGGGCGCTCAATTACCAGTATCTGGGCCAGCCGCAGGAGGCGTTGGTGGAGTGCCGCAAGGCCAATTTGCGTCTGGAGGATTTCGCTGCCAAAGCCGAATACAAACTCACTTACAAAAACGATGCCTTCATCCAGTATATGACCGGGCTGTTTTTTGAGGCCGAAGGTGAGTTGAACGATGCCTACATATCCTATAAGGACGCCGACAAGGGTTATCGAGCTTACGCCGAAGCGTTTGGCATCCAGCCGCCCAAAATGCTGGGCTCAGACTTGGCGCGCCTGTCGTTCAAATTAGGCTACCGGGCCGAGGGGATCGCCTACAGCGAGCGCTACGGCCTCAAACTCGGCGATTGGGCTTCGAGCCAGGACGGCGAAGTGATTTTCTTTGTCGAGCACGGTTTTATTGCTCGTAAGTATCAGCAGGAGATCAACCTGCCGATTTTGGAGAGCGACCCCAATGGCAATGTGTGGGTGGCTTCGGAGCGTGCCGTCTACCGCTATCGGCACCAGCCCTACGCCCACCACCGCGCCAAGGTCAAGTATTGGCTGAGGGTGGCCTTGCCCGAGTACCGCGAGCAGCCTTCCAAGGTGCGGCAGGTGCGCCTGCGCGGCGGCGGGCGGCATGCCGACGGCGCCCTGGTGGAAAATCTGGACGCTATTGCACAAAAGAATTTCCGCGATAAGGAGGGCACCATCCTGCTGCGCACGGTGGCGCGCTCTCTGGCCAAGTATGTGGCGACGCAGAAGGCGGAGGACGAGAGCGAGCTTCTGGGGTTTCTGGTTAATTTGTTTGGCGCCGCGACTGAGGCGGCCGATACGCGCAGTTGGCTGGCCCTGCCGTCGCAGATCCGCATGGTGCGTTTTTCGTTGCCGCCGGGAACAGTTGACCTAGAATTGGAGTTTTTAAATGAGAGAGGCGCTATATTAGAGGTAAAGGAATTTCCCGGCGTCGAGGTGCAGGTGGGCAAGCCGGTATTTTTGAGTTATAGGTCTTATCTTTGAGAGGGAGTGCTTTTATGCGCAATGTGTGGTCGATCATCGGGTTGGCGTTCTTGCTGAGCTGGGGCGTGACCGCGGCTCAAAAGGCGTCGCCGGCCGGGGCTTCTGGCACCCAGAATGTGCTGGAGGACGGCCTTATATTTAATATCGTCGAGTGGGACGGCGAAAAGTTACCGCCCATCTACGAGCGCTCGGACCAATTGCCGCTGACTTTGGCCGATGTGAAAAAGCTCAGCGACCATAAGTTTGGTACTGCGGCCATTGTTAAAATGATCCAGGAACGCCGCTGTGCCTGCGACGCTTCGGTCGATGCGCTGGTGGAGCTGAAAGTAGCCGGCGTGCCCGAGGAGGTGGTCCAGGCTGTTTCGCTGCATTCGCTACCGCCCAACCGCTCCTTGCGCCTGGCCATCAGTGTCGATTTCGAGGGTTTGGGGGGCGGTAAGGATATTTCCAATCAGGCGCGGCGCGGTTACATTTATCTGATTGTTCCCGACGGCAAGCGCGAGCGCGTCTTCAGCGGCAATCTCAATACCATTCTGGCTGGTAAGTGGCGCGATGATACGTTGGTGGATCGCACCGATTTATTATTGCCCAAGAAGGTGCGGCGCGTGGTTTTTACGGCCAATGTGCCGTTGAAGACCTACGGGGAGAAAGAGGCGCTGGTTTTTGTTTCGACCAAACCCGATATCTACACCTCTGCGGATATTCCGGCGGCAGACCGGGCCGGCGTTAAGCGTTATAAGATTGCTTATCCAGAGAGTTCGTTGTTGCAGATTTGTTCGCTGAATGTGCTTTTTCGGCAAGATCAGATGTTGCCGGATACCTGGCATTTTGTGCGCTCGCATTTTGAGTGCGAGTGGGATTGAGTCATTTGGTTAATGTTAGCGTAGAATTTAAAAGTATTGCGAGCTATTGAGAAAGGGAGAGCGTTATGAGACGTCTCGTTATAGGATGTGCATTTTTGGCTGCGGCAATGAGTGTGACGGCCTGTGGAGGACCGCGGGCGTTCACCCGGGGGTCGTATGAAGATCCCAGTGAGATCGTGTTGCTCGACGATAAGTGGAACCCCAGCGATATGCAGCTGGTGGCCAAAACGATGATCAATTCGATGGAGGCCTGGTACGACGCCAATACCATTTCCGATAAACCCAAGGTCATCTTGGAGATGCCCAGAAACCGCACCACCGAACACATTGACATGCTGGCGCTCTACGAACATATCAGGACGGCGTTGATCAACAGTGGCAAGTTTGGATTTTTGGATAAGGACGCGCGTCAGGAAATTGCCGACGAGATGCAATACCAGGGTTCCGGCTACGTCGATCCCAGCGAGGCTATAACGCCCGGCAAGCAGAAAGCGGCGTCGTATTTAATGGGGGGCAGTATCACTTCCACAATTCAGGAAGTGGGCAAGAATAAAGTGATATACTATAAGGCAACTTTTAAGCTGACCGATATCGAAACTACGGAGATTCTGTGGACGGACCACAAGGAGATCCGCAAAGACTTCAAGAAGAAGAGCATAGGCTTCTAGAGAGGGGATAGACTCCATGGTGCGATGGCTGGTATTGATGCTGTGTCTGGCGTTTGGCACGGTCGGTGCCGAAGAGCCCGAGCCTGGCCGCACGGACGGGCCGGAGGGCAGCGAGTACGGTACGGGGGGTTACAGAAATTACCGCACGGGCGGGGAATTCTATATAGAGGGTTTTTTCGGTTCTGCTTCGGTAGATTTCGAGGTGGAGGGGGAGCGGGATAATCAATCGGAGACGGATCTGATGAGTGGGATCGGGGTGGGTTATATGGTTGAGGATTGGCTCTCTTTTCAGGTGGGCTATGGGGTGATTTCGGATCAGGATATTAGTTTGTTGAGTGCCGGGACGCGGACTTATTCCGATTATTTACCGTTCAGTTATTTCTTTTCGGTGGATGGTGAGTTGTTTATTCCGGATCAGGGGGATAGTAAGTTTGCGGTTGTACCGGGGGCGGGGGTTGAGTTGTTGTTGACGGAGAAGTTGCGGGTGGGGTTGAGTTATCAGCATGATTTTGTTTTTTCGGATGAGAATTTGGATATAGATCGGGTTATGGCGCGGGTGCATTTTAGGTTTTAGGTGTTTGCGTTTTGCTTGTGGTGGGACGGTCAGCTAGGAGCCCGGCGAGAATGAGCGAGAGGTTAAGCCCAAATCGCGTTACACGCCAACGCCCGTTTCACTACTTACCCGATCAATTCCAAAAAATAACGATGTACGGTCAAATCGTCCGTGAGTTCCGGATGGAACGACGCTACGACGACGTTATCCTGCCGCGCCATAACACAATCGTCGCGGCAGGTGGCCAGCCGTTCTACGCCGTCGCCTAGCTCAACAATGCGCGGGGCACGAATGAAAATCATGTACAAGTCTTTGTCGGTGCCGTTGGCGTGGAAGGTACCGGGGCCTTCAAAGCTGTCGACCTGGCGGCCGTAGCTATTGCGTTCTACAGCGATGTCGATCAAGCCCAGGGATTTTTGTGGCGGGTTATCGACTTGGCGGGCTAATAAAATCATGCCGGCGCAGGTGCCCAAGATGGGTTTACCGGCGTCGGCAAAATTTTGTAAGGACTCCCAGAAATTAGAGGAGTCCATCAATTTGATTAAAGTCGTGCTCTCGCCGCCGGGAATGACGAGGCCGTCGAGGTCGGCGAGTAGCTCGGGCTTTTTGACGACTTTTGCGGTGGCGCCGGCCTGTTCCAGCATGCGGCAGTGGGCCGCGTAGTCTCCTTGGAGGCCGAGGACACCGATCATTTAAGGTTACCAGCCCCGGGTTTGGAGCAGGTCCTTTTCGTCGAGCGTGTCTATGTTGATGCCGACCATGGCCTCGCCCAAGTTTTCGGAGACGCGAATCAGCACATCGGGGTCTTCGTAGTGGGTGGTGGCTTCGACGATGGCTTTGGCGCGTATTTCGGGGTCGCCCGACTTGAAGATGCCCGAGCCCACGAAGACGGCCTGAGCACCCAGCTGCATCATCAGCGAGGCATCGGCCGGAGTGGCGATGCCGCCGGCGGCGAAATTGGGCACTGGCAGTTCACCGGTCTCGGCGACTAGGCAGACTAATTCGTAGGGGGCGCCTAGATCTTTGGCCGCTGTCATTAGTTGTTCGGGGCGCAGGGTGGTGAGGCGGCGCAGCTCGTCGGTGACGGTGCGCATATGGCGCACGGCCTCGACGATATTGCCGGAGCCGGCCTCGCCCTTGGTGCGGATCATGGCGGCACCCTCGCCAATGCGGCGCAGGGCCTCGCCCAGGTTGCGGCAACCGCAGACGAAAGGTACGTCAAAGGCAAATTTGTCGACGTGGTAGTGTTCGTCGGCCGGCGTTAAGACCTCGCTCTCATCGACGTAATCGACGCCCAAAGCCTGCAACATCTGGGCTTCGGCAAAGTGGCCGATGCGGCACTTGGCCATGACCGGGATGCTGGCCACTTTCATGATCTCGCGCAGTTTTTCGATGCTGGACATGCGGGACACACCACCTTCGGCGCGGATGTCGGCGGGGACGCGCTCTAACGCCATGACAGCGGTGGCGCCGGCGTCTTCGGCGATTTTGGCTTGGTCGGCGGTGACCACATCCATGATGACGCCGCCTTTGAGCATTTCGGCCAGGCCGGTTTTGAGGCGCGGGGTGCCCGTCTGGGCGGATTGACCGTTGGTGTTCTCGCTCATAGCCCGAACTCCTTATTGATTGTTCCGATAAATGGGTATTTACTTGTCTAAGTACCTCATAGAACATAGGAAAGAAATTGGGCGGCGCAAAGGACAGGATGGGATTTTTTTGCAGGACAGCAAGTGGATGTTGCGGCGGGGCGGTTGTAGGTCAAATTTTAATCATGTAGATTGGCCGCGAAATCTTTGTACATAGGTGTGGATCAGGCTCCAGGCGAAGAGGCGGAGGGCGAGCAGGTAGGAGAGCAGGCCGAGCACGAGGGCGAGGATGAAGCGGACTAAGGGGTCGTCGCCGAGGAAGGGACGGCTCAGCAGCAGGACGACCAGGACGGTGGCAGTGACCAAGAGGGGGCGACCGAAAGCTTTGAGGTAGGTGGTAAAGTCGAGGCCGATGAGGCGGTTGACCAGGTACTGGGAGACGGGCAGGGCAAGTAGCGCAAAGGCGGCGACGACGGCGGCGATACCAGCGATATCTTCGCCCTGTTCGCCACCAATTCCCCCGTAGTGGATGCCGTAGTAGAGGCCGGGAAAGAGTAGGATGAGGGTGGCCAGGGTCCAGCGGAAGGCCCAGTCGGCTTTGCCTTTGGCCAGGTAGACGGAGCCGACGACTGTGCCGACTGATTTAAACATGCCGGCCACGCAGAGTAAGCGAAAAGCGTCGACGGCCGGCAGCATTTCTATCTTGGTGAAGTGCAGGATTTCGGGTGCAAAGATTAGCAAACCGGTCAAAAAGGGCCAGGAGAACAAGGCGATGCTCTGCACCGATTTGAGATAGATCCGCCGCAATAGGGCGTCGTCTTCCTGGATGGTCGAGAAAGCGGGGAAGCTGACCCGGGTGATGGTGGTGGCGGCGCGGGTCAGCGGCATCATGGTGAAGCGGTAGGCAAAGGCGTAGAGGGCTAGGTTGACGTCTCCCAAGCTAAAAAAAACAATAAAGAAACTGTCCAGTCGGCTCCTGAGATGATTAGCGCAATTGGCGCCGGTGGTGTTGAGGCCAAAGGGCAGCAATTGACGCAGAGCGTCGGTGTTAAAGCGCAGACGCAGGCGTCGAGTTGAGGCACGCCAGAGGCCGCCTAGGTGGGCGACTTCGCGGGCGAGGGCGTTAGCGATGGGGACTAGGAAAATTAGGTTGCCCAAGAAAGTGAAGATTCCCGCCAGCGCGGCGCAGACGACGGCGAAGATTTCGGCCTTGGCGATGGCGGAAAAATTGAGACTGCGCTGCAGGGGGGCACGGACGACGCCGGAGACGGCGGCAAAGGGAATGAAGAGGCTGAGGTAGATGAGGACCTGGGCGAATTGTTCCGGGTTCGGGTCGGTGGTAAAATCCTCAATAAACGACAGGCGGGCGATGGTGGGAGCCAGCACAATGAGGGCGGCGGTAATGCTCAGACCGACTAGTAGATTGGTCCAGAATGCCGAGTTGAAGTGGTCGTCGCTCGGGTCGCGGCGCTGGACCAGGGCCGAGCCCAGGCCGAGATCGGCGACTAGGGCCAAAAAGACCACCAGTGGCAGCACGGCTTCGAATTGCCCTAGGGTTTCCAGCGGCAGCCATTTGTAGAACAGAAAATTGACGACGAGTTGGATGGCGACCGAGCTGCCGGTCCACAAAACGCCGCGCAGGGCTCGGGTGGAAAGGGATTGGTTTTCCAAGCTGTATTTTCACTCCGCCAGATCGAGGCCGGCAATCAGGGTTTGAGCCAGTAGCGCGCTTCCCGGTCGATGTGGTGTAGATAGGCGTTGATGGCGTTTTCTTGCATGTATTCGTCGACGGCTTTCTTGCAGCCGGCGTAACAGCCGTAATCATCTATTATAATAAAACCGCCGCGGACTACTTTGTCGTAGAGGTGTTGCAGGCAGACGCGGGTAGAGTCGTACCAGTCGCCGTCGAGCCGCAAAATTGCTATATCGCCTAATTCTGCAGCTGTCTGCGGCAGGGTATCTTGGAACCAGCCTTCATGGTAGTGCAGGTGTGTTTTTGGATAACCGATGCGCTCTTCTAATAGTTCTTTATTGGCGGCGAGCGTGCCCGTTTCGCGGTAGGCGTTTTTGAGGGCTACCAATTGGCCGTCGGCTTTGCCGCCTGCCTCGCGGGCAAAACGTACCGCTGCCTCGCCGTCGACGGCGGCGTTGGGCTCGGGGATGCCGGCAAAGGAATCGAAGAGGTGCAAATGTCGGCGGGTCTGGCCGTGGGCGAGGTTGGCCAGGGCCATCAGTCCCACGGCGCCGCCCTTCCAAGTGCCGCATTCGACAAAGCTGCCGGCCAGGCCTTGGCGTTCGCAGAATACGGCCTGCTGGTAGAGCGTGACCAGTTTCTCGTAGACGACCATGGTATGGGAGCGCACCGCGTCAATGTGCTGGCGAGCTTCCTGCTCCAAATCGTAGGTGCAGTGGTCGCCAGCTTCTACTACGGCGTATCCCATTTTATGGGCGATGCTATTGAGTAGACGTTTCAGCATGGACGGCTGGATGGTTTAGGTTTGCTGGAAAAGAGTAGCATATGGAAGATAGCCCTTCTCCTGGGGCGCACAATGCGGTGGCATTCAGGTGGAGGGGCGCCATTTTTTTTCGAAGACTTGTTGTAATAAAACTTCAAATGTGAGATAACGACACAACACGGCGGAGCGGTCGCTGTGGTTGCTGTGTTCTGCCCAAGCGCGATGCACTTCTTGGCGGGGAATATATTCCGGGTAGAGGGCGGCGGGGTTGTGCAAGATCTTGTCGATCAGCGAGTGGGCCGGTTCTTGGCGTAGCCAATTGGCGTAGTCAACAAAGCTGGTGTTGCCACGGCGCAGCGCCCGCCGGGCGCGGCCGGCCCAGCGCGGCCAGGTGATGGGGACGCCGGTAGACTGCCAGGGGATGCGCCGGTAGAATTGGGGAAAAGCGTGCAAGAGCATTTTGCGGTAGAGGTGGTTGCCGCGTTTGAGGTGGTCGGGCACGGCGTAGAGCAATTGCTGAAAATTATTGTCCATGAAAGGCAGGCGGTACTCGAGGCCGTGGAAAGTGCCCAGCATCAGGGCAAAGAGACCAAAGGAACGCATGCGGTGGTCGACGTAGAAGGCGTGGGCCGAGCCGAGGCGGGCAAAATAACTCTCCAGGTCGGTCAGGAGGTCGGGATGGGCGGTCGTATCCACGCCCAATCTGTATTCGAGGTGGTGGGCCAGATCAGCGGCATCGAAGAGATGGCCGCCGCCGGCCAGGCCGTCGCCCCCAGCGCCGTTGAGCGAGAAGGTGAAGAGGCTTTTGATATGCTGGACGGCTTCAATGCTGTGCATGTGCATGAGGTCGAGCATGCCGTCGCTCCACCACACGCTGTCCAGGCGCGGCGCCAGCCAATTTTCAGCGTCGATGTCAAAGCAGTGGTGTTCTACCCCCTTGAGGTCGGCGGCGCGGGCGGCGATGCGGCTGTCGGGGCTGTTGGCGCGGCCAAAAGTAAGGGTGGGAAAAGAGGTGTCGGGCAGGGCGGCGAGAATGGCGCGCGAGTCCAAACCGCCGCTCAGGACCAGGCCGACGCGTTCTGGCGGCTGGCAGCGCCGCTCTACGCCAGCTGTGAAGAGGGCGCCTAACTCGGCGGCTAATTCGTCTTCGTTTGGTTGGTAAATGGGGACGATTTTATCCCACCACCAATATCGTTGGGTCGTTGAGGTGCCGGCGCGTAGGTCCCAGGTTAAGACGCAGGCAGCGGGCAGGCGTTGGATGCCCTCGAACCAGGTCAGATTGTCGTGCAGGTAGCCGACGCCCAAGAAGACGTCGAGGGCGCGGCGATCGATGCGTAGGGAGAAACCGGGCAATGCCCACAGGGCCTTGGCTTCCGATGCCCAGGCTAGGTTTTGTTGGTGTACGGTCCAGTAGAGAGGACGCAGCCCATAGCGGTCGGAGATGAGGTGGAGTTGTTGGGCCGGGGCGTCGTAGACGACGGCGGTGTAGAGGCCGTCGATTTCGCCGAGTCGTTTGCGGAAGGTCTCTTGGCGGTAGAGGGTGAGCAGGAGTTGCGGGTCGGTCGAGGCGTCTGGATCAATCTCGGTGCGGTTGTAGAATTCGCCTTCTAACCAGACGAAGAGGCCGTCGTCGCCGTGCGGTTGCGCTGCGGGTTGGAGGGTGGTGGTATGGCAGCGGGTGGCGCAGAGGGCGGTATCGCAGTAAGGCGTGTCGACGGCATAGGTGTTATAGTGGCGAATGGCAGCCTGCATGGCTTGCAGGGCCGCCTGGGCTTGGGCGCTGGCAGTGGAACCGATGGTGAGGCCCACTAAGCCCGGCATGGACTAGACCTCACGCAAGCTGTTTCAGTCGTAGGCCAGCAGGGAGCGCACATACTCGAGGTTGCGAAAGGAATTGGCTTCTATGCCCTGCAATTCCCGATCGCCTACTTCGGTCTCTGAGGGGCTGTCGCCGAGGTGGGTTTCGATGACGATGAAACCTTCATAGCTGTCTTTCATCAAGGCGCGGAGTTGGCCGGGCCAGTCGACTACGCCTTCTTCTATTAGCGCCCAATTGGAGGTATCGGCGTCGAAGTTTTTTAGGTGTACGTGAGCGATCAGGTCTCTGAGCTCGGCGTATTCGTCGGGAAAGGGCCGGGGGGAGCCGGCGCGCGCCGAATTGCCCGGGTCCCAGCACAGCATCAGGTTGGGGTCGTCGATTTGGCGGATGATGGTGGCGGCCTCCGTCCCAGTAGCGCCCCAGCACGCCGCTTCGTTTTCCAGCACTAGGCGACAGCCCTGCTGTGCGGCGATGGCGTTCATTTCGGCGATGTGGTCGATAATCTCGGCTGGTACTTCGGACGAGTCGTCGCGCTGGAAGGCAAAGCAGGAAACTAGATCGGTGCCCCAGTGCAGGGCCCACTCACAGGCGCGCGGCAGATTCTCGGCCAGCACGGTAGGCACGGTAGGGTCTTCGACCGGGCATTTGCAGAAGCCGGGGGAGACAGCCGAGATTTCGAGGCCGGCGTCGTCAACCAGACGGTGGAAATTTTCGAGTTCGGTGTCGTCGGATCGGGGGAAGCGGCCGCCGGGCAGAGTGCGCACTTCGATGTGACTAATGCCCCAAGCGGCCGCTAAGTGGATGGCATGAGCGGGATCTTGACGGTTTATTTCGTCGGCGAAAATGGCTATTTGCATGTCATAAAGATAGGTGGAGGGCGCGACTCATAGCAAGTTATGCGCAGCGCAGGTGGATGTGGGCGGGGCGGCCTTTTTTGGCGAAGACGTTGACGCCGCACACGCTTAGTTTATTGTCGCCGGGATGCAGGGCCCATTGGAGCGGGCCTTGGTGGTCTTGGCAGTCGCCGTCATCTATTTGGATCTCAAAGTGGGAGAGGTTAGGGGTGACGGTTTCTATGCCAATATCGAGGAGATTGGCCTGGTTGGTAGCCTGGGGGTAGAGGCGGGTTTGATTGACCGACCAATTGAAGTCGGCGGGGCGTGAGGTTTGCAGCGAATATTCGGCGAATTTGGGGTCGAGGTCTGCGCTCCACCACAAATAGCCGTCCCAGTGGTATTGGCTGTAACCGTGGTGCAATTCGGCCGGGCCTGCTTCGACCAGGTGGTTGTTGCGCAGGGGGATGCCGAAGCGGCGGAAGAGACCGCCCCAATTCTTGGTCATTTTTTCAGTGGATTTATAGGGTAGTTTGTTGATAGTCAGATGGTGGGCCTTATTGGCGGCGTGGAAGCGATGGAATTCGAGGGCGTTGACTGGGACGCTGTGGCTCTCGTAGGTGGCGTCGTGTTGGCGGCCGGGGCCGGCATCCTGGAGGATCCACTTTTGCAGCTCGTCGGACCAGACTTCGGCCATGCAGTGGTGGTCGACGATGAGGACGCGGGCTACATAACCCAGG
>Ga0114999_10004136_pt1 | contig 17754 bp, 12 predicted proteins | sample ArcticOcean_MG_C_3_FD_89820 | JGI IMG/M metagenome (GOLD analysis project Ga0114999, IMG submission 89820) | Marine microbial communities from western Arctic Ocean - ArcticOcean_MG_CB8_126 | ecosystem: Environmental > Aquatic > Marine > Oceanic | place: Arctic Ocean: Canada Basin | collected...
TCCAATTTTTCAATCAAATTACCGAAGGATGTGACACGTCACATCCGGCGCATTATGATCGCGAGCTCTGGTTCTAGGTTTTAATAAACAGGTTTATCAAATGCCCTACACGGATGTCCGTGACTACATCGAAGAGCTCGCCCGCCGCAACCTCCTGCATGTGATTGAGGATGAAATCAGCAAAGATACCGAGCTGGTGCCGCTCGTACGATTACAGTTCCGGGGGCTGCCTGAACCTGAACGGAAAGCCTTCTGGTTCAAGAATGTTACGGATGCCCGTGGCGTTAATTATGATTCGTCGGTTCTTCTCGGTTCTCTCGGCAGTTCGCGCGTCATCTACGGTGCGGCACTCGGTGTAGGGCCTGATGAAATAGCTGCAAAATGGGCCAGTACCCATGGCAATCATTTGCCGACCAATTCCGTCAGTGCAGAGAATGCGCCGGTTAAACAGGTCGTTCTGAAGGCACCAGATATGGATAAGGGCGTTGACACCTTCCCGCATCTGGTTTCGACACCCGGCTTCGACCCAGCCCCATTCATTACGGCGGGTGTCTGGGTAACACGCGATCCTGAAAACGGTGCCTATAACATGGGTATTTATCGCGGCATGATCAAAGCGCCGGACCGGATTGGCTGTGCGACCGACGTGTCTACCCAGCATCTTGCTATCCAGTGGGAAAAAGCTCGCCGGATGGGTAAGCACCTCGAAGTGGCGCTGTTTATCGGTGGTCCTCCGGCATTGCTGATGGCGGCTGCCGCCAAGGTGCCTTATGGCGTTGATGAATTCGGTGTGGCGGGCGCGTTGAACGGCGCGCCAATCGATGTGGTCCAGGCAGAGACCTTTGATTGCGTTGTCCCGGCCAATGCCGAGATCGTTATGGAAGGCATTATTCGCACTGACATTCTCGAGCCCGAAGCACCATTTGGCGAGGCGAGTGGCTATCTCGGTCCTCGCAAGATGGAAAAGGTATTCGAGGTCACGGCGATCACCCATCGTGAGAAACCCATCTATCAGGGTATAGTCAGCGAGTATCCGCCGAGTGAAAGCACAGTGATGCGAAAGGCAGCGTTTGATGGCATTTACACAAATCATCTGCGCAATGCTTGCAACATTCCTTCGGTAACGAAGGTGGCGTGCCATGAGATGGCGAGCTGCAACATGCTATTTGTTATTCAGCTCGACCGTCCGGAATTGGGCCAGCCGTGGCAGGCGCTGCGTGCTGCTGCCGCGTTTGATGCTTCTCTCGGTAAGATGTTTGTGGCGGTTGATGCCGATGTAGACCCGGACTCGATGGACGCGGTTTTGTGGGCGCTGTCCTATAGTATGCAACCTCATCGGGACGTTGAAATCGTTCGGGGCAAGGTGCCGCGGCTCGATCCTTCGGTGTCGCCTTCGGAGGACCCAAGACAGTTTGCCTATCCCGATGGGCAAGGTACTTCGACGATGTTGATCAATGCCTGCCGCGAACATCCTTACTTGCCGGTATCGCTGCCGCGCCAGGACTTTATGGACGCTGCGAAAGAACGTTGGGCCTCACTTGGCCTGCCGGCGCTGGATCTACAGACACCGTGGTTTGGCTACCCGCTAACCCAATGGACTGATGAAAATCAGGAAGAGGCGGAGTTCGCGGTGACGGGCCAGTATTTCAAGACGGGTGAAAAACTAGTGGGTCGCCGGACAACACCGGACGGAAAACCAATAACTGAAAAATAAACTTATCAGGAAGAGTCGCATGGCGGATAACTGGATTGTTGAGAAGGAATGGCCGGAGCTTATTCTTGAGCGACTAGAAGATGCTGGTGTTGCGCGAATCACCTTAAACCGACCTGAAAAACGCAACGCCCTGAACGAGCCTTTGGTCGAGGCATTCTTTGAATCGCTGGAAATTATCCGCGCGGACCGGGAAATCAAAGCAGTGATCACACGCGGTGCTGGCAAGGTCTATAGCGCCGGGCTCGATCTGCATTTTCTGCGCGGGATTAGTAATGCCGGCCTGCTCGACTGGGACAGGCCAACACCGACCGTTCAACTCGCCGAGGCTTTGCGCGATTTTCCACGTATTATGATCGCGCAGGTCCATGGCTATTGCCTCGGCGGCGCGCTGGGGATCATGAATTGTCATGATCTGGTCTTTGCAGCAGATGATGCGCAGTTCGGCATGCCGGAGATATTACGCGGCAGTTTTGGCCAGCTGGTGACCAGCACGCTGATGCATGGCTCTATCCCGATGAAGAAAGTCACGTTGATGCAGCTGGTCGGGAAGAATATTTCCGGTGAAGAGGCTGATCGTTGGGGCGTTATTTCGCAATCGATGCCGCTTTCCGTATTGGAAGATACCGTTACCGAGATTGCCCGTGATATCGGTGATCGTCATCTGGCGCCGTTGGAACATTCCAAGATCACCGTCCAGATGGGGCGTGATCTATCGATGTCACAAGCAATCCAGCTTGATCAGCTGGTAGGTCAGCGGTTGCGCCGCGCGATGGATCCGCTGGGCGATGTTGAATCCTATCTGGAATCACAAAAGGGCGGGCCTAACCTTAAATATAAACGGCCCGACGTGGAGTAACACTTAGTCGGCGTCCTTTTTGCCGCCCGCCTCACCGACCAGCCCGACGCGGCGGCGCTTTGCCATTTCGCCCTTATCAAGCGGCGGCATGGAGAAGATCGAGTCCACTGACGTGTAGTCGTAATACCCCATCCGTGCGAGCGGACGGATCTTTAGAACATCGACCTTGCCTTCATCGGTCAGGTAGTCGTCATCGATATGGATGCCGACGACCTTGCCAATTACCAGGCTGCTGTTATGGCCAGGATTGTCGGCGGGTATGGTGAGGGTGGTGAACCAGCGGCATTCCATATGCACCGGCGATTCAGCGACACGGGGAGGCTTCACCATTTCTGAGGGCGCGGGGGTAAGTCCTGCGATTGCCATCTCGTCCACATCGGGTCCAACAAAATTTGACGAGAGATTGACCTCTTCGCGAAGGTCGTAGGTCGCCATATTGAAGACGAACTCGCCGGTTTGTTCGATGTTCCAAACGGTGTCCTTGAGCCGATTTTTGTCAGGATGCGCGCCTGCTGAAATCATCACATGCGGTGGATCAAAGTTCAGCATGGTCCATTGGCTGAAGGGGGCGAGGTTGACGATCCCTTCGGGACTCAGTGTTGATAGCCAGCCAATCGCCCGTGGGACGACCAGCGACTTGAATGGATTGTACTCAAGCCCGTGATCATTTTTTTCGGTTTCATAAAACATGGTGCCTCCCGTTTGTTTTTTTGCTTGCCCTATCCCGAACTGGCATTCGCGGGCATCATAAAAAATATGATGGTCCAGAAATCAGCCTCCGATGAGCGATAAAGATACGATAGACCTCGAAGTCGAAATTCCAAAGGCGGCGTGGGGTGATTTATTTCGCGCTGGCCGCGGCATTTATTCAGCCCTGATCATCATGGGGGTGTGTCTGCATGCGCTTCAGATACTGGTGATCTCTATTGTGATGCCAACCGTCGTCGCTGATATCGGCGGTGCGGATTACTACACCTGGGCGGCGTTGCTTTACACCATTGGTTCGATCATTGGCGCGGCGTGTGTCGGGCCGGTTTGGGCCTTCCTGGGTGTTCGGCGAGGTTATGGCCTGAGCGGGTTCGCTTTCATGATCGGGACCATTGGCTGCGCATTGTCGCCGGACATGTTGACTCTCAATATTTCGCGCGGCATCCAGGGCATTGCCAGTGGTTTGGTCATTGGCGGTGGTATGGCGCTGATCAGCGGTCTGTTCGAAGAAGGCCTCCGCAAACGGCTTTTGGCGGCTTATCAAGGTGTTTGGATGGTGGCGCAGTTGATGGGGCCGTTTATCGGCGGCATGTTTGCGCAATATGGTTGGTGGCGCGGGTCGTTCTGGAGCATGGTCCCGATTATCCTGATTTTTTCGATCATTGCTATTCGGTATCTCCCGGATCAGCTGCCCAATGATGATGCGGTGAAGAAGAAGCACTTCCCGCTTTTGCGCCTGCTTATTCTGAGTGGTGGCATCTTCTGTGTTGCGCTCGCCGGGATCGTCGATACGAATTTGTTACGTGGACTTCTTATTGGCAGTGCAATTTTTATCATCTGGATTGCCTTTAAACTGGATGCTCGGGCAGAGAACCGGATTTACCCATCGCAGGCACTATCAATATTCTCGCCGGTTGGGACGGCGCTATGGATCATGCTTCTGGTTGGCTCGGTGCACACGACAGTACCATTGCTCCTACCGCTGCTCCTGCAGGTCGTGCATGGCGTTGATCCGATCTATGTTGGTTTGGTGAGCTTGGTCATCTCCGGTGGCTGGACGCTCGGAACATTTGCCGTGTCCGGCTGGTCTGGCCGCAAAGAAATTATCGCGCTGTGGTCCGGGCCACTGATTATGCTGGCGGGTCTCGCGACCATCGCGACAACCGCGCAACTCGATATGCTCGCTGTTTTAACGGTGGCGGCATTCTTTATGGGATTTGGCGTCGGTATCCATAATGTCCATCTGTTGGCACGCACGATGGCCTCTGCGAAAAAGGGCGAGGAACAGATTACGGCCTCGGCCATGCCATCGATCCGATCGCTGGGAACGGCGTTTGGTGCGGCAATGGCTGGATTACTCACCAACTTCGCCGGGCTTGGGACCGCGACTAAGCCAGAAGAGGTCGGTCCCGCAGTGACGTTTTCTTACACATTTAGTTTGATCCCGCTGACCGCAGCGGTGCTGATGATGTTCTGGTTTCTGCGTATCAGCGCCCGGAAAACCGAGCGCTGATCATCGCAGCTAGCAATCCATTTTAAGGAGTTTCTTGGCGTTGCCGTTGAGGATTTTTTGTTTGTCCTCGGGGCTTACAGCCATAGTTTCTAGCCAGTCGGTTCCGGGTTGGTTTTCGACATAAGGCCAATCCACCGAATAGATGATGCGGTCAGAACCCATCTCCATCATTGAGCATAACAATGCGGAATCAGAGAAATTTCCGCTGGTGGTTATGTGGAAATGATTGGTGAAAATTTCCCGGAAACCGCGGTCTTTGCCTTGGTAGGGTATGATGTCGCCAAATGAATGATTGATGCGCCACATCAGGAACGGGAGTCCTTCCCCCATATGGCCAAGGATGACTTTTAAATCAGGGTATTTGTCGAAAACTCCACTGAGAACCATGCGAAGCCCTGCGGTCGCTGTCTCGACAGTGAAGCCCCAACCGGCTGATAGGATCGACCGATATTTCTCGGCATAGTCTTTGTAGTATGCGTCAATTACCGCCGGATGCGGACGACCAGGATGAATATAAATCGGAATATCCAAAGCTTGGGCCCGTTCAAAAATGGGCCAGAAACGGGGCATATCGATAAATTCACCCTCGGTCAGGCCGTGGACAATGGCGCCGTGGAAACCTAGTTCTTTGTGGCAGCGCTCCAGCTCATCCGCTGCGAGTTCCGGTGCCCGCGTTGGCAGGGTTGCGAAACCGCCGAAACGATCCGGCTTGGTCTGAATGAAGTCATAGAGGCGATTATTGACGCCAGCAGCACGCACTTCGGCTTCGTCAGGGTCGAACGCCTGCGCACCCGGTGGGCAATGCGATAGCACCTGAATATCAATGCCCGCTGCGTCCATTTCTTTGACCCGGATATCGCCAAGATCAAGTAGGCGTTTTCGGGTTTCTTCGCCGCCGCCGGCCATTTTATTTACCTTGGCATCAACATCGGCGTCGAGATAATGCTCCTCGATCGCGATGACTTGTGATCCCTCTTTTGTTGTCATTGTGTATCCTCCCAGATTGCTGATTTTGTTGAGGCAGGTGCTTGTTTAACTGTGTTGCGGTATATTGATGACCCGATCATACCCTTTGTTTTGGATTTGGGAATGGTCGCGCTATTAGGAGCATTGTTGTGGACGGCAGCCCCGCTGAGAAAGTGGCGACGATAGATTATAAATCCGGCACGTCACCACGTCGCCGCGCTTGGCGCGTATTGCGCATGGTCTTTCTGGGGCTTGCTGTGATTGGCGGGTTATTGCTGCTCGCCGACTGGGCGTATAAACGCTACACCAACGTCTATATCGATGACGCCAGAATTACTGCCGATGTCATTTCGGTAAGCAGCCGGGTGTCTGGTTGGGTGACCAAGTTGCCAGTCGGAGAAGGGGACCGTGTCAAGGCGGGGCAGACCTTGGTGTCGATCGATATTCGAGATGCTAAATTACGGCTTAGCGAATTAGATTCTCGATTGCGGGCAATTGGCGCCGAGCGATCTCGAGCGCTTACCGAAAAAACGATGATTGATCGCCAGACGAAAAGCGCGCAGTCGGTAAGGCGCTCACAAGTGCGCGCTGCTAAAGCGGCGCTCGCCGGTCGAAAGTCTGACCTTAATCTTGCCCGTACGGATTTTGAACGCACCAAAAAACTTTTAAATCGCAAGGTAGTTTCCCGGCAACGCTGGGAGGAACGACGCAACGCCTTTCGTAAGGCGGAACAATCGTTCCAGCAGGCCCAGGCTGAAGTGGCGGCGGCGACAGCGTCTCTGATCCAGGCAGCGGCAGACCGTGAACAACTACTAGTTCTCGATCGCCAACTTACGATGCTGACACACCGCGAAGCGGAGGTCTCGGCGCAGCGTGAACGGCAGCTTCTGAACTTGAGCGACCGGTTGATCACTAGCCCCGTCGATGGCGTTGTTGATAAGACTTTCGTCAATCCCAGTGAGTTCGTATCTGCCGGACAGCGCTTGCTTATGGTGCATGATCCCAAAAAGATCTGGGTGTCGGCCAATGTTAAAGAAACCGACGTTCGTCATATCAAAATTGGTAGCGCGGTGACGGTTGAGGTTGATGCCTATCCCGACAAATTGTTCGAGGGCAAGATTTCGAAAATCGGAAATGCGGCAACCAGCGAGTTTGCTTTACTGCCGACACCAAACCCCAGCGGCAATTTCACCAAAGTCGTCCAACGCATTCGTATTAGGGTCAATCTCGACAACAAAGACGAATTATTGCGGCCAGGCATGATGGTGGAGGTCAACGTTGGCATCGACGACCGCTGACGTTCTCGCGGCTCGTTACGGCTCTAGTTATCGCTGGCTTCTGACCCTGACGGCGATGATCGGCAATATTTCGCTGATCCTGTCTTCTACGATCGTTAATGTCGCTATCCCCAATATCATGGGGGCATTTGGTATTGGGCAGGACAAGGCGCAATGGCTGTCAGCGGGCTTTCTGGCGACCATGACTGTGGCCATGTTGCTCAATGCCTGGATGATTGCGGCAATCGGTAAGAAGAACACTTACTATGTTTCAATGGCCGTTTTCGTCACCGGGTCGGTGATGGCTATCTTCGCCACCAGCTTTGAGATGCTGGTCTTTGCCCGCCTGTTGCAGGGTGCTGGGGCAGGTTTTATTCATCCGCTGGCATTGCAGGTGATTTACCAGATTTTTCCCGCCAATCAGCGCGGTCGGGCGATGGGATTTTTTGGTTTTGGCATCGTTCTGGCACCGGCGCTGGGCCCAGCGTTTGGCGGCATTCTGGTTGATACGTTTGATTGGCGGGCTGTGTTTTGGCTGGTCCTGCCATTTTGTGGGCTCGGGACCTTTATGGCGGCAATCTTTATGCCTTCGCGCGAAGAAGTGGTGAACCCACCAACAATGGATTGGACGGGGCTCGTTCTTGTCTCAATTTTTATGTTCTCCTTGCTTTCCGGCCTATCGAATGGCTCCCGAGAAGGATGGGGTTCCGACGTGATCGTCCTTTATTTTGTCACGGCGGTCGCCGCTTTGATCGGCTTTATCATATGGGAATCCTTAACCGCGCATCCCATGCTCAATCTCAAACTCTTTGCCAATCTGAGGTTTGCATCTGGTTGCGCGCTGTCTTTCGTATGGGGGGCTGGCAACTTTGGTCTGTGGTATTTGATCCCGCTTTTTGTCCAGATTGTCATGGGCTACACCCCGACCAAGGCGGGATTCTTGCTTATGCCGGCGGGGCTTTTGCTCGCCTTTGTATTTCCCCTGACGGGGCGTATCAGCGATTGGATTAGCCCCCGTATCCCAATCGTGACCGGTTTGATCATGACGTCATTTTCCTGTTTTTTGATGGCAGGGGCTGACACTAATACGGCGTTCTGGGTCTTTGGCTGGTGGCTGATTGTTGGCCGCGTTGGATTGGGGTTTGTCTTTCCGCCGCTAACAACTGGGTCAATGCGGGCGCTGCCGCCCGAACAGGTTAGCCAGGGCGCCGGTATGATGAGTTTCTCTCGCCAACTCGGTGGCGCGTTCGGGGTTAGTTTCTTGGCGACATTTGTCGATCTGCGGACTGCACATTATGCGCAATCCTATATTGCGACCCAAACATCGGGAAACTCCGCGACCATGGAATTTCTGAGGACCTTCAAATCTTATTTGGCTCAGGCGGGGACACCAGAAGCGTTGCAATTGCCGGCGGCGCTACAGCAGCTCGGTCAGGCGATTTATAGTCAGGCCACGATGCTCGGTTTTCGCGAAGGTTTTCTCGTTGCCGCTTTGGTGTTTTTTGTAGCGATAATTCCCGGTAGTTTCCTGGTTAAAGGTAAAAACGAATAAGGGGTCGAATAGGGCGTGATGGCGAAAATTTCTCTCAAGGTGAATGGCAAGACGCATGAGGTCGATTGCGACCCAGAGACGCCATTGATTTACGTTCTGCGCAACCAGCTTGATCTGGTCGGTGCGAAGCTTGGTTGTGGGCTTGAACAATGCGGTGCTTGCGCGGTCATGGTCGATGGCGACCATGTTCTTTCCTGTGTCAGGGCGGCGTCAGAATTTGCAGGCTCTGAGATCACGACCGTGGAAGGGCTGGCCAAGGACGGCAGGCCCAGCGCTCTGCAACAGGCCTTTATTGACGAGGGTGCGGCCCAATGCGGTTACTGCACGGCAGGACTGGTGGTCGCCGCGACGGCCCTGCTTGAGAAGAACCCCAAGCCCGATGATGCCGAGATCCGTGAGGCGCTGCACGAGCATCTCTGCCGCTGTGGCTCTCACCTGCGGGTCCTGAAAGCCATCGACCGCGTTGTTAAGGGAGGGTCGATCAATGCCTGATAGCGCCAGCCTGAAAAAAAGCCCCAATCTCGATAAATGGATTTCGGTCGCCAGCGATGGCCGGGTTCTGATCCACACCGGCAAGGTCGATATTGGCCAACGCATCTCCACAGCTCTGGCCTTAATTGCCGCTGAAGAACTCGATGTTGATCTCAGCCGCATCGATATTGCGCGCACCGAAACGGGTGTTGATCCGGATGAGGGGATTACCTCGGGAAGTAATTCGATGGAGGAGGCTGGCAATGCCGTCCGCGCGGCATCGGCCACAGCGCGTCGGCATTTGTTGTCCCTCGCGGCGGATTCGCTGGGTGTGGATGTCTCGACACTTGAAATTTCAGATGGGTTGATACAGTCACGCGGCACCAACCTTTCAGTTACCTACCAAGAGCTTGCAGGCGATCAATTATTTGGCATTGATGTCGACCCGGAAGCACCGGTTAAAGACCCGGCCTCCTACGGCGTTGTTGGCAAACCAACGATTACGCGCGGCCTAACAGAAATTGTCGCCGGCCAGGCGCATTTTGTGCAGGACATGAAGATGCCCGGCATGTTGCATGCCCGCATTGTCCGACCGCCGCATTACAAAGCGCGGCTAAAGTCACTCGATGATGCTGCCGCGAAGCGTGTCACTGATGACGGGTGTGAATTGGTACGCGATGGATCTTTCATCGCTGTCGCCAGTGCCGATGAGTTTGCAGCGGTTAAAGCGGCTGAACGATTGTTCGAGTCGTCTGACTGGGACCTTGGTGATGGGCTGGAGCCTCAGGACGTATATGAACGGCTAGTGAGTAACGAACGGGTCAGTCTGCCGGTTGTTGACGGGGTCCCACAAAAGGAAGCAGTTGAGCCACTTGTGTCGCCACCAGAGGGGGCCTCCGCAACACTCAATGCGCGTTATGAAAAACCCTATCTCATGCATGGCTCAATTGGCCCGTCGGCTGCCGTTGCGTTGGCAGAAGGCGACAAGCTGACAGTCTGGAGTCATAGCCAGGGCGTCTATGTCTTGCGTGCCAGCCTTTCGGAAGCGTTGGGCATGGAGGTGGAGGATTTGACCGTCATCCACGTGCCGGGCTCGGGTTGTTATGGCCATAATGGTGCAGATGATGCGGCGGTTGATGCCGCACTGATAGCGCTTGCTCTTCCTGGCAAGCCGGTTTTGCTGAAATGGTCGAGAGAAGATGAACACGCCTGGGAGCCCTATGCGTCCTGCATGGCGATGGATCTGACTGCGAGCATTGATGGTGATGGCAAGGTGATTGCCTGGTCGCAGGACACCTATAGCGACACTTATGGTATGCGGCCGCGCCCTGAGCCGGGCGGTGCTGGACCAGCGAGATTGCTGGCAATGCAATATCGTGAAGACGCGGTGACACCACTGGTGCCAAAGCCAAATATGTCAAGGCATGCAGGTTTGCATCGGAACCTCGACCCAATTTATTCTTTTGAAAACAAAAGGTTGGTGAAGAACCTGGTACGTGGCTTGCCGCTACGGACGTCAGCGCTTCGTACCTTGGGTGCTTTCGCCAATGTTTTTGCAATCGAGTCTTTTGTTGATGAATTGGCAGAGGAAGCTGGAATTGACCCGGTAGCATTCCGCATGAGCCACCTTGAAGATCAGCGTGCGAAAGAGGTGCTTCAAGCTGCGGCCGATAAAATCGGTTGGGGTGACCCGGTTCCAGAGGGACATGGACGCGGCATTGCTTTTGCTCAATATAAAAACATCCAGGCCTATGCCGCGGTAGCGGTAGAACTCGAGGTCAATGACAAGGCAGAGGTCATTATGCATCGCGTGGCGCTCGCCGGGGATGCTGGCCAGATAGTCGATCAGGCTGGCGTGATCGCGCAGTATGAGGGCGGATTCCTACAGGCCGCGAGTTGGACGCTCTATGAAGAAGTCACTTTCGATCAGACGGGGATCACCAGCCGCGATTGGGAGACCTATCCAATCTTGCGGTTCGATAATATTCCTGAGATCGAAACTGTGATGATTGATCGGCCCAATGGGCGGTTTCTGGGTGCCGGTGAGGCGGTTTCGGGTCCGACAGCGGGAGCGATTGCCAATGCGATTCATATGGCGACGGGGCTCAGAGTGCGACGTCTGCCCTTTACCCCCGATGCGATCCGCGCAGCGGCCATGGAGTAAGAAGGAATAGAAAATTCGAGGGTTAGCTGCCTTCGACCTGTTCCCGAAGCATCTCAAGCTCAATCCACCGCTCTTCAGCAGCGGCAAGATCGGTCTGTGCCTTGTCGAGGTCCTGCACCGCTTTTTCAAATTTGGCGGGGTCAGCGGTGAAGAGATTGGGCTCCGTCAGTGTTGTCTGATGCTTGTCGATGTCGACTTGCAGCTTTTCCATCTGCTTGGGCAGCGTTTCGAGCGCGTGCTTGTCCTTAAAGGTTAGCTTGCCCTTAGACGGCGATGATACGGTTTGCCCGTCGGTATCTTTGTTATCCGACGCTAATTGCCCTTTCTTGGCAGCCTCCCGTCCCGCGAGGTTTGCCCCCCGTTGGCTGATCATGTCACTGAAGCCACCTGCATACTCAATCCATTCACCATTGCCTTCGGCGCAGATGGTGGAGGTTACAGTGCGGTCGAGGAAGTCACGGTCATGGCTGACCAGCAGGACAGTGCCCGGATAATCAGCAATCATTTCCTGAAGCAAATCGAGTGTTTCCAGGTCGAGGTCATTGGTCGGCTCATCAAGGATTAGCAGGTTGGAAGGTCGGGCGAGGGCGCGGGCGAGCATCAAGCGGCCGCGTTCGCCGCCGGAGAGTACACCGACCGGCGTTCTCGCTTGTTCGGGAACGAACAGAAAATCCTTCATATAGCCAATGACATGTTTGTTCTGTCCACCAACTGAAATGATTTCACCGCCACCGGTCAGGGCATCTGCCAGTGTCGATGTCGGGTCTAGCATTTCCCGTTTCTGATCCAATGTAACCATTTCAAGGTTGGTTCCGAGGCGGGTGGTTCCCGTATCAGGCGCCAGGACCCCGGTTAGCATGTTGAGGATCGTTGTCTTGCCAGCACCGTTCGGTCCAACGATGCCAATTCGGTCGCCGCGCTGAATTTTGACAGAGAAGTCCTGCACGATCGGCCCGTTGCCGTAATCCTTGGAAATCGATTTCGCTTCCATCACCAGCTTGCCCGACTTCGCGCCATCGGATTTGGTGAAGGCGACTTGTCCGGTTGGACCACGCTGATCCTGGCGTTCCTTACGTAGTGCAAAGAGCGCCCGCAATCGGCCCTGATTCCGTTTGCGTCGAGCTGTCACCCCTTTGCGCAACCAAGCGGTCTCGGCGACCAGCTTGCGATCCAGCTTGTGGCGCTCGGTTTCTTCTTGCTCAACGATGCCATCGCGCCAGCTTTCAAACTTGTTGAAGTTTTGGTCCAGGCGTCGTGTCATACCCTGCGCGAGCCAGATGGTCGTTCTGGAGAGTTTTTCCAGAAACCGCCGGTCATGGCTGATAATGACAATGGCGGAACGCATGGAAGCTAATTCTTTTTCAAGCCATTCGATAACCGGCAGATCGAGATGGTTGGTTGGCTCATCAAGCAGCAAAATGTCCGGTTCGGGCGCAAGCGCGCGTGCGAGCGCACAGCGGCGAATTTCACCGCCCGAAAGCGTCGCCGGGTCTTCTTCACCGGTTAAGGCCAACTGATCGAGCAAATATTGTGCCCGGTAGGGATCATCGCCGGGCTCCAACCCCTCTTCGACATAGGCCATTGATGTCTTATACCCTGATAAATCGGGCTCTTGCGGCAGATATCGTACGGTCGTCCCCGGCTGTAAAAAGATCTCGCCATCATCTGGTTCAACCATGCCGGCGGAGATCTTTAACAGGGTTGATTTGCCCGACCCATTGCGGCCAACGAGACAAAGCCGTTCGCCTTCGGAAACCGAAAATTCCGCCCCTTCGAAGAGCGGTGTCCCGCCAAAGGTCAGATCAATATTACGGAGAAATAAAAGAGGTGGCGCCATGCCGCTCCTGTAGCGCGCCCGGGAGCAGACGGCAAGTCTTCTAGCATTGGATGAATGATGTATAATGAAGTGAATACGGACTGGCAGAAAAGGACGGGCTTCATGGAAATCGTACCCTTATCAGATGCCGTCGGCGCGGAGATTAGAGGCGTCGACCTTCGCGAGACACTCACCACAGAAATGCTCGACCAGATTGAGGCGGCGTTTCACGATTACGCCATCGTTGTGCTGCGGGATCAGGATATTACGCTGGAGCAGCAAAAGACCTTCGCGTTGCATTTTGGTGAGCTCGGCAGCCGCGCGCGACCGGGCAAGAAGCCAAACGAACTCGATGAATATGGCGAACATGTCATGCTTGTCACTAATGTTCGCGAAAACGGCAAGGCGATTGGGTCGCTCCCCGATGGTGAGATGACGTTCCATGCGGATACGGCCTATTTCGAGTTTCCGTCCAAGGCGACCATGCTTTACGCGATGGAATTGCCCAGCTGGGGTGGCAACACGTTGTTTTCGAACGGCTACGCGGCAGCAGAACATTTGCCCGAAGACATGAAGCGGCGCCTTGAGGGTAAAAAGGCCATGCAGGTATACGAGTATGGCACCACGCTAAAAACCAAAGAGAAATATGACCGGGAGAATTTCCCGTATTATGCCCATCCGATTTTTCGTAAACACCCGGCAACCGGCCGATCAGCCTTGTTTGTGAGTGAGTTGATGACGGAAGAGATTGTCGGCATGTCCAAGGAAGAGAGCGATGAAATTCTGGCTCAGCTGTTCGAGCATCAGAAACAATCGGAATTCGTTTATGAACATGAATGGAAAGTCGGTGATCTGGTCATGTGGGACAATCGCTGCACCAATCATGCCCGGACAGACTTTCCGCGGGATGAACGCCGGATGCTCCGACGTCTGACCATTCAGGATACCACCCCGGTTGTTGAGGGCGCGGTGCCTTATACGCAGGCCGCCGCTGAATAAAGCACATTGCCGTCCCGTTGCATGCGGCTAAATCGGGTGTATCCTTTCTGAAATATATAAAATCAGGGAGAATAGGCCGTGGCTGACTTTGGCGGGAAGCAATTAGATTACATCATAATCGGTGGCGGTTCGGCGGGCAGCGTGCTGGCGAGCCGTCTGACTGAGCGGTCAACCAACAACGTCCTGTTGCTTGAGGCCGGTCAAGATTTTCCTCCTGGCAGTGAACCGGAAGATCTCAATAATAATTTTGTCGCAACAGCCAAGGGCGCGCCTCTCTATACGTGGCCGGGTCTTAGCGCTCGCTTTTTGCCGCGCTCCAGCAACGCACCCGATGAACGCCCGGAGCGGCGCTACAATCAGGGGAAAGTCATTGGTGGTGGATCGTCGGTCAATGGCATGTGTGCCAATCGCGGTCTGCCCAGCGACTTTGATGGCTGGGAAAAATTGGGAGCTAAGGGTTGGAACTGGGAAGGCGTTCTGCCCTATTTTAAGAAGCTTGAAAGTGATCGTGACTTTGATGGTCCGCTCCATGGTGATGAAGGGCCGATAGGGCTTCGGCGTTTATTTGAAGATCAGTGGCCGGGCTTTACCGCAGCCTCAATTAAGGCGGCCGAAAAAGACGGTTGGAAAAACCTGAAAGACCAAAACGGCGTTTTTGACGATGGCTATTTCCCGATTCCGATGAACAATATCGATGGCAAGCGGGTTTCTGCCTCGACGGCCTATCTGACGAACGAGGTCCGTGCCCGGCCTAATTTTGACATGCTGGACCGGGCACATGTCGAGCGCCTACTTTTTGAGGGCACCAAGGTTATTGGCGCAAAGGTTACTCGGCGCGGTGAAACTTTCGATGTTAAGGCGAAGGAAGTCATTGTTTGTACCGGGGCACTACACACGCCGCCGCTTTTGATGCGCTCAGGTATTGGTTCGGAAGAGGAACTGTCGAAGCTGGGCATTGACGTCGTTGCTGACCGGCCAGGTGTTGGCCAGCATCTCATGGAGCATCCGGGCGTTAATTTTGGCGCTTATCTGAAGAAAGATGCTCGGCTAACCCCTGGTCTACCAACGCATATGATCGCGGCAGTGCGCTGGTCATCCGGCCATGAAGGCGTACCCGCCGGCGATATGTACATTGTCCCGACCAATCGCGCCTCCTGGCATTCGATTGGGGATCGCATGGGCATCATGCAGCTCTGGGTCAATAAATCCTATTCAACGGGTGAGGTGACGCTGAATGGCGACGATATCTTCGGCGAGCCGAATGTTGATTTTAATATGTGTTCCGATCGTCGGGATATGGACCGCATGATTGCTGGCGTTCGGGTAATGGCAAAGCTCTGCGCAAAGCCTGAGATTCAGGATGCCGTGCTTGATGTTTTCCCGGTCAGTTATGGGACGCGGGCGCGCAAGGTAGGTGTTTATAGTAATTTTAACCGCGTACAGACTTGGATTGGCGCCCAGCTGATGGACGCGTCTTCCATCGCCCGTCGATACATTATCGAGAATATGATTTCCACCGGACCCTCGATTTCTGATCTGCTGGAAGATGAATCCACGATTGAGCAATGGATCCGCAAAACGGTTCTTGGTCATTGGCACGCGTCCTGCACCTGCCGGATGGGGGCAGAGGATGATCCGGGTGCCGTGACCGACCCTTCAGGCCGCGTCTATGGCGTTCAGGGCCTCCGCATATGCGATGCTTCGATTATGCCGATGGTGCCCTGCGCCAATACCAATATTTCCACCATCATGATTGGTGAAAAAATATCGGCGACGATCCTCGCGGAATAACCGTCAGGCGTTGGCACCCTGTATGGCCTGCCAAACCTTTTCTGGCGTGGCCGGCATATCCAGATTTTCGATCCCCAGTGGCGCCAGCGCATCGACGACAGCATTCATGATCGCCGCCAATGCACCAACATTGCCTGCCTCGCCGGCACCCTTGGCACCGACCGGGTTTAGCTTGGTTGGTACAGGGTTGTTGTCGAGATCGAAGCTACACATGTCATCGGCGCGCGGCATTCCGTAATCGAGGAACGACCCGGTCAGTAGCTGGCCATCTGCGTCATACTGCATGCCTTCCGTGAAGGCCTGACCGACGCCCTGACCGATACCACCATGGATTTGACCTTCCAGGGTCAACGCATTGATTACCGTACCGACATCATCCGTAACTGAGTATTTCAGAATTTCCGTAACGCCGGTCTCCGGTTCAATTTCAACTTCAACAACATGGCAGCCATTCGGAAAAGTAGGCATGCCGGGCGCGAAGGTATCAGTATCGAACAGGCCTCGTTCCATGCCTTCAGGGAGTACATCGCTTCGGTAAGAAGCCCTGGCCACGTCCTGGATGGTGACTTCCTTGTCGGTCCCGACCACGTGGAAGGCACCGTCCTTGAACTCGATATCGGCGTCCGCGGCTTCCAGAATATGGGCGGCAATCTTGGTGCCCTTTTCCAGAATTTTGTCGATAGCGCGGACAGCTGCCGAGCTGCCGAGGATGGCCGTACGAGAAGCATAGGTGCCGCCGCCATAGGGTAGGGAGTCTGTGTCGCCATAGGAAACACGAATGTCTTCTTCGTCGATCCCTAGCGCATCAGAAACCACGATTTTGTACATCGTATCATGACCCTGGCCGTGATCAACAGAACCCGGGATGACCGTCACCGTGCCGGATTGATCGAACTGGATGCTGACGGTTTCGCCGTCCATCTGGGCGGTCTGTTCGATAAAGTTGGCGATGCCAAGACCCCGTAGCTTGCCGTCCTTGCGGGCGGTTTCGCGGCGGGCTTCGAAGCCGTCATAGTCACCCATTTTCAGGGTGTTCTCCATGTTGGCACCAAACTCGCCGCAATCGAGGGTATAGAGCAGCCCGGTTTTAAACGGCATATCTTCTGGTGGCACAATATTGCGCCGCCGGATTTCTGCCCGGTCCATATTCAATTCACGCGCAGCATTGTCGATCAGTCGTTCCATGACATAGGACGCTTCCGGGCGGCCTGACCCCCGGAACGGGCCATTGGCGCTGGTATTGGTGAAGACAGCTGAGGCCTCCGCATAGATCAGCGGTGTTTTGTAGGTTGCCGCTAGCCCACCAAGATGGCCAGCGGGTGAAATCGTTCCGCCGGGGTCGAGCCAGGCGCCGATATTACAAATATTGCTGACCTTCAGGGCCAGAAACTCGCCGGTCGCGCTGACGGCCAACTGTGCGTCGGTAAGCTGATCCCGATCGTGGTAATCCGTGACATGACCGTCACTGCGTTCACAGACCCAACGAACTGGCCGCCCAATTTTTTTGGCTGCCCACATGCAGGCATGATTTTCCGGCGCGTGGCCCCCTTTCATGCCGAAACTGCCGCCGACATCAGGGGTGATCATTTTGACGGCGGTTTCGGGTACACCGAAGACGTCAATTGCCAAGGTTTTCCGGAGGAGATGCGGGCGTTGTGTGCCGCCCATCAGGATATAGCGCTCAAACCGGTGATCGTAATCGCCAATGCAGGAACGCGGCTCCATTGTATTGGCGGTGATCCGGTTAATTTTGGTATTCAGCCGCGTGACGTGATGCGCTGAGGCGATGATTGCTTCTACAGCTTCCTTGTCGCCTGCCGTATAAAAATAGCCTTCATTGTCGTCGCAGCCTTCATGCAAGACTGGAGCCCCTTCGGCCCGGGCCTGGGTGCCTTCTGTAATGACCGGCAGCAGATCATATTCAACA
>Ga0114999_10004138_pt1 | contig 17751 bp, 12 predicted proteins | sample ArcticOcean_MG_C_3_FD_89820 | JGI IMG/M metagenome (GOLD analysis project Ga0114999, IMG submission 89820) | Marine microbial communities from western Arctic Ocean - ArcticOcean_MG_CB8_126 | ecosystem: Environmental > Aquatic > Marine > Oceanic | place: Arctic Ocean: Canada Basin | collected...
CTCTTCGCCGACCGGGAGAATCAGGAGGTGGTGATGGATTTTCGCTTCCCCACCCAGCAATTGCGCTGGATCACCTACCGCGTCCTGGATCCCATCCGAAACTACGAAATCGCCGAATTTCAAGTATTTGGCTCGGGTTATATCCAGCGGGCCGTCTACACCACTGCGGTACTAGATTTTGGCGAGCCCATGGCCTGGGGCAAAATCCGCTGGAAAGGCGAGCTGGACCCCAAGGCCAAATTCATCGTCCGCACCCGCACCGGCCACGACGAGGAGCCGCGCCTCTACTGGCAGACGACCAGTATACCCGGTGAATTTAAGGAAATCACCCGCAAGGAATACGAAACCACCCTTAAACGCGAACGGCGCATCACCCTCGATGAGCAAAACTGGAGCTTCTGGTCGGCCCCCTACGCCTGGCAAGCCGGCTTGGCCGATACCACCCTAGAAACGGCCGCCTGGCCGGATGGCACCCCCATTTTGTCGCCGGGTCCCTCTCGTTACCTGCAGCTGCAGCTGCTCTTCTTCTCCACCCAGACCGATGCGGCCAAACTCCAGGAGCTAGAAATCCAGTTTTCTCCCCCGGCCGCGCTGCGCGCCGTCGGCGAGATCTGGCCGCTGGATGTGTCCCGCACCGAGAGCACGTCCTTCACCTACAGTGTGTTACCCACCTTCGACCGCGATACCCAGGGATTCGACCGGCTGGAAATCTTCACCCTGACCCGCGCCGACACGGTGCGCTCGGTGCGCATTGATGGGGTGGAAGTCAGCGACCAATTTCCGCCCGCAATCCAGCCGGACCGCATTCTGGTCAGCCTGCCCAGACTGCAAGGGGGCGACGACACCTTTAAGTTGGTCGAAGTCGAATTCGATACCCGCGTGGTGCGCTACGGCACCGAGTTTCAGGGCTGGATCTTTGACAGCCAGGGCAGCGATGTCAAACAGTTGATCGAGCCGGGCGATGCCACGGTGGATTTTCCGGGCAATGCCCTGGGGGTGCGCACCACCGGGTTGGGCGCTGACTTGCTGACCGAGGTGTCGGTGTTTCCCAACCCCTTCACGCCCAACGGCGATGGCATCAACGATGCGGCGCGCTTTCAATTTCAGCTGCACGAGGTGTCGGTGCCGCGCGTTTTGACGCTGCGTCTCTACGATTTGTCGGGTCGGTTGGTGCGGCAGTTGGACCGCCAGTCGGCCATTCGCGGCCTGTTTGGCGAGCGTCCCGAGGATCCGGTCTGGGACGGGCTGGACCAGGGCGGCCGCCTAGTTGCGCCCGGGATTTATTTCTACCGGATTGCGCTGGACACCGATGAGGGCACAGAAGAAAAGCTCGGCACCATCTCGGTCGCCTACTAGCTTGAGGAAGAAGAGAGAATTGCAATGAGATGCCACCGCATGCCCTTTATGTGCTGCCTGTGTTGGATAGTTCTATGGGCTATACTGGTTGCAGACTGCGAGATGGCCGCTGCCGATCCAAGGGCACTGCGTGCCGACATTCAAATCCGCAAAATCCTCAATGTGGCCCCGAATACGGTCCGCCTGGTCAAGGATCCGCGCGACCATACCCTCTATACCTCGACCATGGAAGGAACCATCTCCCGCATCGATCTTAGCGAGGGGGCTGCCTCTTCCGAGGTCCTCTACACCGCGGCGGACCACGGTATGAATTCCCTAGTTCAGGGTTTTGCCATCGGCCCGGATGGCACCTTCTACCTGGTCTCCAACACGTCTGGGAAAGTGTCCTTTCAGATCGAGGCAATCGTCCGGGGTGCGCTGGACCCGGCCAGCGGCGAGCGGGTCTGGTCCGCGCTCGATCAGACCCAGCCCCTGCCAACCGATGTAGCGCTCGACGAAATCCTGGCCGACGCCGAAAATCTCTCCCCTTTGGCAAGAGATCCAAGGGATAATACCCTTTATATCATAAATTCAGATGGCAATATCACTCGAGGTATCAGGGATATAATATATACTGTGACAGACCACGGTGTAGCATCTCCCGCAGGCCTTGTCATTGGTTCTGACGGCACCTTTTACATTTTCACCACAAATACCAAAGATCTGACGAAATACAATATTGCGGCGATCGCCAAAGGCGTGCTGGATGCGGACACGGGCTTGCGGGTTTGGTCGGTCCTGGCCCGCACCGAGCCCATTCCCAAGGGTTTTGATCACTACTACAATGCCATTGTCGTCAGTCCGGACAACCGCTATATCTTTGTCAACAGCGGGGCCCGCACCGACCACGGCGAGGTCAAAAACAACGGCGGCGCTTTCCCGAATGTTCGGGAAGTGCCGCTGACCTCCTGCATTCTACGGCTGCCGACCGACGGCCAGGACCTCTTCTTGCCCAACGACGAGGAAGCCCTGCGCAGCGCCGGATATCTCTATGCCGATGGGGTGCGCAATACCTTCGATCTGGCTTACGCGCCCAACGGCGATCTATTCGGAGTGGAGAACGGCCCGGACCGCGACATGCATGAGGAGATGAACTGGATCCGCCAGGGACATCACTACGGCTTTCCCTGGCGCATGGGTAGCGAAGACAACCCGCAGCGCTTTCCGGATTACGATCCAAAAAAAGACCGGCTCCTGCAGCCCGCTATCCTGGGCGCCGGGAGCTACCACAACGATCCGAACTATCCGCCGCCGCCTATGGAGTTCACTGATCCGGTGATCAATGTCGGTCCAGATGCCGATAAATTCCGCGATCCGGAAACCGGAGAGATCGAGGATGCTAGCGATCTGGGTTTGACTCTGGGCACTTTCACGGGCCACCGGTCCCCCCTGGGGTTGGTTTTTGATGTGGAGCGCACCCTGGCCCCCGAATTCAGGGGCGACGGTTTTGTCCTGAGCATCGGTGGTGGCTGTTGCCAACTGGTCCAGAACATGCAAGATCCCGACGAGGATATGCTGCATCTGGATCTCGAGAAAAAAGGGGATCGTTACGAGGTGCGGATCCGGCGCATTGTGGAAGGGTTTCGCAGCCCCATAGATGCCGAGATCATCGGCAATAAGATCTACGTGATCGAGTGGGATGGCACCCGAGGTCTATGGGAATTTACCGTGCCGCTGGCCCCGACCGCGATCGCAGAAACGGAGAGCGAGGCCTTGCCCAACGGGTTCGCCCTCTACCAAAACTATCCCAATCCTTTTAATGCAGCTACGGCGATTCGCTTTGCCCTGCCGGCGCAAGAAGAGGTGGAGCTAGGGGTCTACAATATGACGGGCCAGAGGGTGGCGACACTGGCACAAGGGGTTCGCCAGGCTGGGGTCTATATCGTGTCCTGGCATGGCCTGGACGAGAGCGGTGCGGTTTTGGCCAGCGGCATCTATTTCTACCGCTTGCGGACAGGGCACCAATTAGAGACGCGCAAACTGGTGCTGCTGCGTTGATTCCCATCTGGAGATGCCGTTGTGACGGCACCTAGCTCAGCAATGAAGTTGGCTGGCAAAGGAATCTCAAGCAGAAGGCCTGGTGCCGCCGTTCCTATCGAGTAGAGCGGCGGCACCGGGTCTGCCATTCAAATTGCTTAGCTGACCAGCGTGCTGACGTGGTTCATCATGTAGACAGCCCAGACATAGCAGCCGAAGATGACGGTGGCGGGGGCGATGATCTGGCGAATCTGGGAAGTGAGTTGGCGTTTCATGGCGGATCTCCTGGCGTTAAAGTTAAGTTTTAATTGCTTCTGCCCTCTATATCGCAAGGCTCGTGCCAGGAATGGCCAGGAAATCAAATTTATTATTGCAGGAATTATATCTTAAATAAAAACAGATATTTACAAATAATAAAATTAAAACACATAAGATCGATCCAGCAAAACAATCTGATAGATAATCGACAATAGAATTGACAATATATCGCCAGTATTAATATAATTATTTGTTTTATATTATCTTACGGAAGTGACAATAAAATTGTCTATTATGACAAATAAATAGTCATCACTTCAACCCCCCCAGCACATCTTCCCGATAATTCTCCAACCCCGGCACTTCCAACTCCTTCTCCTTAGCCAGATCATCCCATTTCCTCAACTGCACCGCATTTTTGTAATAGGCATTCTTTTCAAATTCCGCTTTTTCCTCATCCGACATAAAACCGCCTTGCAATGCAAAACTGCGCTTAGAAGCCTCCGACAAAGTATTGTAATAGGTCTCATCGGTGCTGCAGATATAACGCTTGGCCGGCACGTGTAACTTCATCGCTTCAGTCACCGCCGCGGAAAAGAACGGCTGCAGATACTCGGCCCCTGCCTCTTCGTGGAAAAAATCCTCGGTGCGAAAATCTGCATCTTTACTGTGCTCGTCGATCAGAAAATGGCCCAGATCGTGCAGCAGCGCCGCGGTCACCTGCAGCGGATCGGCCGCGGCGTGGCGCGCCTGGTTTGCCGCCTGCAGCGCGTGTTGCAGTTGGGTGACGGATTCGTCGTAATAGGCCTGACCGTTTTCTACCATATAAGCGAATAGAAGATCCACCTGCTGCGCGGGGGGACTTTGGGCCAGTTCTGCGGCTAACTTTGGGTCTATATTTTTGTCCATGGCAGTATTATTCCTCCTTAAAAATGTTCGATTTTACGGATCTCAATTTTTGCGTTCGCCGCCGATCTTGGCCGCCACCGGCAGCCGTCTGAGCCGGTACATCGATACTACCCCAAACGCTGGTCCAAGAGCCAGCCCTGCAAAGGCCCATTCCCACCCTACCTGCTCGACAAAAACCGGCATGAGCCGAATGGACCCCATGGTCAGCAGAAATCCCAGGCAGGTCTGCAAGGTCAGCACCGTGCCCACATAGGCCGGATCCGACAATTCTGTAATGCTGGTGGAAAACTGCGCCGAATCCGCCACAATGACAAAACCCCAGACCAGGCACAGCGCCAGCAAAACCAGCGGCGAGCCGCCAAAGAACATGCCCACGGTCAAACAGCAAAAACCGCTGATCAGCATCGAGCCAATGGTAATGGTCGTGCGGCCGTAGCGATCGGCCAGTATGCCCCTAGCACGCAGCCGACCCCGCCAATGCCAATCACCGCAAACGTACTGACTGCCGCCCAGGTAGCCGCCTGGGCCACGCCGCTCAACTGGAAACTCTCCAGCAGAAAGAGCGGAATCCAGGTCCACACCGCGTACAATTCCCACTGGTGTCCCAGATAACCAAAATTGGCCAATCGCACCCCCTGGTCCGACAGTGCTCGGCCGATGATGCGCCAATCGAACTTGGCGCCTTTGACATCGTAGGGCCCGTCCTTAACAAAGAGCAGGCAGATCAAACCGCCGATGACCGAAGCCAACGAAGCCAAGAGCATCAACTGCCGCCAGTCGGCGCTGTCCAGCACCTTGAGCAAATGCGGCGATGCCGAGCCCACCGTTAGTGCCCCTACCAGCACGCCAATGGCCATGCCGCGGCCTTCCTTAAACCAGGTGGCCATGATCTTCATGCCCGGTGGATAGACCCCGGCTAGGAACACCCCGGTGAAAAATCGCAGCACCAGCGCTACGTCAATGCCCTCAACAAAGAGGCCGATGGCGCCGTTGCAGGCGGCGCCCAAAACGGCGCAGAGGGCAAACAAATGTCGCGCATTAAAAATGTCGGAGAGATTAAACAGCGCGCTGAGAAAAGTGCCGACCACAAAACCGACCTGCACTGACATGGTCAGCCAGGCCTGGGCGCCGGCGTCGATTTGCCACTCGGCGGCCAGGGCGGGGATGACTGCTGTGGCAGAAAACCACAGGCTTAGTCCCAGCAACTCGGCCAGTGAGAGGGCGACCAATATGCGCCATTTCTGGTCTTTTTTCATGCGATTTCCCCCGATTTTACAAACGCCTTCTTGCGTTTGCTGGGCAGGCGTTTGACTTGGGCTTCAAAGCGGTGGGCGGCGCTCTTGCTAAGGCCGTGGCGCGCCGCGATTAATACCGCCGGCGTGCGACCGCGCACGTACTTGGCGCCCTTGCCGGCGTTGTGTGCCTCCAGGCGCCGGTCCAGATCTATCGTGCAGCCGCAGTAGAGGGTGCCGTCGGCGCAGCGCAGTAAGTATACTGCCCAGTCTTGGCTGCTTACTGCTGTCACTGGATAGATTTCATTTTTTGAGAGGGTTGGTCGCTAACGCAGCAATAAGAGCTTGCGGCTTTCCAGTCGCCCCTCCGCCCGCAAGCGGTAGAGGTAGACGCCGCCGGCCACCTCGTTGCCGCCATCGTCGCGACCGTCCCAGACAATCTGGTGGGTACCGGCGTTCCAGGTGTCTTGCGCCAGGGTCGCCACTTTTTGACCGGATAGATTGTAGATGGTCAGCTCTACTGTGCTTGTGCTGGCCAGGCTAAAAGGAATGGTGGTGCCGTTATTAAACGGATTGGGGAAGTTCTGCGCTAGCTGAGTGGTTTGCGGCAAGACCGGATTTTCTTCTGCTATTTCTGTCGCCCTATCCTCGTAATATATATAGAAGGCGAATTGCATCTCGTCGGTGCTCAGCAGGCCGAAGTAGGTGGTCTCGTCGGTCCAATTATTGTAGGTGGTAATTAGTTTCCAGCCCTCGCCTTGGCGCATGGTCAGCGGCGGGTCGAATTGCAGCAGGGGTGGGTGCTGCCAGTCGTTGGTCTGGTAGAGCAATTCGCCGTCGTGCTCGCCGCCCACTATTTCGATGGCAAATTCTACCATTTTCTCGTGTGCGTGCGACCACATTTGGATGATCTGTCGCGTTTCCCTAAAGCGAAAGGTCCGGGTTAGGGTAGTGACCTTATTGGGGGGTAGCTCGATTTCGAAATTGCTGAAACTGGCTTGCTCGGCTACATGCTCTACGGCGTCGCGCTCCACCGTGTAGATATTGGCGTAGACTTCGCCTACTACCTCTTGGTCTTGCGGGGCGCGCACGTAGTGCGAATTGAGGTCGAAACCGTTGCCGGCGGGCAGGCGTAGAGCGATGCCGGGGGGAAAGCGGAAATTGGCATAGGGGGTCTGGGTGCCGAATAGGAAGTTTTGCAGGACGTTCGATTCGATGATAGTGAGGAGGTCGGTGTTGCCCTGGCGGTCGCGGTAATCGCGGAAAACATCGGGTGCGGGTGCGGGCACGTCGGCTGGATAATTCTTGACCAGGAAGTGGTGGCTGCCGTCGCGCATGGAGATTTCGTAGCCGCTGATGTAGAGATCTTTGGGGGTGACGTGCGGCTGGAAATAGAGGAATTCGCGGTCGATTTCGGACCACACCTCAAACGGCCCTAGGTGTAATTGGATGCCGTTTTCGGGTGGTTCTAACGGCGAAAATTCGATGCTTTCGTAGCGCGAGGTGTCGGCCAGCAGAGCGGGGTCAACCGCGCTGCCTTGCTGCGGTGCGCCCGCTTCGATCCAGGCCCGGATGAAGGCCAGCTCGCCATTGATCAGGGGTTGCTGGCCCAGGGGCATGAGGGCGCCGTATTGGGGGTGGTCTTGGTAGAAGTGAACTTGCTCGGGGGCGTTGATCTTTTCCCACAGATAACTTTGTTCGATGGCGGTAAAACTGCCCGCCGCGCTGATTCGCACTAAACCGTCTGCTGCCGCCGCTTTATTGTGCGCTACGACGCCGACCAATTGCTCGTAGGCCACGTCGGCGGTTAGCACTAGATCGGATTGGCGCGCAAAAGAAGAACCGGCGTGGTGGCAGGAGATGCAGTGGTGGTCGAGCACCTGCTCTTGGATCAATTGCCAGGTTGAGCGTTGGTCGTCGGGGGCAATGATCAAACGGTCCGACTCGTCGTGGTCTTCGCCGTCGTGGGCCCAAACGTCCTGGGTAGCGCTCATCAATATCAGCGCTAGTGTGAGCAGTATATTCTTCATCTATAATGAATGTAGCGGAAAATACGAGCAGAGCAAAGCCCGCTGCGCCGGCGTCAAGTGTTAGCGGCACCGCCGAGTTGGAAAAAGGCCTGGAAGTCTTCTGTGTCGCGGGGCTCAACGCCGGATTCGGTTAGCAGGATGGGGTATTCTTTGCCGTCCTCGGGCCAGTCTGACAGGTCGCCATCGACGACGATATTTTCGTTGGGATAGACCAGGGCCACCTGGCCGTTGTAGGCTTGTGCTTGTGCGGCCCAGAAAATAGAGATGGCCCAGGCACTCAGCAGAATGCCTGGGACTTGTCTTAAAAATCGTTTCATATTTTGCCTTCCGCTCCAGTCCTAAAGATAGGGTAAGAGCAGTGAAGTTTTCAGATTTTTTGCACCTTACTCGAGCCGATGACCAAAAGAAGGGCGCAGGTTGGGATCGATGGCGCGCACTCCCAAGAGCAAGGCGATGGCGACCGCAGCTAACAAGGCCAGTCCAATGAGCTGCACGGTTCTTATGCCGGCCAATTCCTGCTCTTTGTCATTTTTCTGCAAGATGTTGAGCACGTCGCGGTGGCCCCACTCAGTCGCCATTTTCAGCGCGGTGCCGCGGTAGTGGTTGTGCGCCTGGGCGTCGGCGCCGCCGTCGACCAACAGGCGCGCGATAGCAGCGTGGTTCTCCTGAGCGGCCAGGTGCAGGGGCGTATTGCCGATGCGGCCTCTGGCGTCGATATCGGCGCCGTGCTCGATCAGCAGAGCGGCGAGTTCGGTGTGGCCGAAGCCGGCGGCCAGGTGTAGGGCGGTATTGTCGTGGGCGTCGCGGTGGTCTACGTTGGCACCGCGTTCCAGCAAGTCGCGCACCTGTGCCAGATCGCCATTGCGCGCTGTTTCTAGCAAGGTCGGTGCAGCCGGCTCGATGGCATGGGCGCTGTTTAGGCCGAGCAGCAGGGCTGCGGAGAATTGTACGGCCAGGACCAGTGTTGTTAAAGCGATTAGTGTGCGTTTCATGGCGAGCCTCCTTATGCGACATTTAAGTCTATATAACGCAATAGTTGTGCCAGAGGATGGCTCGATGGAGAGATATCGAGAATAAATAGACGTAAATGATATATAAACAGATAATTATATTAATTAAATCAAAATGACGAGATGTTTATATTTTCTATTTAAAATGACAATTAAATGGTCGCTTAATAAATAAAAATAAGTAAGTGCTATATTTTCAAATATTTATATGATTGACAATAATTTAGTCACTAATGACAAATAAATAGTCGCATAGTGGCTAAATTGGCGGATTACGCCAGATAGTTGGCGATAAACGCCTCGTTTAATTCGAGTCCAAGTCCGGGGCGTTCGCTCATATTAATGCTGCCATCGACGATTAGATGGACGTTTGGCACATTGGTAGTTAGATTTTGCTGTCAGCGGAATTTAACAAACATTTATCTGCAATCCGAGCGAAAAAACGACGGACCGGCTAATGATCTCCGATTTTAAAAACTATGTCAGCGACTATGCCTCTTCGGAGTACTTTGCGTTTTTGCACCCCGACCTGAAGAATCGCGCCGAGGCGTTGTTGCACCACTTTCTCGACGAGGCAGAGAGCGAAGACGATTTTCCCGCTGCAGCCAATGCGGAATTAATCGAAAAAGTGCTGGTCGAAAAGATGGCGCCACTGAATTTGCCGCTGATCGTGCGCCAGGGCGTGCCCGACCTGCTGGAGGCATTTTTCGAGTATCTGTCGGCTTCGGGAAAATATCCGGATGCGCAAGAGTGGAGCGGCTGGATGCCCCAGATTGGGGTGCGTTATGCGGAGCGCTTCAGGGACGACGGCAGTGTGAAGGGCGAGACCGTGCAGCGTAAACTCGACAAGGTGGGACGCAACGATCCATGTCCGTGCGGCAGCGGCAAAAAATTTAAGAAGTGCTGTATAGATCTGTTGAGTTGATTCTTCAAGTACTATAATCTCCAATTTGCAAGGTGAAGGTCGTACCCGTTCCCACTTCGCTTTCAGCCGCCATAGATCCTCCCAACAATTCCAGCGACTTCTTGGCAATGGCCAGCCCCAATCCCGTGCCCTCCTTCTCGGCGCTGCCCTGCCGCTCCACCTGCTGAAATTCGTCGAAGATATGCGGCAAATCCGCAGCTGGAATGCCCACCCCGGTGTCGGCCACGGCAATTTGCGCTGCGCCGTCGACCGACTTGAGCGACAATACGATACTTCCTTGTTCGGTGAACTTCATCGCATTGCTCAGCAGATTCATCACCACCTTGCGCAAGCATTCGCCGTCGGTGTAGACCGCATCGGTGTCGTCCAGGTGGCGCTGCAACTCGACGCCGGGCGCCAGCAACGATTCGACCGAGGCGGCGCACTCGTTGACCAATTGTTTGAGATCGACCTGGGTGGGTTTGATGTCGATGCGGCCGGATTCGATCTTGGACAGGTCGAGAATCTCGTTGATCAGGTTGAGCAAATTGTTGGCGCTGATCTGGATATTCTCCAGATTGCGGTACTGGCGCGCCTCGAGCACGTCTTTGTTGCGCCGTACGAGGATGCGGGTGTAACCGATGATGGCGTTCATCGGGGTGCGCAAATCGTGCGACATGCTCGCCAAAAAAGCCGACTTGCGCCGCGTTGTCTCCTGGATCAGCACGTTCTGTTCTTCCAGGCGCAGATTGGCTTCTTCGAGCCGAGTGCTGCGCTCTTGCACCCGGCGCACCAGCAGGAAGAGCAGCGTGCCGGATAGCAGAATGAAAAGTGTCGTAGCGGCCAGGGTTAACAAACCTGTGCGCCGGGGCGCGGCCGTGTAGGGATCGGTGGCCACCAGCGCCGCAAACGTCCAGGCGGGATCTTGCATGTCTACATACGCGGCCAGGTGTTCCTCTTCCTGGTGCGCAAAGGTCACGGTGCCGGACGAATCTCGCGCGGCAACGCCAAAGGCGCGGGCCAGGTCGGGCAGGACTTCGGCGAGCGCTTTGCCGCGCTCCACGCCCTCCGGTCCGTAGAGCACCTGCTCATTGTCGCGCTCTAGCAGCAATAAGTCGACGTCGGCGCTGGAATGTTCGGGCAGCAGCTCTTGCAGTGGCAAGTCGAGCAAGACGTAGCCGGGCGGCTGCGTTGCGGCGGCGGCATCCTGCACTGGCCGCGCCAGGCGCACTACCGTACCGTAGTCGCGCGTCTGCTGCACGGTGACGCGCCAGCGTTCTCCGGCAGCGGGTCGGCCGTCTCGGTCGGTCGGCTCAAACGTCATGGCGGCAGTTTGCCCCGGCTGCGGCAAAGTAATCTGGTCTGAAGCAAACTTAAAGAGCGGTGTGCCGGCGGTATCCAGAAAAATCACCTGAGCATAGGGGCTTTCCACGGCGTCGAGCAGCCACCGCAGATAAGGCTCCAGATCGCGCTCGACGGTTTCTTGCACCTGCGCCGCATCTCCTTGCGCCCGGTAGAACAGCCGCACCTCGCGACTGCGCGTTGGCAAGCGGCTTTCTAAATCGAGGCGGGCGAAGAGCGCGGTAAAGCGCAAGGCGGCGCGGCGCGCCACGGCCAGTGACTGCTGCCCCAATACTGACTCTACCGAGTCGAGCGACAGAGCGTAGAACAACCCTCCCATGGCGGCTACAGGTAATACGGCCAGGATGAAGAGCAGGGGAAAGAGCCGCGTTCTGAGCAAAGATTTGGCTGGTTTGGACATAGTGCTCCGGGCGGCGTTTAGAGTTCGGGGTTGGCGCGGGATTCGACAATGTGGCTTACGTCGGCGAGCCAGATTTGGGCAAAAATATCACCACCCTGGTAGTAGGCAATGCGGCTGCCGTCCGGCGACCAGGCTGGGGACATCCCGTCGTCAAGCTTTAAAGGAGATTTGTCCCCTTCCAGTTCAACTACGTAGAGCACCCGGGACACGTCGTGTATATTTATTATTGCATAGGCGATGCGACGGCCGTCGGGTGACAGAGCGGGAGACCAGCTATTAGGTTCTGAGAAGAATTCGCGGGGCGTGCCGCCCGCCGCCGACATGATCCACATATCAACACTCCAGCCCCCTCTATTGCGGTTCGATAAAAAACCGATTTCCGCGCCGCCGGACAACCAGAAAGGGTCCCAATCTCTACTCGGATGTGTGGTGAGCTGGACGGGTCGCCCGCCCGAAGCCGGCACCGTCCAGATATGCACTCCTCCCTCTTGTAAAGAAGCAAAAGCGAGCGTTTCGCCGTCTGGCGACCAGGCCGGATGATAATCGCGTCCACTACCCCAGGTCACCGGATCGGCCTCGCCCCCGGCGGCGGGCACGGTCCAGATTTTGGGCGACCCACTGCGCGACGAAGAGAAGGCGATCTGACGGCCATCCGGCGACCAGGACGGTTGGTCGTGGCGCCCTTCGCCGCTCAACAAAGTCCGCACAGGTCCTCCACTGGCCGGAACCACGGCGAGCTGGTCTTGCGGCGTCGTAAAGGCGATCTGACGGCCGTCCGGCGACCAGGCCGGAGCCTGCCAAAAACTTACCTCAGCATCTGCCAGCACCTGGGGTTGACCGCCCGCCGCCGGGATGACGGCCAACTTCCCCATCCTCATCCTCCCCATGCCTCCGGTAAAAGCAACGCGACTACCGTCCGGCGACCACTCGGGCGTCACCCCGAAATAGTTATCGGTACCGGTGATTTCCGTGGCTGTGCCACCCCGTGCCGGAGCGATAAACACGCCTTCCCCGGCGCGCTGAAAAACGATCCAGCGCCCATCCGGCGACCAGCGCGGAAACCGGCCATCGGGGTGTCCAGTCTGCAGCAAACGGGCCGGGCCGCCCTGTGCCGCAACAATCCAGATGTTTTCGTTGTCCTCCCGGTTCGAAGCAAAGACAATCTCCCGGCCATCCGGCGACCAGTCTGGCCATCGGTCGTCGGCTGGATGGGTGGTGATGCGCGCGGCGGTGCCCTCAGCAACAGAAATAGTGTAGATGTCTGTATTGCCGTCTACTAGCGCCGAGCAGGCGAGGTAAAGGTTATCTGGCGACCAGGAACAGGCCGTCGAGCCCACCGATGTTCCCTCTCCCGATCCCAGTGCGGCGCTGCTGATGCGGGTGGGATCGCCCCCCGCTGCAGGTACGGTCCAGGCGTGTGTCTTGCCTCCTCTGTTGGAGGTAAAGGCGATGCGGCTGCCGTCCGGCGACCAGGCCGGGTACCAGTCGACAAAATCTTCATCTCCGAAAGTCAGTTGCTGCGCCGCCCCACCGCGCACCGGTTTTTTCCACAGGCGTTTCTTGCCGGTCTCGCGTATAGAGACAAAGGCGATCCACTCGCCGTCCGGGGAAAAGGTGGGATCGTGGTCGTTGCTCCGGTCGTCCGGCGGGAAGGTAAACTGCACCAGGTTGGCCGCATTGGTCAAGGGGGTTTCTTGCGCTGGGGCCGGGCCGTAGAGCAGTACGGCCAGGAGCAAGAGTAGGTGGGGTTTCATTGGGGGTCTCCTTAGGTCTATCTATTCAGTGCATCCGACGAATCAGGACTTTCCTGCAATCCTTTGAGCGAGTCGCGCAATTCGCTCAAGATGCGCTCGCGATCGAGCCCGTCCTTTTCAATCACTTTGGTAGTATTGTGCAATAAATCGCGCTGCTCGTCGGGGCTGAGATCCTTGGCCGTGATCACGATGACCGGCAGATCCTGCGTCTCATCATTGGCACGCAGCTGCCGCAAGGTCTCGAAACCGTCCATCACTGGCATCATCAAATCTAATAAGAGCACATCGGGTTGTTTAATAGCAATCGCCTCCAACGCCTCTTTCCCATTGGCCGCACTACGCACCGTCCAGCTATCGTCCTCCAGCAACTGCCGCACCAGATCGACTACTACCGGATCGTCGTCGGCAATGAGCACCTCGTGGCCGCGGCCCTCGAAGCGCTGCAAGACGCGCAGCAGCGATTCTTTGTCGACCGGCTTGATCAGGTATTCGTCGGCGCCGAGGCGGTAGCCCAATTCCTGGTTGTCGATGATGGAGACGACAATTAGCGGGATGTCGCGCGTTTTTGGGTCGCTCTTGAGGCGGCCGATAGCCTCCCAGCCGTCCATCCCCGGCATCATGATATCGAGGGTGATGGCGTGTGGCCCCATCGCTTTGGCTTTTTCAATGCCTTCGATGGCGCGTGTGGCACCGATGACTTCGTAACCTTCCTCTTCGATCTCCTGGGCGATGAGCGAGAGCACATTGGGATCGTCGTCGATGGAGAGGATGAGCCGTTTGCCGCCTTCGGGCATCAGTGCGGCCATATCCTGCGCTGGCGGCTCTTCTGGTTCCGGAGCGAATTGCAGCGGCAGCGTAAGAGTGAAGGTAGAGCCCTCATCCTCTTGGCTGTCCACCTGAATGTCGCCGCCCAGCATATGCGCCAGGTGGGCAGAAATGGACAGGCCCAAACCGGTGCCGCCATACTTGCGTGTTGTCGAACCGTCGACTTGGCGAAATTGTTCGAAGATGTGATCCAGGGCGTGCGGCGGTATGCCGATGCCGGTGTCGCGCACGGCCAATTCAATGCGGTCCTCGTCCAGCCGTTGCAGCGCCACGGTGATGCTGCCTGCCTCGGTGAATTTGGCGGCATTGCTGAGTAAATTGATCAGAATTTGGCGAATGCGCGCCGCGTCCGAATACATCTCGCCGCTGCCCTCCGTGCCTTCGGTACGCACTTCCACATCGCCTTTGATCATGGGAGTCACGGTGTTGACGCAGCCGTCGATTAAAGCGCCAATTTCAAAACGCTCCGGCATGATTTCTAGATGCCCGGCTTCGATTTTGGACAGATCGAGAATATCGTTGATTAACCCCATGAGAATTTCGGAGCTTTGCAAAACTTTCTCCAGATTGTCTACCTGGCGTTCGGGTAATTGATCTTTGGCTTTGCGGTATACGATCTTGGAGAAACCGACGATGGCGTTCATTGGGGTGCGCAACTCGTGCGACATATTGGCCAAGAATTCGGACTTGAGGCGGTTGGCTTCCTGGATTTGCTCATTGGCCTCTTCTAATGCCTGGTTCTGCGCTTCTAAGCGTTGGAAGTCGAGGAAGCGGGTATAACCCAGCGAAACTACATCGGCGAAGCGTTGTAACATTGTAATATCTGCAGCGGAAAAAGCTTCGACTGCAGAACGGTTCCAGCCGCGGTTCATTGCCAGAGTGCCGTGGGCGTAGGGCACGTCGACGACCCAGACGGTAGATTCGGGATCGACCTGGGTGCCGCGTTCGCTGCTCCAGGTCTGCGCGGTGCGGCGCACTTCATCGGGGCGTTGCTGGCGGCTCCACACTTCGCCGCGGCGCCAGTGTTGCATCAATTCGCTATTGCTGCGCAATGAATCCGCCGCCTGGGCGGTGCTGGATGGGTCGGACGCCGGTGCATCTGGGGCGGCAAACTTTGCTATATTGGGGATCACGCTCCAGCGCGTAACAAAGGCATCGGTCTCGTCGTGCATGATATTGATGCCCAACTGGTCGAAGTCGACGCCGAGTTGGCGCAATTCGTCGCCCAGTACGGCAATGACTTGCTCAACGCCATCGGTGTCGTTCATGGCCATGACCTCGCCGCGCACCTGTGCCAGGGCGCGCTCGATGGAGACGGCGCGGTTCTGCTCTTCCAGGCGTTGGAAGTCGAGGTAGCGCAGATAACCCATGGACAGGGCATCGGTCAACTCCTGCACAATGGCTTCGTGGGCGGCGGAGTACTCGCGTTCGCGGTACCCCACAACGCCGTATTGGAAGGCCACATTGGTAACCACCCAATCGCCTTCCCATACGGCGAAGTGGTCGTGTATATCGGCTGCACTTCCTTCTAATCGATTTTCGCTATTTTTGATCATGCTTGCAGCTGTCATTGGAGTCGCGTGTCTTGAGTAGGATTTACCTTGCCGCCACGCGGCGTACCCCTCTTCTCCACCCAGCCCTCTATCCAGATCTCCCCTTCCGAGATTTACTGCCGTGTCTTCGTCGATCTCCACCAGATCTGGGCTGGACCAGCTGAGCCCGGACTTGTGTGGACTGTTGACTGCAGTGTAATTCAGACGCGTCTTGGCTTCTTCGTCGATGAATATGATGGTAGTCCCCGGCGTCTCGACACCCAAAGCCACCAGCTCGCGGAAGAGCACTGCCACCACCTTATTGATGTCATCCTGAGTGCGCATGGCCATAGCGGCACCACGCACACGTTCGGCCGCCCCCTCGCGCGCCAGGTGCTCGTTCTGCTCCTGCACCGTGCGGTTGGCGTCCTCTAAATCGGCGGTGCGCCGCCGCACCCGGTCCTCCAATTCCTCGGTGAGCTGCTGCAAATCGCCCAGTGTCTTTTTTAGGCTCTGCGCCATGCCATTAAACGCCGCGGCCAGCACCCCGGTCTCGTCCCCGGCCTCCACTTCGATTTTCTGGTCCAGATCGCCGCCGGCAATGGCCTCGGCGCCTTGCGCCACCCGGCGGATCGAAGCGGTGATGCGGCCGACGACCAGGGCAATCAACATCAGCGTCAGCACTACCGAAGCAAAGGCTAGTCCCAGCGTCGACAGACCGGCTGCTTCGGCCTCTGAGGTAAACGCCGTCAATTGGGTGAAGGCGGCAAAGGTCCACTGGGCGTCGTCCACATTGATATAGGAAACCAGCCAGGGTACTCCCCCATCGTCGTAGCGCAGCGAACCGCGCTCGGCGCCGCCCATCTCCTCAAAAGTCGCGCCAAAACCCGCAATGACATTCTGCGCTCTCTCGCCGATAAGGCCGCGCTGTGGATGCACCAGCAGGCGGCCCTCCTGGCGCTCGATGAGCACGAGAAAGTCGTCTGTTTCGCCCAATTGGATGAGTTCGGTGCCGCGCAACAGAGACGCCAGCTCGACATCGGCAACCAGAAAACCCATACCGCGACCGTCCGCGTCCAGGATCCACCGGCTGTAGCGCAGTATCGGTCCATAGGCTGGCAGAAATTCATTGCTCAGATGTATTTCGTCACCCTGCGGATACGCCTGTAAGTCGATCTCAACCTGCGCCGCATCCCGCGCCAGGGTATAACTACCCAGTGCGGCCTGCGACAAACTGGCTCCATCCAGCTGAGCGGTTGAGGTGATCGTCGGCCGGCTGTAGCGAAAAATCAGTTCGCCTTGGTCATCGAAATAGTGCAATTGCGCAAAGGCCTCGCGCCGACCGTTGAAAAACTGGTCGAAGAATCCCTCCAATTGCGGCTGCAAACGATCCAGAGCCGCTTCCCCTTCAACCGCCCCCAGGGCGTAGAGATCCTGAATCTCCCGATTCCAGGCCAGCAGATCGACCTCGTCGCGGCGCGGTTCGGCCAATTGCCGCATCTCGGCGGCGGCTTTGTCGACCTTTTCGGCGGCGCGCTGCCCCACCATGCGCTCCACCGCCCCAATCGAATTGACATAGGAAACCAGTCCTATGGCCACCATGGGCAGCGCCGCCAAAAAGAAAAACAGCGCCAGCAGCTTGGCTCTAATATGCATTTTCATTGCCCCAACACCTCCAGATTTGCCAGATCCGCGATCCAGATATCCGTATTGCCGCCGCGCCTGAAGAAAGAGAACTCCTTGCTATCGCTGGACCAGACCGGCCGAAAACTATAATCTAGGTCCTCCTGCGTCACTAGTCTGGGCGTACCGCCGGCCGCCGCGACAACCCAGATCTTTGCATCTATGTCGAAAGCGATGGTTTCGCCGTCCGGCGACCAGCTGGCGCCAGATCCTTCGGCCAACCAGGTGGCGTCGCCGCCCGCCACCGGCGCAATCCAGATATTGGTGCGATAGCTGCTCTCAGTGTCTTTCCGCGTCTTTTGGGAATTAAAAGCGATATATTTGCTGTCCGGCGACCAGGCAGCCTCCCACTCAGTTTCTAGCTCGCTGGTCAACGGTTCTGCTTTGCCGCCCTGGGCCGGTGCGATCCAGATATCCCAATGGCCATTTGTATTCGAAGTAAAAGCGATATGGGCCCCGTCCGGCGACCAAGCGGGAAAG
>Ga0114999_10004143_pt1 | contig 17736 bp, 19 predicted proteins | sample ArcticOcean_MG_C_3_FD_89820 | JGI IMG/M metagenome (GOLD analysis project Ga0114999, IMG submission 89820) | Marine microbial communities from western Arctic Ocean - ArcticOcean_MG_CB8_126 | ecosystem: Environmental > Aquatic > Marine > Oceanic | place: Arctic Ocean: Canada Basin | collected...
GTCTCCTGGGCAGCGGCCCCCGATGCGAACAGCGTGAAGAAGATGGCGATGATCGCCACGAAGATGATTAGGTAGACGAATGCGTTGCCGGTCCAGCGGTTGCCGCCCATATTCCCTCACAGAGAAGGTGGTGCACGCACCACATCGAAGATGGATTATCTCATCAGTCCAGCAGGAAAAGCAAAAGGCCGCGAAGCAGACGACGGCCATGTACTTGAGGGCTTGAGGGTGCCTTGTAAGCCAAGGCACTCCGGCCTCGCAATCCCGGGGGGCACTCACTCCGCTAGAGAGTTACGCCTCACGGGTTAGATTCGTTGACGCTGGAAACGGCGCCGCCCTAGAATGCTCATGGCGGCGCGGCACAGGCCGAATCAGACACTTCGCTGAGGAACTACTCTTGACCATCACCATGGCGGACGCCCTCACCGATTACCTGGCGTCCGCCAAAGAGTCGGTCCCTGTTTACTCTCAGAAGGAGTTGAATCGCTTCGGGCGCGCCCTTGGATGGGAGCGCCACGTCGACCACGTCGCCCCACCAGAGGTCGCAACGTACGCCGAGGGGGTCGTCGCCGCCGGTGGCGACATCCACGGACGTCTCACTCCGGTCAAGGAGTTCCTCGCATTCCTCAAGAAGCAAGGTCTCTCTAGTCACAGCCTGGCCCCCCACGTGAAGATACCGCGGGCAGCGACCCGGTCGGCACCTTCTGCCGTATCGCTGAACTCTGAGATTATCCGCATCACCGAAGACGGGCACGCGACTCTGGTCGCCGAGCTCACTGACCTCAAAGGCCGGCGTGGCGCCATCGCCGAGACCATTGGTGTCGCCCGCGCTGACGGCGATATCTCCGACAACGCGCCACTGGAGGCCGCACGGGAACTCCAGGTGAAAACCGAGAGCCGCATCCGTGAACTGGAGGAGATGCTCCGGCGGACTGAAGTGGTCAAGCCCGGATCGAACAAGGGCGGCATCCGCATCGGCAGCCAAGTAGTTCTCCATGACGTCGGAGGCGCCAAGGACACGGCCTACACGCTCGTTGACACCGCGGAAGCGAACCCCACGTTGGGGAAGATATCCCAAGACTCTCCCCTCGGCAGGGCTGTGCTCGGCCGCAAGAAGGGCGACGAGGTTGTCGTCCAAGCACCCAAGGGTGACCTCCGCTACCGTATCGTATCCATAGGCGGCTAGGCGCCTTTCCCTTCACGTGAACCGACTGCTCCGGGTGCTTGCGCGTGTTCCTTGGTACCCGTCCATTGCGCGCCCTCTCTTGTTTCGCTTGCGCCCTGAGACGGCCCAGCACATCGCCGAAACGGCGCTGCGCGTGCGCCCGCTGTGGCGGCTGCATGCAGCGGCGACCGGCAGCGCCACGCCCCACCTGCGGCGCACTGTCGCGGGGATTGATCTGGCAAACCCGGTCGGCCTAGCCGCGGGGTTCGACAAGGACTGCGCCTATCTTGCAGGCCTAGCCGATATGGGGTTCGGTTACCTCGTCGGCGGGACGGTTACCCGCACCCCGCGGCCAGGCAACGCACAGCCCCGCCTGCTTCGGGTCCCCGATCACCACGCGCTTATCAACGCCATGGGCTTCCCCAGCAAGGGCGTCGATGTCGCCGTGGCGAGGCTCCGGGCCTACGCCGACGGTGGTGGTGGTGACGGAGCGGTCCCAGTGTTCGTGAGCATCGCGGCACTCGGCGAAGACGAGACAATGCAGTGCCTTATCTCGGTCGAGCCTTTCGCGGCTGCGGTCGAGCTCAACATCAGTTCTCCCAATACCAGAGGCGTCCGTGAGTACCAAGATCCGGAGCGCCTCCGACGTCTCCTAGAGCGACTGAACGAGCACCGACGCAAGCCTCTGCTCATCAAACTCCCCGCGTACCAGGACGAAGCGTCGCGCGACGCGGTCCTCGCGCTGGTGCGCACGTGCCAATCAGCCGGCGCAGCAGGAGTGACCACGAGCAACACGCTCCCGGTCAACGACGCGCGTCTCGCTGTCGGCTCCGGGGGATTGAGCGGACAGCCACTGTTCACTAGCATGCTGGAGGCGGTCCGCGAGATCCGGCGTGAAACCGGAGCCAGCTTCGTGGTCAACGCGTGCGGCGGGATCTCGTCGGCCAGCGACGCACTCAAAGCCTTAGAGGCGGGTGCCGACACTGTTCAGCTGTACACCGCCTTGGTTTACCATGGGCCCGGCTTGGTCAACAACATTACACGGGAGTTGGAGCGGCGAGCGATGACCACAGCCGAGGCCTCATGAGCGCGCGAAGCGGCACGTGCAGCGCACGGCGGCGCATCGAGGAGCGCATCCTCGCATCCGACGCCATGCGCGAACTCGCCGGAGAGTTAACCGCATACCCAGTCCGGCTTCTGCAGCAACTGGTCGCCGAATACACGAGAAGAGGAGCGGCGGTCCCTGATCACGTGCTCGACATCGTGCCCTACTTGGGCGATACGGCCCTACGCGCGCTGGTGGATGCGGGTCTTGCGGACCGCATTGACGACTCGCCCCACGCGATTCGGGCCTACGTTCCGACGGCCGAGGCCATTGAGCTGAACGCGAGCCTCGCCATCGAGCCCTGATTCCGCCTATGGCGCAGCAGCGGGCACCGACTGGCCTGCGCGTCCCGTCAGTTCGATGAACCCCTGGCCGATACGCCGCCCCTCGATGCTGATGGCATCCGCGCCCGCCTCCCAGTAGACGACGCCCAGCCCGGCGCTGCGGAACTCCGAGGCCACCACTGAGGGGATGAGCTCGAAGTCCAGGCGCTCCCCGGGCACTCGCACTCGCCACCGGGTCAGGTAAGCGGCACCGGTTACGTCGCTGACCCAGGTATCGCCTCCGGCGGGCTCGAAGGAGAACTGCGAGTCATCTAGGCCGGTGACACCGTCGGCCTGGCCCAAGGTGGCGTACGTTCTGATAGGAGTGCCGTCGAGACCGAAAAGGCGCGAGAGCATAAGGTCGCGGCCGTCGTCCAGCTGCACGCTCGCCCAGTCCCAGCCGACAGCAACCGGCTGAAAGTCGCCCCACTGCTTATCGAACCATGCGGTCCCTTCGACGATGGTCGTCAGCCCGTCGGCCCGCGTCACCGTGCCGCTTACTTCCAGTCGTGGGCGCGAGTAGTAGTAGCTCACGCCCGCAGCGCCGAAGTCGACCAGCCCAGCCTGACCGTGCAGCAGCGGCGGCGCCGTCGAGCGCAGCGTGAGATCGAACGCCGTGCCCTGCGCGTCACCACGCAGGCGGTATTCGGTGCCGCCGCTGCCTTCGAACAGCCAACCTGCCAGCTCGAAGCGGAAGCCGTCCTGGCGCGTGGGCAGCGGCGCCTCCTCGGTGCGCAATCTCTCGCCGGTCGCGTGGGTGCCGGCGCCAAAGTTCGCGAGGCCAACCTGCCCGACGTACAGCGTGCGCCCACTCTCCGTCGCCTGGACCTGAAACAACACTTGGTGCAGCGCCCAGCGTTCCGGCACGGCGATTGTTCTCCCCCCGGCCGCCGATGTCAGGTGTGCATTGAAGTACCACCACTCGGTTTGAAACTCGTGGGCGGCCTCGTCAGCCGGCAGCGCGACAGGGGGAAGGCCGAAGGGCGGCGTAGGCGTTGGGTTCGAGCAGGCGGCAAGCAGTACGAGGAGCGCGACCAGCGCCACCACGCGAAGCGCGGTGAAACCGAAACGGAGCGTTCGCACATTCGCGGGTAGACCCATAGTTAGCCCGGGGAGCAACGGCCGACGGTCTCACTATAATCGCACCCATCTTCATGGACTTCACGGAGCGCTTCGCCGCGGCCTGCTAATCGGGGGTGACGCGCGGCCGGAACAGCCCGAAGCTGCTGGTGTAAGAGTGGAGGTGCGTGGTCCCGGCCACAGGGCCAATCTCCCCGTTGCAGAAGAAGCCACCCAGGGGTAGCTCGCCTACAAGATCGTGGAAGAGGCCCGTGTCGTGGTCGGCCTCGCCATAGAGCCCGCGTCCTCGGCCGGTACAAGAGAACAGCAGCGCCCCCACCGCGGGCAGGCCTCGCACTCCTTGCCGATAAGCCTCCAGCAGCGATCGCAGGTCATCAGCGGACGTCTCGGCGTCACGCACGTGAAACTGCACCAACTGACCCTCGCTGAGTAGCGCACCGACGGCCAGCGCCCCTCGGTCGGTGTCCGCGCCCATAATGTTGCGAACCAGAAAGTCGCCCGCCTGGACTTGGTCGATCAGCGGGTCCATCGCGATACCAAGGAACAGGCTGCGCTGGGCTAGCTCCTGGCCTCGTTTGTCCAGCGTCACGAACGTCTCTTGGAGTACCTCTATTGCAGGCTTCCCGTCGAGGGTGACGAGGGTGTTCCGGTCGGCTTCGGTGACGCGCATGACCTCTCCGATGGGGCGGCAGCCTTGGGCGACAACCGTATCGGCAACGATGTTCCCTGCCAGGGCGATACCCACGGCACCAGACCGGTAGGCCTGGGCGTTGAGGTAGAGGACGTGTTCGCCGGGGCGCTGGGCGCCGCTCGCCAGCCCGCCGATCTTCGCCGCGCCGGGGAACGCGAAATCCAAGCCTCCGACCAGTGCCTCTGCGTCCAACGAGAAGGGGTCCGCCAGCAGCAGGAAGTGCGGGTCAAGGTCCGGCTTGAGGCCCACGAGCCGATGCCATACTTCAGGGGGCGCGTCGGGCGACGGCATCGAGTCGATGTCGACGTGAAACGGGGCGAGCCGCACGCCAGGCAGGTGCGCCGCCGTCACCGAGACCGCCGCCCCTTCTTCTGCTTCATGGCCGGCGCCGATCACGCCCGCTCCCGTGCAACCGAAGATGACCGCCTTGGGGAAATGGGCACGGAGCGCACTCGCGACGGCGTCTCGCTGGCTCACGTAGTGCATGGACGTGAAGACCAGCACCAAGTCGGGCTCGACCTCGGCAGGCCCTATCCTAGGAGAGGCCGAGGGGTCTATCGCCAGTTGCGCCCGGAGGTCGCGCGCACACGCGCCCATAGAGTCGTCCAACGCGAGATGGTGCGACATAGCCGAAGCCCATTTCATGCCCGATCCTCCCGGTTGCGGCAGTATAATCTAAGGTCAGCGAACAGGCCGTGAAGCCGTTCAGCCAGTGTTCGGCGTCTGGACAGAAAGATCGCTGCCGAGGTACGATGACTGTCGGTGAGAGTGGGCAAGGGCCCACTCTCTCGCTTTGATAGGAGATTTGCTGGCGGGGTTGGAAATAGACTGATGGCCGTAACTGAAGAGGACCTCCGATGAAGAGCGATTTTCTCATCGCTGTGACGCAGTTGGCTGCCGAGCGCAACCTGCCGCGAGACATGGTCATCTCCGCAGTGGAGGCGGCCCTCGTATCCGCCTACAAGAAAAACAGCGGGCCCGACGCCAGTGACATCAAGGTCGTCTTGGACCCCAACACCGGCGATGTCTCCGTCTATCGCCTCCAGACAGTGGTCGAAACGGTGGAGAACGACGGGAGTGAACTGACCGTCGCCCAGGCAAAGAAGTTGCGCAAAGGCTCGACGCCACAGATTGGCGACATCCTTGAGTTCGAGATGGAGCCCCAGGAAGCCGGGCGCATCGAGGCCCAAACCGCGAAGCAGGTCGTCAACCAGCGCCTCCGCGAGGCCGAGCGCGAGCTGGTCTTCACCGAATTCGCAGAACGTGAGGGCGAGGTCTTCACCGGCACCGTGCAACGCAGTGAGGCGCGCTACGGCGGGCCCGTGACTCTCGACCTGAACGGAAGGGCCGAGGCGTTGCTGCCCCATGAGGAGCAGTCGCCGTACGACCGCTACCGGCCAGGCGTGAAGGTCAAAGTCATGATCCTCTCAGTCGACCGCTCCAGCCGCGGACCGGAGATCCTCGTCACGCGTGCGCACTCCGATCTCTTGCGGCGTCTGTTCGAGATGGAGGTGCCAGAGATATACAACGGCATCGTCGAGATTCGAGGCATCTCCCGCGAGGCCGGGTCCCGCAGCAAGGTGGCCGTCTACGCCAAGCAGGAGGGCGTTGACCCTGTCGGCGCGTGCGTCGGGCTGCGGGGTATCCGCATCCAGAACATTGTCAACGAGCTGCAGGGCGAGAAGATCGACGTCATCCAGTGGTCTCGCGACCCTTCGGTGTTCATCAGCAACGCCCTGAGCCCAGCTCAGCCGCTGCGCGTGGAGCTCGAAGAGACGACCATGTCGGCTACTGTCGTTGTGCAAGACCGGCTGCTCTCCTTGGCCATCGGGCGCGACGGCCAGAATGCGCGGCTGACGGCGAAGCTCACGGGTTGGAATGTCGACATCAAGAGCTCGACTGAGGTCGAGATCGAGCGAATGAAGCATGACATCGAAGGTCAGGTGGCGGCCCAGGCTGCCCCGGCCACGGCTGCCGAAGCCCCCGCTGCGGTCGCGGAGCCCACTCAAGCCCTGGAGGCCGCGGCGCCCATTGAGAGGCCTCTGGTGGCCGAAGTGGCGACAGCAGCCGTCGAGGCTGAAGCGGCACGGCCCGCTCCTGTTGGCACCGGCATGAGTGCCGAGGAGTTACTCGCCCTCGAGTCGCTTGACCTCCCTCAGCAGGCCCTCACGGAAGAGATCGTCGAAGAGGAAGAGATCGTCGAGGTGGAGGAAGGCGCAGCCGGAGAGGACATCTGGAAGCTGCCTACCGCAGCGCCCGGTGCCTCCACCGGCATCCGCTTCGCCGAGGACATCCTCGACCCGTCGGTCGGCCGCGGCGGCGGGGGTCGGCGTGGCCGGCGGCGCACGACCCGCCCACCGGCGCGCGGTGCCCGGCCACCCACCAGGCCAAACAGCCCTCCTCCCCCTAGTGGTGGTCGGTAGCGGGCGCGAGACCTCGGGAGAAGGGCTCTTTGCGAATGCGCCACATCCCGCAGCGTACCTGTGTCGTCTGCGGCACCAAGGCACCCAAGCACGAGTTCGTGCGCGTGGTGCGACCGCCGAGTGGTGACGTGGCGGTGGATGAGACCGGCAAGCTGAATGGCCGTGGTGCATACTTGTGCCGTCGGCTGACATGCTGGGACGCGATCCGTAGCGGACCCCGGCTGGCGCGCACGCTGCGCACCGAGTTGAACGCAACGGATATGGAACGCCTCGCAGCCTTCGCCGCGACGCTCGATCAGACAGAGGCCCTGCCGTAGCACGGCCGAGAAGCAGGAGAACCGGAGCGCATGGTAGACCAGCAAAGCTCGACACCGACCACTCGAAAGGTAGTGTTCAAAGCGCTGCCGCTGCCCGAGGCCATCACCGTCGGCTCCTTCGCCGAGAAGATGGGGGCCGAGCCCATTCAGGTGATCAAGCAGCTCATGCGCGCGGGCGTCTTCGCCAGCGTCAACGAGGTCGTCGACTACGAGACTGCTGCCGGTATCGCACGCCAGTTCGGCTTCGCGGCTCGGCCGCTGGAGGTAGTGGCGAAGGCTGCCTCGGGTGGACTCGGCGAGGAGGACGATCAGGACCTTGAGCCGAGGGCGCCAATCGTGACGATTCTCGGACACGTCGACCACGGTAAGACATCGCTCTTGGACGCCATCCGCCAGACGGACGTGGTCAAGGGCGAAGCCGGTGGCATCACGCAGCACATCGGCGCCTACCAGGTCGAGCACAACGGCAACCCGATTACCTTCATTGACACGCCGGGCCACGAGGCCTTCACGGCCATGCGCGCCCGGGGGGCTCAGGTGACTGACGTCGCGGTGCTCGTGGTCGCGGCGGACGACGGCGTCATGCCGCAGACGGCCGAGGCCATCGACCATATCAAGGCCGCCGCAGTCCCCATCATCGTGGCCATCAACAAGATCGACGTCGACAACGCTGACCCCGAACGGGTCCGCCGCCAGTTGTCAGAGCGCGGACTGCAGGTCGAAAAATGGGGCGGGGACATCGTCGATGTCGAGGTCTCGGCCAAGACCGGCCAAGGGCTGGGCGAGCTGCTCGAAAGCATCCAAGTGGTCGCCGAGGTAGCGGAGCTCAAGGCTAACCCTGAGCGGGCCGCACTCGGGGTGGTCATCGAAGCCAAAGTGGACCGTGGCCGCGGGCCCGTGGCCACGGTGCTCGTGCAGACCGGCACGCTTAAAGTCGGCGACGCGGTCGTCGTCGGCACCGCGAAAGGCCGCGTCAGGGCGCTGATCGACTACCAGGGCGCACGCCTCAGGGAGGCTGGGCCCTCCATGCCCGTCGAGGTGCTCGGCTTCGACGACCTCCCGACTGCCGGTGACCGGGTCATCGTCGTGGCCGACGACCGTGCAGCACGAGACGTCATCGAAAAGCGTCAGCGGCTCGCTCAGGGACGCTCGGACTCCACTCTCCAAGAGTGGGGGTCCCGCGCCGCAAGCGGGAGTGAGGGCCTGAACTTGGTGTTGAAGACGGATGTCTACGGCAGTGTCGATGCCGTACGCCAGTCAGTGGAGCAGCTCAGCACCGACGAAACCCTGGTGCGCGTTATCCACGCGGCTCCAGGCACGGTCACTGAGAGCGACGTGCTCCTTGCCAAGGCCTCGAAGGCGCTGATCATCAGCTTCAATACAAGGATCGAGCCGGGGGCCAAGCGCCTGGCACAGCAGGACCGCGTCGAGGTACGGAACTACAGCATCATCTACCGGCTCATTGAAGACGTTGAGCTGGCGGTCAAGGGCCTTGCGGCTCCTGTCCTGCGGGACGTGGTCGAGGGCACGCTCGAGATCCGCGCAATCTTCGGGCTCAGCCGCGGCCACAACAGCGCTGGCTGTTACGTGAGCGATGGCCAAGTGTCCCGCGGCTCCATGGCCCGTGTCATGCGGGGCGACAAAGAGCTCTTTGACGGCCCGATCTCCAGCCTCCGCCGCTTCAAGGACGACGTGCGCCAGGTCGCGCAAGGATACGAGTGTGGCATCATCCTGGACGGCTTCGATGACTTCCAAGAGGGCGACAAGATTGAGGCCCACCGCCAGGTAACCTCCTAGCGGCGTTGGCCGCTACTGCGAGGATCCGCCGTGAACCGCCGGAGCGAACGTATCGCGGGTGAGATGCAGGCTGAGCTGGGCCGGCTGGTCTCTACGCACCTCCGTGACCCACGCCTCAGCGCCTTGGTCACCATCGCCCGCGTCCATTTGACTAGCGATCTGCGTGAGGCGACGGCCTGGGTCACGGTCTTGGGCGACGCTGAGGATCGCAAATCGGCCCTCGTCGCGCTCTCCTCAGCGACGGGGTATTTGCGCCGTGAGGTCGGGCAGGCGCTCAAGTTGCGCCATGTCCCCATGCTGCGCTTCGAGCTCGACTCCACCGTCGAGGACGGCGATCGCGTGCTCAGCGCCTTGGACGAGGCGCTACATGCCGACGCCACGGCAGAGGCACAGGCAGAGGCACAGGCAGAGGCAGAGGTCAACTAGTGGTTAAAGAGTTTGCCGACGGCATCCTGAATTTCGACAAGCCCTCCGGCATCACGTCGATGGACGTCGTGCGGACGGTCAAGCGGCTCACGCATGTCCGCCGCGTCGGCCACGCCGGCACGCTCGACCCCATCGCCACCGGCGTGCTCCCCGTCTGCATGGGGCAGGCGACCCGGCTCATGGAGTACATGATCGATGGCCGCAAGGCTTACCGCGCCGAGCTGACGCTAGGCGCCGTTACTGATACCTACGATGCGGACGGGCAGATCGTGGCTACCGGCGATACGTCCGAAATCACCCGCGCCCAAGTTGAGGCGCTGCTGCCGGTGTTCACGGGCACGCTTCAACAGCAGCCGCCCATGTACAGTGCGCTCAAGCACGAAGGGAAGCGCCTCTACGACCTAGCCCGCGCCGGCATCGAGGTGGAGCGCCCGGACCGCGAAGTCATAGTCTACGATCTCACGCTGACCGACTGGGCGCCACCCAAGGTCACCGTCGTCGCTGAGTGCGGACGCGGCTTCTACATGCGCACCCTGGCCCACGACATGGGGCAGGCATTAGGCTGCGGCGCGCACCTGAGCGCGCTCACGCGCCTGCGAGCCGGCACGATGTCCATCGAGGGCGGCGTCTCGCTAGAGCGCTTCGAGCACACGATTGCGGAGGGTGAGTGGCGGGACCTGCTGCTTCCTCCTGACGCGGCGGTAGCCGACATGGAGGCGTTAGCTCTCGAGCCCTCCGGCGAGCGCCAGTTGCGCAATGGCCAGCCGATCACCGTCCGCCCCGGCGGCGGCGCCACCTACGCGGAGCATGCCGAGCGGCGCCGGGCCTACTCGTCAAGCGGACGATTCCTGGCCGTCGTGCGCTTCAATCGCGCCCAGAACCAGTGGCAACCAGAGCGCGTTTTCGACCTGGCATCTCCCTCACTGCTGGCACCAGGGGCCGCCTGATGCTCACGGTCACCGACACGGCAAAACAGGAGCTGAAGCGCATCGCCGAGCAGCGGGGACTCAGCCCCGCGCAGTGCCTCCGTCTGACCATCCCCCCTAAGTGGACGGGCGAGGGCGACTTCGGTGTCGTCATCGACGTCGCGGACCCGACCGACATAATCGTCAGCTTCGAGGCCACATCCGTCTTGCGCCTGGAACCGGAGGTCGCCGAGCGTCTCGCCACCTCTATGCTGGACTACAAGGACACGCCCGCGGGGCTCGGTTTCGCGCTGGACGTTTTCTAGTGAGCGTCGAGTCTTACGGGGCTTAAAACCCAGCCTCCGTCCCTCGAGGCACTCACCGATCCGCCCATCGCCCATCGCTCATCCCGCAGCCAGGCCCCTGGGCGATTTGACAGTCACGCTGGTAGACGATAAACGTCGTGTACGCCGCAACGCGAAGTTGGGCCTGAAGGCCCATGCCGGCGCGCTTCGGCGGCCGTTATCCTGAAGCCAAAAACCGTGCGCCTGAGTGGGCGCCTGAGGAGTTGTTTCTTGGGGAAAATCAAAGTAGCCATTGTCGGTGTCGGCAACTGTGCATCATCGTTCGTTCAGGGGATTCACAAATACCGAGAGACGCAAACCGACGAGTTCATTACCGGAATCATGCACCCGATGTTGGGCGACTACCACGTCGGCGACATCGAAGTGGTCGCTGCCTTTGACGTCGACATCACCAAGGTGGACAAGGACCTGTCCGAAGCCATCGTCGCCGGCCAAAACAACACGATCAAATTCTGGGACGTGCCGCACACTGGAGTGACAGTCCAGCGCGGCATGACCCACGACGGCCTCGGTAAGTACCTCTCGCAGGTCATTGAGCAAGCTCCCGAACCCAAGGAGGGCGCGCCGTCGGTGGCCGACGTGCTCCGCGAGCGTGAGGTCGACGTGGTTATCAACTATCTGCCGGTCGGCTCCGAGGAAGCGACCAAGTGGTACGTGGAGCAGGCACTGTCAGCCGGCTGCGGCTTCGTCAACTGCATCCCTGTATTCATCGCCCGCGAGCCCTACTGGCAGCGCCGCTTCAAGGACGCCGGTGTCCCCATCGTCGGCGATGACATCAAGTCGCAGGTAGGGGCAACCATCACCCATCGCGTGCTGACCAACCTGTTCAAGGACCGCGGCGTCAAGATCGAGCGCACCTACCAACTGAACTTCGGCGGCAACACCGACTTCATGAACATGCTGGAGCGCGAGCGCCTAGAGTCGAAGAAGGAATCGAAGACCAACGCAGTGATCTCGCAGCTGCCGTATGACCTGGGCGAAGAAAACGTCCACGTGGGCCCCAGCGACTACGTGCCGTGGCTGAAGGACCGCAAGTGGTGCCACATTCGCATCGAGGGCACGACCTTTGGTGACGTACCTCTGAATCTCGAACTGAAGCTTGAGGTCTGGGACAGCCCCAATTCGGCCGGGGTGGTCGTGGACGCGGTGCGTACCGCGAAGATCGCTATGGATCGCGGGCAATCGGGGTCGCTGGAGGGCCCAAGCGCCTATTTCATGAAGTCGCCGCCGATCCAATTCACTGACGACCAGGCGCGCGATATGGTCGAATCGTTCATCACTGAGAACGGCGCCTAGGAGTAGAACGTGGCCAAGACGGCCGCAAGCGACCTCGCAGCAGACCTGGACTCGAGTTCCAGGCCGCTCAAGGTCGCCATGGTTTCGCCGTACGACTACGGAACGCCAGGTGGAGTTAACGCCCACGTCTCAAACTTGGCGCACCAGCTGCGGCTCAAGGGCCACACGGTCAAAGTGATCGCACCGCTGGCAAACTCCAAGGAAAAGGACCTCGAGCCCGACTTCATCCCCTTGGGCAGGCCTGTGCCCATTCCCGCCGCCGGCTCCATTGCCCGCGTCTCGCTGTCCTACTGGCGGGAGCGCACCATCCGAGCGTTGCTCCGGCGCGAGCAATTCGACATCTGCCACCTACACGAGCCAGCGGCGCCGTGGCTCCCGCTCGCGGTGCTACGCTGCTCCGATGCCACCAATGTTGGGACGTTCCACGCATTCCGGGGCGCTCGCCTCTACCGCTGGTGGCGCTACTACGCGCGGCGCTACTTCCCCAAGCTCCACGGCCGTATCGCCGTGTCTCCGCCGGCAATGGACACCGTCAGCAAGTTCTTCCCCGGCGAGTACGCCATCATCCCGAACGGGGTGGACGTGGAGCGATTCTCGACGCTTCTACCGCCGCTGGAGCGCTTCGATGACGGCAAGCTGAACATCCTGTTCGTATCAAGGCTTGAGCGTCGTAAGGGGCTGAGGCATCTGGTAGCCGCATTCAGTCGGCTCAAGTGGCAGTACCCGGACCTGCGCCTGATCGTCGTGGGCTCCGGCAACCCCGGAGAGGAGGTGCTGGGCCTGATCAGCCAGCACGGGCTCGAAGATGACGTGGCGCTAGTGGGTGGCGTTCTCCAGGCGGACCTGCCGCGCTACTACCAAGCTGCTGATATCTTCTGCGCCCCGAACACGGGAGAAGAGAGCTTTGGCATCATCCTCATCGAGGCCATGGCCGCAGGCAAACCCATCGTCGCTTCGCGGATCGACGGCTTCAGCAGCGTCATGTTCGACGGCGCCGAGGGGCTGATGGTCGCGCCGGGCAACGCCGACGATCTAGCTGGTGCGCTGAAGCGGCTCATCGACAATCCCCTGGAACGCCAGTCGCTGGGTGCGCAGGGGAGAGTGAGCGTCGAGGCGTATCGGTGGGAGCGCGTGGCAGGCGAGGTCGAGGCGTTCTACCGAGCGCGGATCGCGGATCGCGTGAAGCTCGAGGTGCCAGTGTGAGCGGGCTCAAATTGGCGCCCCGGCTACAGGCCAAGGCCTGGGCCGCACGATGGGTCAGTGGCCCGAGCGCGCGGCTGCTAGTCACTCTCCGCGTCTCCCCCAACGCCATCACGATGGCCGGCCTGGCTATCGTCGGAGGCGCGGCCTGGCTCATCGCCGACGGTCGCTTGCTGGTCGGCGGCATCGTCATGCTGGCCGGGGCGACGCTGGACCTGCTGGATGGCGCGGTCGCTCGGCTGAGCGGCTCCGCGAGCAAGTTCGGCGCCTACCTCGACTCGGTCGCTGACCGGGTCTCCGAGGCCGCTGTCCTGCTGGGGCTGCTGGCCTACTTCATTCAAGACAGCAACGACCTCGGGGCTTACCTCGCCTTTTCCGCCGTGGTGATCTCGACGCTGGTTAGTTATTCACGGGCACGAGCCGAGGGGCTGGGCATCTCCGGCGACGTTGGGTTCATGGGGCGTCCGGAGCGCGTCGTCGTGCTTGGCGGCGGGCTGCTCGCCGGCTATCCGGTACCCGCACTTGGCGTCATCGTCGCCATCGGATCGATTACGGTCTTGCAGCGCCTCATTCACGTGTGGCGAGCGACACGCTGAGCGAGCCCGGACAGGCGCCTGGTAGAATCCCGTTACTTCCCGCAGCCGGCGGCGACCGTGGGCCACGGTCGGTACGCCAGCGGAGCTGAGGACCATGATGCCGTTACTTTCGGACAAGGACCGCGAAATCCTTCAAGAGCGCTTCGAGCACTTAGATGCCCCGGTGACCTTGAAGCTCTTCGGTGAGTCGGACGCCAGGTCTCTCCTTACGCTCCCTGGTCACACGCCCAACGAGATGGCAAAGGTGACCCGTGAGCTCCTGGAGGAGGTGGCGGCGCTATCGGACAAGCTGTCGCTTGTGACGTACGACGTGAACGGCGACGGCAAGGCGGAGGCCGACAGGCTCGGCATCCAGCATATCCCGGCCATTGTGCTCGGCGACGACGACGGCGGGCGCGTGCGCTTCTATGGTGCCCCGGTCGGCAACGAGTTCCCGACCATCCTAGAAGGCATCGACGCCCTCTCCAATAACACACCAAAGGTCCGCCAGGAGGTCGCCCTAGCGGTCGCGGAGCACGTGGACCAGCCCGTCACGGTGAAGGTGTTCGTCACCCCCACCTGACCACACTGCCCGACCGTGGCCCGTGCGGCCCACGCAATGGCAATGGCCAGCCCGAACGTGACGGCGGAGGTCTTCGAGGTCCAAGAATTCCCTGAGGCCGCCCGCCAGTACCAGGTCATGGGCGTACCGAAGACAATTATCAACGACACTTCAGAGTTCGTGGGAGCCGTCCCAGACGAAGTGTTCCTCAACGCAATTCTCCAGGCCATCGGCAAGCCCGCCGTTGAGTTCATGCCTCCAGGCGGTGCCTAGCGGGAGCCCTCAGCGGCACAGCCAAGTGTCGTGCCGCTTCGCGTTCATCTGGCTGCGCTTCGGTGTCAACTGTCTCGCGCAGACTACTTGCCGGCTACTCTACTTTTCGCTTTCGTAAGTAGTAATTCATATTGCGGAGGCGCGCTATGCCTCAGCAGCAGATGCCCGGCCCTCGGCTTGTACCGCGGCGGAGGGCCGATACCCAACGCCTGTTCGCCGGCGTGAAGAAGAGCCACCTGGCGCCTTCGGTCGGCAGCTCTAACGCCAGGACTCTCCCGCGATCTACAGGGGCGCCTCCGCATCCACCGCCGAAAGGAGGTAGGCGCGGACGAAGGGGTCGATGGCACCGTCGAGCACCTGGTCTGGATTGGTGGACTCTTCGCCGGTGCGGTGGTCCTTCACTAGCTTGTAGGGATGGAGGACATAGGAGCGGATCTGGTTGCCCCAGCCAGCGGCCACGTGCGCGCCCTTCAACACGGCGCGCTCCTCCGCTTTGCGCTTGAGCTCCACTGCGATGATCCTTGCTCGCAGTATTTTAAGCGCAGTCTCCTTGTTCTGGATTTGCGAGCGCTCGTTCTGGCAGGAGACAACGAGCCCTGTCGCGTGGTGGGTGATACGAACGGCCGTCGAGGTCTTCTGCACATGCTGGCCGCCTGGGCCACTGGCCCTAAACGTATCGATGGTGATGTCATCGGGTCCGAGCATAACCTCGACGTCGCTCTCGGCCTCAGGCAGCACCTCGACCAGCGCAAAAGACGTATGGCGGGCGTGGGCCGCATCGAAAGGCGAGAGGCGCACCAGCCGGTGCACGCCGCGCTCCGCCTTGGCGTAGCCGTAGGCGAAAGGCCCCGTGAGCTCCAGGGTCGCGCTCTTGATGCCTGCCTCTTCGCCGGCGGAGGAATCGAGGATGCTGGTCTTCAGCCGGCGCTGGTCACCCCAGCGGGAGTACATGCGCAGCAGCATTTGGGCCCAGTCTTGAGATTCGGTGCCGCCCGCGCCCGCGTGAATGGCCAGGAGTGCGTTGTGATCGTCGTACGGCCCGGCGAGCACCAGCGCCAGCTCGAGGTCGTCAGCCTCGGCCAGCAAAGCGCGCGATTCGTCCGCCAGCTCCGCGATCATCGATTCGTCGCCGGACTCCTGCGCGAGCCGCATGAGATCGACGGCCGTACGCACGCGCTCGTCGACTCCAAGCCAACGCTCGGCCTTGGAGCGCAGCGCTGCAATACGTCGCATGGTCTGCTGCGCCTGCTGCGAATCGTCCCAGAAGCCCAAGGTCGCCGAGAGCGCTTCGAGGCGCCCGGCTTCAGCTAGGAGACCGGCGACGTCAAAGGCGCTCCATAATCGAAGCGATCCGCTCCGATAAGGTTGTGAGTTGGCCTCTGAGGTCGTCCATTGGGATCACCCTGGCGACGGGCCGATGGGTCGGTCCGTCGGGTGCCCAGTATACAATGCGCTACGCTCAAGCTAGGCCATGGGGGCGCTCGGTTTGAGCCAGGCCGTGGCCTATGTTACGGTCATCGTTAGTCGGGGTGTGGCGCAGCATGGTAGCGCGCCTGCCTGGGGGGCAGGAGGTCCCCGGTTCAAGTCCGGGCACCCCGACCAAAACTCCACGACAACGAAGAGGCCCGGACTTGCGTCCGGGCCTCTTCGTTGTCAAGCTCGTCGGGGTATTGTCTAGGCAGTCGCCGCAATCGGGTCCCGCCTGCGCCGCAGCGAACGGTGGACGGTGCGCGGGCTCACATCGAAGTGAGCGGCCACCTGGAACACCGTGAGGCCCCGGTCGTAGGAACCGAAGATCTGCTCGTCCCGTTGTCCCTGCCGGTAGTTCTGATACCAGGCCGGGTCGTCGTACTTGCACCGAGGCAAAGGACAGCCGAGGCACGAGGTTGCGACCTCGCACCCGTTGTCTTGGTAGTGCAGATTCTCGGGGAGGGAATCGACGCTGGGCTCATGTCGGCGTCGACTCGTGGTTCTGTACATGCGCATGGTCATCACTCCTCTGTGGTGGTCGTTTCGTATCCGCTCTTCGTGCGTTTCAAGGCAATCGTTGGGGCACTGCGAGGCGTTGAGTGAAGCGGGATTGACGGCCTGCTCGAAAACATGCGGTCGAGAGCAGAAACACAGAATAGAACTTTTGTTCTTCAGTGTCAACGCTGGCCCCCTGGCTGGCGGCGCCGGCTATTCGGCCGCTGGCCGCACGCCGTCGAGACTTGCGGGCGAGGCCAGCGCACACTAGCCTGGGGCCGGTTCGTATCCCTTTCCCTTTCCCCAAGGAGGCGCTTAATGGCAGACCAAGAGATCGGGCTGTTCGAGGCGATCTATTCTCAGCGCGCCATCCGGAGCCTGAAGCCAGACCCGGTGCCGGACGAGATCCTGCGCAAGATCATCGAGGCTGGGACCAAGGCTCCCAGTGGCGGCAACAGTCAGCCGTGGGCTTTCCTCGTCGTTCAGGACCACGACTCCATAGCCAAGATCGCCGAGTGGGGCAAGGCAGGATTCGCTGTCATGTATGAGCGGGCGCTGGGCCGCATGAAGCCCGGCGACGAGCTGCCCTTCCCACGGCTCAAGCCTCTGGTGGAGAGCCTGGAAAACGTGCCCGCTCTGGTGTTTCCTTGCCACGTGCGCCCCGAGGGTGCGGCCCCGTCGCCTGGTGGCATGTCCATCTACCCTGCGGTGCAGAACATGTTGCTAGCGGCCCGAGGGCTGGGCATCGGGGCCGTGCTGACCAACTTGTCATTGGGGTCTGCGGACGAGATCAAGGCGCTGTTGGGCGTGCCGGACAACGTCGACCTGATGGCGACCATCCCCATGGGCTACCCGGACAAAGAGCACTACGGCTCGACGACACGCCGCCCGCTGAGCGAGGTGGCGCACTGGGACCACTGGGGCAACCAACAGGTCTAATCCCCTTGGCCGACCAGGGTTAGTGCTAGGTACCTCCTCGCGGGCTAGCAGGACGCCGCGAGGAGGTACGCGTTGCGCGCCTCGATGGACGCAGGGTGGATCATGTCGCCTCGCTCTAGGTACTGGCGTAGCGCACCGTCCAAGAAAACCAGCAACCCGTCGGTCAGGCTCGCGAACGCTGCGGCGCGCACCTCAGCCTGGAACGGGTACGCAACCGCCTTGGCCTGGTCTAGTTTGTCAGCCAGAAACACCACCTGACCGACTGGCGACAGGTCGGCGTGGGCCGTGGTGTGCCAGTGGACGCCCGCCCATGCTTCTGCGTCAGTCAC
>Ga0114999_10004146_pt1 | contig 17726 bp, 16 predicted proteins | sample ArcticOcean_MG_C_3_FD_89820 | JGI IMG/M metagenome (GOLD analysis project Ga0114999, IMG submission 89820) | Marine microbial communities from western Arctic Ocean - ArcticOcean_MG_CB8_126 | ecosystem: Environmental > Aquatic > Marine > Oceanic | place: Arctic Ocean: Canada Basin | collected...
AGGCGTTCTCTTCCTTTTGGCACTCGGCGGACTCGCCGTCGGCGTCTTGCAGGCGCGGGCAGCGATCAATAACGACGCGATCCAATTGTCGGTGCAAATGAGCGGGGCAGCCGGTGGCGGCTACAACGCATCACGCGCGTACCGCTTTACACAGTTCCTGGTCCTCGACAGCAAGCTCGGGGAGCTCAGTCCCTCGCCGGCGCCAGCACCAGCGACGGCACCCACCCCAACCCCCGTGCCAGCGGTCGAACCGCATGCGTCTGTTGCGATCCAGATGGTTGAAGATCGACCAGCGCCCCCAGACTCGACAGGCATGATTGAGGACATCTCCGAAGACGACCTCGACATTGAAGAAGAGGAATTGAACCCTGAAGGCGACGACGACGCGCTGCTGACCATCTTCCGCGCTTACGACATTCGCGGCGTCGTAAACGAAACACTAACCGAAGATGTGATCTACAACATCGGACTCGCGATCCGCACGCTGGCCGAAGAAAAAGGCGAACAGGCAATCGTCGTCGGGGCAGACGGACGGGTCTCAAGTCCGGACGTCAGCGAGACCCTGATCCGCGGCTTGCTCGCTTCCGGTCATGACGTCATCAACATCGGCGTGGTGCCCACACCGCTGGTCTATTTCGCGACGCACAATTCAGATGCAACATCCGGCGTAATCGTCACCGGGTCGCACAACCCGCCAGATCAAAACGGCTTCAAGATCGTCCTCGCCGGCGATGCCCTGACACCCGAGGAGATCCGCAGCCTGTACGACTACGCCGTCAACGGCGATCTCTCAGAGGGCGACGGTGCCCTGTCCGAGGCTGACATTGTTGACGACTACATGGACGCGATCGCCGACGACGTCGTCGTCGCACAACCGCTAAAGGTCGTTGTCGATTGCGGCAATGGGGTTGCGGGCAACATCGCCCCCGAGCTCTACTCGACGCTGGGCTGTGATGTCATTCCATTATTTTGTGACGTGGACGGCGAGTTTCCGAACCACCCCCCCTCCGGATCCCACGGTGTTCGCTAACCTCGCCGAATTGCAGCGCGTCGTCACCGAGGAAGGTGCCGACCTGGGTCTCGCGTTCGACGGCGACGGCGACCGCCTGGTGGCAGTCGACAGCGAGGGCACGATCATCTCGCCAGATCGCCTCCTCATGCTGTTCGCAAAAGACGGCGTTTCACGCAACCCCGGTTCAGACGTGGTCTACGACATAAAGTGCACTCGAGCGCTCAACACCATCATCAGTAGTTTCGGCGGCCGGCCGATTATGTGTCGTAGTGGACATTCCTTTCTGAAAGCCAAAGTAAAGGAAACCAGCGCCGCACTGGGCGGCGAACTGACGGGCCACATCTGCTTCTCGGAACGATGGTTCGGTTTCGACGACGCGCTTTATTCCGGCGCCCGACTGCTTGAGGTCGTTGGTTCGTCATCCGCCTCACTGACCGAACTGATGGCGGCGTTTCCAACGACGATCGGAACGCCTGAGACCCATGTTAAAGCCGGCGAATTGCAAAAATTCGAGATCGTCGCCGCGCTACTCGAGAGCGGGGAATTTGAAGGCGGCACGATCACCGACCTCGACGGCCTGCGGATCGACTATGAAGACGGTTGGGGACTTGTGCGCGCGTCCAATACAGGTGCCGAACTGACCCTGCGCTTCGAAGCAGACACGGACGAGGCGTTGGGGCGAATCCAGGCGACGTTCAGGGACCGCATCTACGCGATAGACGACAGTCTCGAATTGCCGTTCTGACAACCTGAAACAGGTATCATGTCGGCTTCGTGGCCACCCAGAAACAAGCTAATGACACTCGATGCCAGCGCCGCCCTCAACATCGCTAGAGTGTTGACTGAGGCGCTTCCCTACATTCAGGCATTCACCGGCAAGACCTTCGTCATCAAATATGGTGGCAACGCGATGACTGAAGACAGCCTGAAGCATAGCTTCGCTCGCGATATCGTCTTTATGAAGCTGGTCGGACTGAACCCGATCATCGTCCACGGGGGCGGTCCCCAGATTGGCAAGTTGCTGGCTGACCTCAACATTGAGTCCCGCTTCCTCGACGGCATGCGCGTCACCGATGACGCGACCATGGACGTCGTAGAGATGGTCCTGGGCGGACTCGTAAACCCGGACATCGTCAATCTCATCAACCAGCATGGCGGCAATGCGGTTGGGCTGACCGGCAAAGACAGCACGTTGATCAAGGCCAGAAAAATGTATATCTACCGGGCCGATGGCGACAAGGATGAACAGATCGACATCGGTCATGTCGGTGAGGTGGCATCGATCAATCGCGAGATACTCGACGCATTGACGCAAAACAACATCATCCCGGTGATCGCTCCCATCGGCGTTGGCGCGGACAATGAGACCTACAACATCAACGCAGACCTTGTGGCTGGGAAGGTCGCCGAGGAATTAAACGCCGAGAAGCTCATCTTGCTAACGAATGTTGCCGGCCTCGAAGACGGCAATGGCGATTTAATATCCAGGCTGACTCGAGACGATGTCAACGGGTTGATTGCGGACGACACGATCAGCGGCGGTATGTTGCCGAAAATCGAGTGTGCACTCAGCGCCGTGACCAACGGTGTCACCAGTGCGCACATCGTCGACGGCCGGGTGGCCAATGCCGTGCTGCTCGAAGTGTTGACCAACGAAGGCGTCGGCACCCTGATTACGTCAGCATCGATCTAAACGGGATTTCAATCCCAACGGGACACTAATGGGAAGCAGCAAGGATGACGACACGCCATCGCGGCGTGAGCAGATTCTGGGCGCGCTTGCCCAGATGCTTGAGGAAGCCCCCGGCCGGCGCATCACCACCGCCGGACTCGCTCGCCAGGTGGGCGTTTCCGAGGCGGCCCTTTATCGGCATTTTCCCAGTAAAGCCAAAATGTTTGAGGGGCTGATTGAATTCATCGAGGACACGATTTTCAGTCGCATCTCGCGCATCCTGGTCGAACCCCTTTCGACCGAACAGAAGTGTGAACGCACGCTCCTGCTGCTGCTGACCTTTACCCAACGCAATCCGGGCATCACCCGCATCCTGACCGGCGACCCGCTGGCCGGTGAAACCGAACGACTGCGATTGCGGGTCAGCCAATTGTTCGATCGCATCGAGACCCAGTTGCGGCAGATCCTTCGCGAATCCACCCTGCACGATGAACCGGCAATGGCCGGGGACGATGTTGCGCCACGGGCCAACCTGATGCTCGCAGCCGTAGAAGGGCGGATCAGCCAGTATGTTCGCAGCGACTTCAGCCGCAACCCCATGGCCGGCTGGCCTGAACAATGGCAGATGCTCGCGGCGGCATGTTTTGAGCATTCGCCGGCCGGTCATACCGGGTAACAAAAGAAGGCTAACGGGCCGGCGGACCCTCAAAGAGTTCGCGAACACGCTTCAAGTCCGCCGAAAAAGACACCTCGAGTTCTCTCTTCTCGTCCTGCTTCTCTTTGATCTCGCCCATGATTTGTTTGATACGGTTATCAATGGTGCGCAGGCGGCCCAGGCGCTCCTTCGACAACGTACCACCCGCTCGCTCGATATCGGCAGCATCCGCTTCAAGATTGCGTTGCTGTCCCTGCAACCGGATGAGGTTGCCGCGGTGTGTGCTGATGAAATTGTCGATGCTCGCCAGTTTCGTGTCGCGGGCGCGCATCACGTCCGCCGGTGTGCTGTATAGCAGCAGGTTGTTGTCCGCCAGTTGCTGGGCGCGTCGGCGACGCTCGACCTTTGCCTCTTCTTCAAGGCGCAGATCGCGTACGCGAATCTCACTCGTCGTCAGCGCGCCGGGTACTACTTCGGGTACCCGGCCGTTCAGACTCAGGATTGTGTATCCATTCTTCACGTAGCGCGCAAGGACGTGGCTGTCGAGTACGGTCACGCCATCCTCATTAACGTACTTGTACAACTCGGCATGCACCAGGGGCACATTGCACCTGCGATCAGAACGATCAGCAGCCGCAACTACCGGACGCGGTGGCGTTTCTTAGTTAGTTCCTGTCCCAGAACTCTGTTCTGGGACGGGCACTGACGAGCGGTGCAGGGATGCACCGCCATTTTCCGCAGGGCTCTTTTCTGCAAGCCTCTTGTCTGCAAGATCATGCGAGGTTTGCGTGCAAACCGACCCCCAAGAATCGTCAGGATGACAATTTTTAGACAGGAACTAGATACCGGATTCAGGTCCATGGCTGACAGGAACAAGTCATCCTTTTGTGAAATTAGATGTTGGCGCCGATCAGTCAGACGAGACGCCGAACGTCGAACGGTACTGCTCCACGGCCTCAAGTTGCGGTCCGTATTCGCCGTGATCGCGAAGATAATCAACGATATTGCCAAGCTTGACAACACTTGTCACACGCATACCAAAGTCGTCTTCCACCTCCTGAATGGCTGACCTGTCGCCCCGGCCGCGCTCTTGCCGATCAATGGCAACGAGCGCCCCAGACACGGTCGCACCCATCTCTGTGATGAGGGGCAAGACCTCCCTGAAGGCTTTGCCGGACGTGATGACATCGTCGACCAGGACGATTTGCCCGGCCAGTTGCGCGCCGACGAAGCGGCCGCCTTCACCATGGTCTTTCGCTTCTTTGCGGTTGAACACGTAGGGCACATCATGTCCACGCGTGGCAAGGGCAACGACCGTCGTCGCAACCAACGGAATCCCCTTGTAGGCGGGGCCCATCAGCACGTCAAACGGCAAGCCGCTCGCGAGCAGCGCGTCGGCGTAGAAGCCACCTAAACGTGCAAGGCTAAGACCGCTCGCGAATTTCCCGGCATTGAAGAAGTAGGGACTCACACGACCCGACTTCAACGTGAACTTACCAAAGGTCAGCGCTTCATTGTCGAGCACAAACTCGATGAAGTCCCTCTGGTAGGCGTCCACCTACGCGACACTCGCCCGTTGCTTTTCGATTAGCTGAGCGATCCCGCCCTCCGCGAGACCGAGCATCGTCGACAACTCATCCCCGCTGAAGGCCGCACCCTCGGCGGTGCCCTGCACCTCAATGAAGCCGCCGTTGTCATCCATCACAACGTTCATGTCGGTATCCGCTGTGGAGTCCTGCGCATACTCAAGATCGAGCACCGGCACACCGCCCACGATCCCCACCGACACCGCTGCGACCCAGCCCAGGAACGCGGCATCCACGAGGGAGCGACTCGCGAGCGCATCGTACAGCGCGATGCATCCACCGGTGATCGACGCGGTACGGGTGCCGCCATCGGCCTGAATGACGTCGCAGTCAATCCGAATGGTGTACTCGCCGAGCCGGTCGAGGTCCACGGCTGCGCGCAATGCGCGTCCGATCAAACGCTGGATCTCGACCGTCCGGCCTCCCTGTTTGCCCCGGGCGGCCTCCCGGTCCATGCGCGTATTGGTCGAGCGCGGCAACATGCCATATTCGGCAGTGATCCAGCCCTTGCCACTGCCGCGCAGGAAGCCCGGCACGCCCGCGTCGATGCTCGCGGTACAAATGACCCGTGTTTCGCCAAAGCCGATCAACACCGATCCTTCAGCATGGCTTGTAAAATGCCGCTCTATCGTGACATCACGCAAGCCCGCCGTCCCGCTCGTCTTTTCGTCTGACCCCATCTCACTTCCCGCCCGCAAAACTTCCATTATACTTCTGACCCATTGCGGCAGCACGCGCTAAGCCTCGGCGATCTCGCAAGCGCCAACGCCGACTCCTTCGCCGCAGACATTTCCAGTGCAGCGAGAATTCAATGACCCGAAGTATGACCGGCTTTGCCCGACACGCCACCAGCTTCAGCGGCGGCACGCTGACGTGGGAATTACGGGCGGTCAATCATCGCTACCTGGAACCCTCGTTTCGGTTGCCGGAGGTGGTCCGCAACATCGAAGGGGACCTGCGTGACGCGCTGAAAGCGCAATTGGTTCGCGGCAAGATCGAATGCCATCTGAAGTTCGACGCTGATACCGATGGACGCACCATCCATCTCAACGCCGACGCGATGCGCGACGTCCATCGAGTGATCCAGGAGATGTCGAGTCTGCTCGAAACTGAGCTGACCCCGGACCCCCATGAACTGCTCCGCATGCCCGGGATCACAGACACCGAGTCGGTGGATGCCACTGCCGCTGCCGCTGCCGCGATGGCGGGCTTCCAGCTTGCGATTGCGTCACTCTCACGCATGCGCGAACGCGAAGGCGCAGAGCTCGAGCAGGCGCTGCGGGCACGTCTCGGCGACATCAAACAGGTCATCGACGACGTCCGGGCCAACATGCCGGCGATTAATCGACGCCTCCTTGAACGGCTGCAATCGCGCCTCGCAGACCTCGACGTCGATGTTGATCCGGGTCGACTGGAACAGGAGGTCGCCATCCAGGTGCAAAAAGCTGACATTGACGAGGAACTCGACCGGCTGGACGCCCACCTGCAAGAAACGGCGGCGTGCTTTGGCAAGGTTGGCGGCATCGGTCGACGCCTCGACTTCCTAATGCAAGAGTTCAATCGCGAAGCCAATACGCTCGGGTCCAAAGCGGCCGCCATCAGCATGACCCTCTCCGCCGTTGACCTCAAAGTGCTGATCGAACAGATGCGCGAGCAGGTGCAGAACATCGAATGAGCGACGCGTGATGGCAGAGTCAGCGACATCCGGCAATGTAGTCGTCGTGTCTGCGCCGTCTGGCGCCGGCAAGACGTCGCTTGTCCGCGAATTGCGACGGACGCTGAGCGCGGTGACGGTGGTCGTGTCGCATACAACACGCGACCGACGGGACGGCGAGGTCGACGGGACCAACTATCACTTCATCGACAGCAAACGCTTTCACGCAATGGTCGCCGCGGACGAATTCGTCGAGCACGCCGAGGTGTTCGGCAACCTTTACGGCACCAGCCGCACCGAGGTTAAGCGCGTGACGCAGCACAATCAGCACGTCATTCTCGAGATAGACTGGCAAGGCGCTGCGCAAATCCGCGCCTCGGTCCGTGCGTGCCGCTCGATCTTCATTTTGCCGCCATCGCTCGCCAGCTTGTCAGACCGGCTCACCGGGCGCGGGCAGGACGACGCAGACACCATCGAACGTCGCATGGCGGCCGCCCGGGACGAAATATCCCACTACGCTGACTTTGATTACCTGGTCGTAAACGACAATTTCAGCGACGCACTCAAGGTGCTCGCAGCCATCATCAAAGGGCGCGGCGACAACCACCGCATGCAAACCCAGCGACCGCTGCGTCAGGACTTGATCAAAGAGCTGCTGACAAGCTGACCAGAATCCACCAAACGCGCAGCTTTAAAGCGATCCGGCCCTTTCTTGGTCCATCATCATTGGGTACACTGCGCGGTTCTGCAAACGCCCTTCAGGAGCATCCGCCTATGGCCCGCGTAACTGTCGAAGACTGCCTCGAAAACGTTGAGAACCGCTTCGAGTTGGTGATGGTGTCAAGCAAGCGCGCCCGACAGCTCGCCAATGAAGGCAAAGAGCCCCGCGTGCCCATCGAGAATGACAAGCCGACCGTCATCGCGCTACGCGAGATCGCGGAAGGGCACATCAATGCATCGATTCTCGAAGCCCCGGAGTACGAGGAGACCGACCCTCTGATGCCGGATGGACAGGAAGGATTTGACCACCTCGAACCCAGCTTTTAATCGGGCCAAACCGCGCTCGATTACCTGCCCGCCGGCAGCCATTCCGGCGGGCATCGTTTCCTTTCTTGGCTTCAGCTCTCCTGGTTTCAGTTCCCCCGTCATCAGTTTTCAAGACCCCCGCTTTCAAGACTCGACCCTATTGCCTGTCCTGCGCCCGCAAGAATTCGGGTTTCAGAGCAGCAGCCAGATGGCTCGCCCATCCCACTCTCAGCCCAACCATCCTGGGTCCGGCCTCAGTACCGCAGAGGTGTCGAGACCGTGTTAACTATCGATTCGCTATCAACAGACCTGTCCGGATATCTGGTTAGCGAGCAAATCGGGCAGGTACGTCGCGCGTACGACTTCGCTGAACGCGCACACGGGGATCAGAAACGTCATTCCGGCGACCCCTACATCACCCATCCACTCGCTGTTGCCGCCATCCTCGCGGACATGCACATGGACCACCAGTGCTTGATGGCCGCGCTCCTGCATGACGTGATCGAAGACACCGGCGTTGCCAAGCACACGCTCGGCAAAGAATTCGACAACGAGGTGGCAGACCTCGTCGATGGCGTTAGCAAGCTCAACAATATCTTCGAAAGCCGGGCACACGCCCAGGCGGAAAATTTCCAGAAGATGACCCTCGCGATGGCGAAAGACGTCCGCGTCATCCTCGTGAAACTCGCCGATCGGCTGCACAACATGCGGACCCTCGGCGCATTATCGCGCGAGAAGCGGCGACGCATCGCCAAGGAAACGCTGGAGATCTACGCACCGATCGCCAATCGCCTGGGAATGAACGCCATTCGCATCGAGTTCGAGGAGCTGGGCTTTAAAGCCCTGTACCCACTACGCGCATCGATGATCGAACGCGCCGTCCGACGCGCACGCGGCAATCGTCGTGAGGTCGTCAGCCAGATTCTAACGTCGCTCGAGGCCACCATCGGGCAAGAAAACATCGAAGCTGAGGTCTTTGGACGCGAGAAGCACCTGTACAGCATCTACGACAAGATGCGCGCCAAGCATCGGTCGTTCACCGAGATCATGGACGTCTACGCCTTTCGAATCGTCGTCAGCGACGTTGACACCTGCTACCGCACACTCGGCGTTGTGCACAATCTGTACAAGCCGGTTGCGGGCCGCTTCAAGGATTACATCGCGATCCCCAAGGTCAATGGCTACCAGTCGCTGCACACGACCCTTTTCGGCATGCACGGTATCCCAATCGAGATTCAGATCCGCACCGTCGAAATGGACGCGGTCGCCAACAACGGCATCGCCGGACATTGGCTGTACAAGACCGGGGATGACGCCCAGCGAAACCAGAATCGCGCACGGGAATGGATGAAGGGGCTGCTTGAGATCCAGCAGAGCACTGGCAATTCGATGGAGTTCATCGAGAACGTCAAGATGGACCTTTTTCCGAATGAGGTTTACATCTTTAGCCCGCTTGGCGAGATCTTCAACTTGCCCCAGGGCGCTACACCGGTCGACTTTGCCTATGCGGTGCATACGGACATCGGCAACACCTGCGTCGCGTGCCGCATAGACCGCCGCCTGGCACCGCTTTCGACAACGCTCGAAAGCGGGCAGACGGTCGAGATCGTCAACGCGCCGGGCGCAGGTTCCAACCCGGCATGGCTCTCGTTTGTCATCACCGGCAAGGCCCGGAGCGGCATCCGGGATGCCCTCAAGAATCGAGAGAAGTCGGAATCGGTTTCCCTCGGTCGCCGACTTCTGGAGCGCGCGATGCGTTCGCTGAACGCGTCACTGGACACGGTCGATGACGACTCGCTGGCCGACACGCTGGCCGAGCGCAGCTTCCAAAACTTTGACGAACTGCTTGAGGCGATCGGTCTCGGCAACCAGATGGCAGCGCTCATTGCCCGCAGGCTACTCGCTGTAGCGGGCGATGCCGACGCTAGTGATACGCACGCCAGCAGCCCGGTGCCGCATCCACCGCTCGCGATCCGCGGCACCGAAGGCGTCGTCGTGCAATTCGCAAAATGCTGTCGGCCGATACCCGGCGACCCGATCACGGGACATCTCAGCGCCGGCCGCGGCATCGTCGTGCACATGGAAGGGTGCAGGAATGTGCACGAATTCGGCCCGAAAAAGGAAGAGACCGTCGCGGTTCGATGGGAGTCCGAGTTGGATCAGGAGTTTGCCGTTGATCTGCGCTGCGAGTTCGAAAACGGCAAAGGCATGATCGCGGTCCTCGCATCCACAATCGCAACGGCCGACGCCAGCATCGAACGGATCAGCCTGACTGAAAAGGATGCACACCTCGGCACCGTGCTCGTGACACTCGGCGCAAAGAGCCGCGATCACCTCGCCAAGATCATCAAACGCATCCGCACCATCAAGGGCATCCATCGCATTGTTCGCGCCCGCAACTGACCAGGGTATCTCCACGAACGATCGTGCCGCGGCCAATCCCGGACCCGCGTCACAAGTCCGGTCGTGAGCGAAGACATTCCGATTCAGCGATTGAAGGGCATCGGCCCATCGGTCGCTCAGAAGCTTGCGAAGATCGGCATCCAGTCCTTGTCAGACCTGCTCTTTCACCTGCCGCACCGCTACGAAGACCGGACCCGGGTGACGGCGCTCGGCTCGCTGCGACACGGGGCCGAGGCCGTCGCCGAAGGCGAAGTCGTCGGCGCTGACGTGGTCTTTGGTCGACGTCGCAGCCTGCTCTGTCTGATTCAGGACACGACGGGAACGCTCGGCATGCGCTTCTATCACTTCTCCAAGGCTCAGCAGAATAATTTGCAACGGGGCACGCGGATACGGTGCTTCGGCGAAGCGCGACAGGCAGCATCGGGCCTCGAGATGTACCACCCAGAATACCAGGTCATCGGCCCGCAGGACACATTGCCGGAGACCCTGACTGCCGTTTATCCCGTGACGGCCGGCATCACCCAGTCGCGCATGCGCCTTTGGATCAATGACGCCCTGCAACGCCTGCAGGACGGCTTTCTGCTGCCAGACCTTCTGGCCGACACCGCAGCGGCGAATCCGCCGAGTGCACAACTGTCGCTCGCAGACGCCCTCGGACTCCTGCATCAGCCACCAGGAGACGCCGACCTCACGGCGCTGCTCGAAGGCGCACACCCGGCGCAGCAACGGCTCGCCTTTGAAGAGTTGGTTGCGCATCGCTGTGGGCTGCGCCTTGTCCGCGAACATCTGGCGAGCCTCGAAGCGCCCCCAATGCGGCCGCCCTCGGAACAATATCAAAAAGCAGTTTCCGGGTTTGGGTTTCCATTGACCAGCGCTCAACGACGGGTCGCCGGCGAGATCGCGCAGGACATGGTGGCCCAGCAGCCGATGTTACGCCTGCTTCAGGGTGATGTAGGATCAGGCAAGACGGTGGTCGCTGCACTCGCGGCGGTCCACGCACTCGAGAGTGGTTATCAAAGCGCAATCATGGCGCCGACCGAGATCCTGGCCGAGCAGCACTATCTCAACTTTACGCGCTGGTTCGAAGACAGCGACGTCACGATCGCCTGGCTCTCGGGCAAGGTCAAAGGCAAAGCCCGGAGCCAGCAGATGGCGCTGATTGCTACCGGCACGGCGTCGATCGTCATCGGGACTCATGCACTCTTTCAGGCAGATGTCTCGTTCCGAAAGCTGGGTCTGGTCGTGATCGACGAGCAACACCGATTTGGCGTCCAGCAGCGGATGGAACTACTGCGCAAGGGGGTTGATGGCGACCGGCACCCACACCAGTTGATCATGACTGCAACGCCGATTCCACGAACGCTGACGATGAGCCTGTACGCGGACATGGACTCATCGGTTATCGATGAATTGCCACCCGGCCGCCTACCGGTCACAACCAGCGTCGTCTCAGGCGGTCGCCGCGACGAGGTCATCAGCCGTGTCCGCGCGGCGTGCAAGTCAGGCGCACAAGCGTACTGGGTGTGCACCCTAATCGACGACACCGATGACGACGAACTCAAAGCAGCGGAGACAACGGCGGACGATCTCGCGCGCGCCCTCGCGGAGTTACAGGTCGGGCTGATCCATGGCCGCATGAAACCTCAGGACAAAACTGCCGCGATGGATCGGTTCAAAAGCGGTGAAACACATCTGCTGGTCGCGACGACAGTCATCGAGGTCGGTGTCGACGTGCCGAACGCCAGCCTGATGATCATCGACAATCCGGAGCGCCTTGGGCTCGCACAATTGCACCAGTTGAGAGGGCGCGTCGGGCGTGGCAGTCAGCACAGCCACTGCCTGCTGCTTTACGGCACACCACTTTCCGTGACCGCGCAGAAGCGTCTGAACGTCATGCGAGAGACCAATGATGGCTTCAGGATCGCAGAGATGGACCTTGAGTTGCGCGGCCCGGGCGAGGTGCTCGGCAATCGCCAGGCTGGCAGTCTGGCGTTCCGCGTTGCGGACCTCATCCGCGACCGGGCGCTGCTACCGAATGTGAAAACCCAGTCCGATGAACTCATGGCGTCCGATCATGAGGTCGCCGAGCAACTTATCCGGCGCTGGTTGACCGAACCCGAGCTTCTCGGCCAGGTCTGAGTGTCAGATGTGGATGGATCCGCTTTCGTGCACTTTTCCGTGTCGCGCGCCTCATCCCGCTCAGCGGCCTGCTAACTTGGCTCCGCTGCGGTCTCGCGATCGAAGATCGATTCGTCAAACTTGCCTTCGCTGCGCGCAACGATGGTCGAGACTGTGGCGTCACCCGTCACGTTTACCGCTGTACGCATCATGTCGAGTAAGCGGTCAACGCCGATGATCAGCGCGATTCCCTCCACCGGCAGTCCAACCTGCTCTAGTACAAGTGCCAGTGTGATGAGCCCGACGCCGGGGACTCCGGCCGCGCCGATCGAGGCGAGTGTTGCGGTCGCGATGACGGTGAGATAGCCGACCATCGAGATCTCGACGTTGAACGCCTGCGCAATAAATACCGTCGCGACGCCCTGCATGATCGCAGTGCCATCCATGTTGATCGTTGCGCCAAGCGGCACGGTGAAAGACGCGATCTCGTTTTTCACACCGATGCGTTTCTCAACCGTCTCCAGTGTCACCGGCAACGTCGCGTTGCTGCTGGATGTCGAAAATGCGTAGGCCATCACAGGCGCCATACGGCTGACAAAGGTGACCGGATTCAAGCGCGCCATGAAGCGGATCATGAGGCCAAAGGTGCCGGTGAAGTGCAGTAACAATACGAACGCAACCGTGAAGAAATACTTCGCGAGATCCAAAATCGCCGAGAAGCCCATCTTGGTGAAAAGCGTCGTCATCAGGCAGAAGACCCCGATCGGCGCGACTTTCATCAACATCAGAACAAGCGCCATGATGACCTCGTTCCAGTCCAGCAACATGGACCGGACACGTGCGCCCGGCTCACCGCAATGGGTGATGGCGATGCCGACCAGAATCGCAAAGACGATTACCTGCAGCATGTTCCCGTCAGCCATCGCCTTGATCGGGTTGGTCGGGAATATGTTGATGATGACGGCCTTCAGCGAGGGACTATCCCGCGCCACAAACTCGCTACCCGCCGCAAGATCGATGCCGACGCCCGGCTGAACGATCGTCGCCGTAAGCAGCGCCAGCGTAATCGCAATCGCCGTCGTCATCAGATAGAGGGCCAACGTCTTGAGGCCGATGCGACCCATACCGCCGCCACCGCCAAGATTACTCGCACCACAAACCAGCGAAACAAAGACCAGTGGCACAACCAGGAGTTTGAGACTACGCACAAAGATCTGGCCACCGGTGTCCAGCACGCCGTCGACGCCGAACGCAATCAGCACCGAGTCAGGCGACAGATCGAGCCAATGGAAAACCGAGCCGAGGGCAAGACCCCCGACCATGCCGATGACGATATTTCGTGTTAGCGCAGTTCGGTCCATTGGACTCTCCAGCCTGAGGGTTTCCGGCCTAATACATCTCGATCATTTCGAAGTCGGCCTTGGCGATACCACACTCGGGGCAAATCCAGTCATCGGGCACGTCGTCCCACCGCGTGCCCGGGGCGAGCCCTTCATCTTCATTGCCTTCGGCCTCGTCGTAGATGAATCCACAGACGATGCATTGCCACTTCTTCATGGTGATTCCTCTGCCGACCCTTTGGGCGAGGGCGGTTTTCCGGTTTGCTATTCGGCCAGGCGATGATGGCGCCAGTGGAATGGAAGCTGAACCAACGCCTGCTTCCGTGGCCGGGAAGCGACGTATACTACCCAATTTCGGACGGTGAATCAGGAAATGCCCCGGATCTCCAGCCTGATCCTTCCACCCTTTCGCCGTCTGGTTCGCAGCATCGGTCAGCCGTCGAAACGCCTGCACACCCGTTTCCCGAAACTGCCACATTTCATCGCGCTCACGCGCCTCAACCGTCCGATTGGTATCGGACTCCTGTTGTGGCCAACGCTCTGGGGTCTGTGGATGGCGAACGGCGGCTGGCCCGGATGGCATCTCTTCACGGTCTTTACCCTGGGCGTCATCCTCACCCGCTCGGCCGGCTGCATCGCCAACGATCTCGCCGACAGGGACCTTGACGGCGCCGTCACTCGCACCGCGACACGCCCGCTTGCGACCGGCGCACTTGAGGTCAGCGACGCACTGATACTCATGGGCACGCTGCTTCTCATCGCGCTGACCCTCGTCCTGACGACGAACACGCTGACCCTGAACCTCGCCGTTCTCGCGGTGATCATCGCGGGCACCTACCCTTTCATGAAGCGACTTACCTACATGCCACAAGCCGTACTCGGGATCGCATTTGCCTGGGGCATCCCCATGGCATTCGCCGCATCCGTGGGCGAAGTAACTCAGCTCGGCTGGCTGCTGTTCGTCGCAACCGCGGTTTGGATCGTTGCCTACGACACCCAATACGCCATGATCGATCGTGACGATGACATCCGGATTGGCATCAAGTCGACCGCCATCCTGTTCGGTGACATGGATCGCGTGATGATCGGCGCACTGCAGGCACTCTTCATCATCTGCCTGCTACTGGTCGCACGCATCACGGATGCGGGCTGGCCTTACTTTGCGGGCGTTTTCGCCGGAGGACTCCTGCTCCTGTATCAGCAATATCTGATCCGACGCCAAAGCCGAGAGGGGAGCTTTGCCGCATTTCTCAACAACAACTGGGTGGGACTCGCGATCTTTAGCGGCATCGCGATTGATCTGTTCTAAACACGCTAATCTCTGAAATCCACGCTCAACAATGCTTGCTCAACATCAAATAGCCCATCAGTGAACACCCTTGCACGTGTCCTCGACGGCATCGCCGACCTCACCGGCAGGACCGTCGCCTGGCTAACCCTTGCCATGGTTGGCGTCACGTGTGCTGTCGTGGTCATCCGCTATGTCTTCGATGCGGGCACGATCGCTCTGCAGGAGTCGGTCATCTACATGCACGCACTCGTCATCATGCTGGGCATCCCATATGCGCTTAGGCACGGCGCGCACGTTCGCGTGGATATTGTGTATCAGCGCCTGAGCGAACGTGCCCGCGCTGTAATTGACCTGGTTGGCGCTGTATTTTTCCTGCTCCCATTTTGCGGTTTTGTCATCGTCAGCAGCCTCGATTACGTTCAATTCACCTGGTCGCTGCAAGAAAGCTCTGCTGAACCCGGCGGTCTGCCGGGTGTCTTTCTCGTGAAAACGCTGATCCCGGTCATGGCCGCAGCACTCGGCTTGCAGGGCATCGCCGAGATCGCGCGCAGTGTTTCGAGGCTTACGCAGCCATGACGCCCACTTCCGCGGCGGCACAGCGCGGGCGAGGCCGATAGTGGAGTACGCGCCGCTCATCATGTTTGCAGCCGTGTTCATCCTGCTGCTGCTCGGCTACCCCGTTGCCCTGACACTCGCGGGTACCGCGCTCATTGCCGCCGCGGTCGGCACTGCAACCGGCACGTTTGATGCCACGTTTCTTGGTGCCATGCCGAACCGCCTGTTTGGGATTCTGGCCAACCAGACCCTGATCGCCGTGCCGCTCTTTGTGTTCATGGGTGTCACGCTCGAGAAGTCCCGCATTGCCGAAGACCTGCTCGACACAATGAGCAAGCTCTTCGGCCCCATACCGGGCGGCCTTGGAATCGCCGTGACGATCGTCGGCATGTTGCTCGCCGCGAGCACCGGCATCGTCGGCGCAACCGTCGTCACCATGGGACTCATGGCCCTGCCAACCATGCTGAAAGCCAACTACAGCCCGGCTCTCGCAACCGGGACCATCTGCGCGACCGGGACCCTGGGTCAGATCATTCCCCCTTCGATCGCCCTCGTCCTGCTTGGCGATGTGCTCTCGAATGCCTATCAGCAGGCCCAACTTAATATGGGGATCTTCAATCCTCGCACCGTCTCGGTCGGCGATCTTTTTGCGGGCGCGTTCATACCGGGTCTGATGCTGGTTGGTCTGTACATCACCTACCTGACCGTCGTCGCCGTGCTACGCCCGGCCCTCGCTCCCCCGATTCCAAGGCAATCGACCGACGCGTGGACCGCGGTCAAAAGCGTCCTCGCGCCCCTCGTTCTTATTGTTGCGGTGCTCGGGTCGATTCTGGCGGGCATCGCGACGCCCACCGAAGCGGCTGGCGTCGGGGCGTTGGGCGCATTGGCGCTCGCGTTTTTCCGTGGCGCAGCGACGCTGACACGGGTGCGCGAGTCCTGCGAGTCCACCACAAAGACGACCGCCATGGTGTTTCTGATCCTGATCGGGGCATCGCTCTTCTCGCTGGTGTTTCGCGGCTTTGGGGGTGACGACCTGGTGCACCGGGTCTTTACCGAGATGCCAGGCGGTGTCGTCGGCGCGACGATCATCGTTATGGTTGTGATCTTTCTGCTCGGCTTCATCCTCGACTTCATCGAGATCACGTTCGTGGTCGTGCCGATCGTCGGACCGGTGCTGCTTGCGATGGGCCTGGACCCGATCTGGCTCGGCGTCATGATTGCCCTCAATCTGCAGACCTCGTTCCTGACGCCGCCATTCGGTTTCGCGCTCTTCTATCTGCGCGGGGTCGCGCCATCCCACGTGCGCACGACCGACATCTACCGCGGCGTTGCGCCGTTCATTGCGATTCAGTTGCTAATGTTATTGATCCTCGCCCTCTGGCCGGCGATTGCGACCTGGCTTCCCGCCCAGATCTACGGCTGATGCGCGCGCGATCAGTCCGCCGCTCGCGCGTTGATGTATGCGCGCTCTGAGATCTCGTGGTAGCTGATGACGTTCTTCTTGTAGGCCATGAACGACTCATAGATCCGCTTCGCGAGCGGGCCCGTCTCTGCGATCTCGGCGGTCACCTTGGCCGACTCCCGGCGGAATTCGGCGAGCACATCGTCCGGTAGTCGACGTAACTGCACGCCGTGTTTCTCGGTCAACTCAACAAGGGCGGCATTGTTCTTGGCGGTGTATTCGGCGAGCAGGTCGGCGTCGACCATGCGCGACGCTGCAACCAATATAGCCTGAAGGTCCGCGGGCAGAGAATCGAACTTCTCCTTGTTGATGATGGTCTCGAGGGTCGGGCCGGGTTCCTGCCAACCGGGGTAGTAGTAGTACTTGCCCACTTGATGCAGGCCGAACGCCAGGTCGTTGTACGGCCCCACCCACTCGGTTGCATCGATCACCCCTGTTTGCAGACTGGTGTAAATCTCGGCGCCGGGCAATGTCACGGCCGAGCCGCCCAGTCGCTCGAACACTTCACCGCCGAGGCCAGGAATGCGCATCTTGAGCCCCTGGATGTCCGCCATGGAATTGATCTCCTTGTTGAACCAGCCCGCCATCTGTACACCCGTGTTGCCTCCAGCGATCGGCTTCAAGTTGTACTGCGCATAGAGCTCATCCCACAGCGCCATGCCGCCCCCATGGTGCAGCCACCCATTCATCTCCTGGGCGGTGAGGCCAAAGGGCACCGCCGTAAAAAACTGCGCTGCCGGAACTTTACCGCGCCAGTAGTACGCGGCGCCGTGACCCATCTCCGCCGTACCCTGGGAAACCGCTTCGAACACCTGTAGTGGCGGGACAATCTCACCACCGCCGTAGACCTTAATGATGAGTCGACCGCGGCTCATGATTTGCACTTCTCTCGCGAGAGTCTCAGCGGCGACCCCCATGCCAGGCAGGTTCTTCGGCCAGGTCGTGACCATCC
>Ga0114999_10004148_pt1 | contig 17721 bp, 14 predicted proteins | sample ArcticOcean_MG_C_3_FD_89820 | JGI IMG/M metagenome (GOLD analysis project Ga0114999, IMG submission 89820) | Marine microbial communities from western Arctic Ocean - ArcticOcean_MG_CB8_126 | ecosystem: Environmental > Aquatic > Marine > Oceanic | place: Arctic Ocean: Canada Basin | collected...
AACCCTAAATGAAAGTAATAAAGTGTAACCGATGTGTCCGGTTTTTGTGTTACCGATGTGTCTGTCGTACCTTCCGATAACCCTATACTGTGGATCATTGGGACAGGATGTCCTGGATATTCTAAACCTATTGGAAATTGAAAGCGTGCATTTTTGTGGATTATCTCTTGGTGGAATGATCGGTATATGGTTGGGGGCGAATGCTCCGGATCGTGTTCGATCGCTTACGCTTTGCTGCACCTCCGCTTACCTGCCTCCGGTTGAGTTTTGGAATTTCCGAATAAACCAGGTTGTCGAAAATGGCATGGGATCTATTGATGTAGAAGTTAAGGATCTTTTATTTTCGCCAGCATTTATTGAATCCGACTTAGCCGCAGTTGAGGCTATCGGAAGGCAGCTTTTGTCCACGTCGTCCGTTGGCTATAATGGATGCTGCGCAGCAATTCGAGACATGGACCTCCAGGATTGTTTGAAAGAAATTCCAAAATCCAGCCTGGTTATCGCGGGGGTTGACGATTTAGCCACTCCACCCGATCACGGAAGGTTAATTGCCCAGGAGATACCAAACTGCGACTATGTTGAATTTAAGAACTGTGCGCACTTTCTCAATATTGAACAAGCGGACGTATTCAATAAGACACTGTCAAAATTTCTAGGAAAGCAAAAGGGGACTTTCCTAGATTCTTGAGTTAAGAGAAAGCAAATAGGGCGATTTTAATATAGCGTATGAATACTCTTAGTATTATAAGATATTCTCAAGACGTGTTATGCTGGTGTCAGCGGTAGCGCCCTAAGTTGTCAACCGGCCCGCACCATTTATCTAAGAAGAGATTATGATCATACGATTACGACAAATCTGTTTAGTAGCGGAAAAGCTGGATCCGGTTGTTGCGGACTTAAAATCGATCTTTGGTCTAGAGGTATGCTTTGTGGATAAGGGCGTTGGTGTCTTTGGTTTGGAAAATTCATTGCTTCCAGTCGGATCAAATTTTTTGGAAGTGGTCGCGCCGGTAAAGGACCCCACGGCAGCCGGCCGTTTTCTAAAACGTCGCAAGGGTGACGGTGGCTATATGGTTATTTACCAGTGCGACAGCAGTGAAACACAACAAGCGCGCAAAGCGAAAGCTGCGGACCTGGGTGTGCGTGTTGCCTGGGAGCATACTTTTAATGATTTTCAGTGTATGCAGCTACATCCGAGAGACACGGGTGGAGCTTTTTTTGAACTGGACTGGGATCCCAAGAACGAGCCCGAAGGCCATTGGGAGCCAGCTGGTGGAGACGGTTGGCAAAAGGCCCAGCGAACTGATGTGATCAGCCGCATCTCATCGATTGAACTCCAATCTCATGCTCCTCAATCTATGGCCGAACGCTGGGCTGCCATCGCCGGTGTTGCCCTGAAGCATGACGAACAAGGTCGTATTTTTCCCCCATTGGAGAATGCAGATATTAGGTTTGTTGAAGCTACCGACGGACGTGGGGATGGTCTAGGCGGGATTGATCTTGTTGTTGTGGATCGACTGCGCCTCCTCGCTGAAGCCGAGCAACGAGGATGTCGTGTGTCAAACGACCAGGTGAATGTTGGTGGCATGCGGTTTTACCTGTAGCTGACTCCCGGTAGCCTAATCCTAAACCGGGGAGAAGAAATGAAACATTTCAAGCTGATCCCAACGGGAAATCAATCCTTTCCGGTAAGGTCTGACCCCTGTAAACTTGCTTTTGCTGAAAGTAACAAAGATTCGGGTACCGCTCTTTCAAATTTTCATCCAAGAGTCACAGCTGTAAGGGTTTCTTCCTTTTATCCACTAACTATTCAATAACTTGAAAAAAAGGTGAACCATTACAATTATCAGAAAACACTAAAGGCCGGTTGGCAAAAGGCCGTTGATTTATATCGAGCAGCAACAACGACGCCTCTACCTATTTTAACGAAGAAGAGGTAAAGTTTCTTTCTTCCATCGGAGCAAATTCTCAGGAGATTTTCGATTTCGCCGAAGACTTTGTTGATGGTGGGGATCCAGACTTCGCGACGGTCGCAATGATACATGACGTGCGGCGCGCCTATCTCCTGGAAAACCAAAACGGAAAAACGTCGCAAGAGATCCTTGATCCAACCACCTTGCCGTCCAAGGACGCGAAAGGTATCCGATGGTTGCCTCGCATCATCCCAAAGGCAAAAGCCAAGCTTCGCGGAGAACTGCATCCCGACATTATGTACAGCTGCGGTGGCGACCGGCATTTCTTTGAAGAAAACGACATCCACGCCTCCGAATTTCTACGTGTCGTCCGGGAAAATGAAAACGACGATCAAGCCATAATCTATTGGGTCGTACGTAGAAAAAGTGGCAAGTTGGGTTGATCGAATGTGAGCCTTCCTTGGAAGCTATTCCATTATTGCTCTGTCCGATTCTCCATTTAGGGTGACGCCATGATAAAAATTGGCGTCATCAATGTGTCTGATCGAGCGAGTCAGGGGATCTACGAAGACATTCCTGGTAAAGAAGCTGTCCGTCTTCTTAGGCAGTATCTTGTCTCTGAATTTGAACCCGTTTATCGTGTCATTCCAGACGAACAGGATCAGCTGGAAGAGACGATGAAGTTTCTGGCTGATGAAGCTGGTTGTTGCCTGGTGATCACTACCGGTGGCACCGGGCCAGCTGTGCGGGATGTAACACCGGAGGCGACGGAAGCAGTTTGTGAGAAAATGCTTCCTGGATTTGGCGAAGCCATGCGCTCGGAATCTCTGAAAGTTGTTCCGACGGCTATACTTTCCCGCCAAACCGCCGGAACGCGTGGCGGCTGCCTGATTATTAATTTACCTGGTAAACCCAAGGCGATTGAAGAGTGCCTCCAGATCGTATTCCCTGCGATTCCTTACTGCATCGATCTTCTCGGCGGCCCTCACCTTGAATCTGATCCTTCGACGATGAAGATTTTTCGGCCCAAGCAGAAGTAGCAGCCGTGATCCAGTTAGAGGCAAAATATTTGTAAGTTTCGTTCGCATTCGGGAAACGAATCATCAAACGTTGGGTCTACTGGTTAATGACCCTTCACCCATTTTCTAGCCCTAAGTATTCTTAATTAGTAAATCTATATGAGCGAATCCAACGAATCCGAGATTCTTAGTAACATTAAAAACGCCCGCGAGCGTATCTCAGCCGAACTCAGTAAAGTAATTATCGGCCAGGAGGAGATCATTGAGCAGATGATTGTTGGCCTGATGGCTCGCGGTCATACTCTCTTGACCGGTGTTCCAGGTTTGGGGAAAACACTCCTCGTAAAATCGATCGCTGAGACTTTTTCACTTTCTTTCAAGCGTATTCAATTTACCCCCGACTTGATGCCGGCCGACATCCTGGGAACTGAGGTGGTTGAAGAAGATAAAACCACGGGCAAACGACACTTCCGATTTGTTCAGGGGCCGATCTTTGCAAACATGGTTTTAGCCGATGAAATTAACCGCACGCCGCCGAAGACTCAGGCTGCGCTGCTTGAGGCGATGGGAGAGCGACAAGTGACTGCAGCGGGACAAACTTTTGAGCTAGAACCTCCTTTCTTTGTGCTAGCTACACAAAATCCAATTGAGCTCGAGGGGACCTATCCGCTACCGGAAGCGCAGCTTGACCGCTTTCTATTGAATGTGGTTATGGACTATCTGCCTCAAGCGGATGAGATTCGCATGGTTACCGAGACGACTGCCATTCAGAACGAAACGCCTCAACCGGTATTTTCTGCTGAAGAAATACTCGATATTCAAAACTGGGTACGACAAGTTCCCGTTTCGGAGCATGTGGTTAGCTACGCCGTTCGTTTGGCGAGTGCAACCAGGCCGAGTGTAGATTCATCACCTGACTTTATTAAGGATCAAATCAAATGGGGCGCAGGATCTCGCGCTTCCCAAGCCCTCATACTCGCCGGTAAGGCCCGGGCCTTGCTTAACGGCCGCTATGCCGTAGCGATTGAGGATGTTCAAGCACTTGCGGTTCCCGTGCTTCGCCACCGAATGATTCCCAATTTCCATGCTGAAGCCGAAGGGATCACCTCTGACTCTGTAATACAGCGTCTCTTGGAAACGATCAAAAAATAACGACCGTTCGATGGCCGTTGCCTATAAAGATTTTTTAGATCCTGCGCATCTTACGCGTATAGAGAACTATTCCCTAATGGCCAAAACGGCCGTCGAAGGATTTCTTTCTGGCATGCACCGCTCCGTTTTCCACGGCTTTGGCACCGAGTTTCTTCAATACCGCAATTACGTTCCTGGTGAAGACCTGAAATACCTCGATTGGAAAGTGTATGCGAAACGCGACGAATTGGTAACCAAAGTATACCAGGAGGAGACCTCCATGAATTGTTACTTTGTGGTGGATGCCAGCGCGTCTCACCACTACCAGGGTGAAAGGGCGGCTTGCACGAAGTTGCGCTATGCTTGCATGATAGCTGCCAGCCTGGCTTACCTGGCTACTCGACAGGGGGACAACATTTCTTTGTTCGCTTATCAGGATACGATTGTGGAAGCGCTCGAGCCGGGTCACCGGACTGGGCAGCTGCATCGTTTCCTCCAAGCGCTTACCCGGCTACAACCGGAGGGGCAGGCCAATCACGAGCGCTTGCTCAAATCCATGACTCACCATATGCGGAGTCGGGGATTGGTTGTTTATCTTTCCGACATGCTTGAGGCTGAAGAGACTCTTCCGCGGATGCTGCAGAATCTACGTTTCCAGCACTGCGACGTGCTGGCCCTTCAAATACTCGATCCCGACGAACGAGACCTTCCCCATGGTTATCCCGTCCGCTATATCGATTCGGAAACAGAAAAAGAAGTTGTCGCTTCCGCCGATGCCGTTCGTGGGGAATACGAGAAATCCATGGATCAATTTATGGATGATCTAAAAAACGGATACCGTCGCGCACAGGTAGATTATAAACCTTTGATTACGACCGATCACCTTGGACACGCACTGAGTCAATACCTTCACCATCGGGAGTCCCTCGCCTAGATGCTAAATTTTGGAAACAGTCTTTTTCTTTTTGCCCTGGCCGGGTTGGCCGTGCCGATTTTGCTTCACCTGATCAATCGTGAGTTGGCGGTGAGTTTAAAATTTCCTTCGATACGATTTATCGACCGTTCTCAATTGCCCAGGCGAGAAAAACGGAAACTCCGTGATCTTCTTTTACTCGCTCTCCGGCTTTTACTTTTTGCTGCCATCGTACTCGCTTTTGCAAAACCTGTTTGGGTGACTCCACTTACCACCGTCGCAGAAGGAACTACTCTGGAACAAACCATCTACTTGGTGGATGCTTCGTCGAGCATGGCTCGAGGAAATCAATGGCAAGCGGCCAAGTCTGCCCTGCGTAACGATTTGGCGAATACGGACGCAGCTGAAGTCGGCCTCGTTGCCTATGCGGACCGAGTGCTAATTCAGATGTCTCCTTCAACTGATCCCGATCCAATCGAAAATTTTATTCAGGAAATTCAGCCATCCTATTCAGCCGGCAATCCCGGAACCGCTATCGAAACCGCCGTCCGTTTATTTAATCCTGAAGCGAAGAGTCGCCTGGTAATCGTTTCCGACTTTCAAGAAACCGACTGGCAACGGGACCTTCCCGGTGTGCCCGAAGACATGGATTTAGTTTTCTTGAGACCAGAAGAAAGTGAAGCACCAAATATAGGTATCGCTAACGTAAATACGGTGCCAGTAGGCAAGAATCAGGCCCGTGTTTTGGTTATGGTTCGCAACCATAGCACGGAAGCCCAAACGGTGCCTGTCACGCTTAACAGCGAATCGGATTTTCAGGAAAAGCTGCTCAATCTTTCGGCCGGTCAACTCGGCAACGTCACCTTTACAGTAGACGTAGAGGAGCCGCGTGCGATGAGCGCAAATCTCCCGGCCGATAGTTACAATCGCGATAACAGCTGGCATTTTTGGATCGCACCTCCGCCGGTAGTCCGTGTCTACGCTTTTCTCCCGAACCTGGATGAACCGCAGGCGGTGAATGCATTTTATTTTTTCCAAACGGCATTGGAAGTTGAGTCCGACTCGGATTGGGTTCGTTTTGAAGTGACGGCTCTCGACCGCGGATTTTTTGAAAGGTCTCTTCTCGAAGAAGCGGATGTGTTAGTTATTCCGGCAGCGGGGGCATTCTTGCGCGATGGACAATGGGATGACCTCAAAGCTTATCTGGACCAAGGACGTACCGCTATCATGCTTCCCGGTGAATCTTTCCCGCGCCAGTTTCGTTCCCTGGAACGTAGTGGTATGATGGCGTCGCGCTTTCTCGGATTGGCTGGTAACACCAATGAACGGCAAACGCCCTATCATTTTGGATCTATCAATCCTTCAAGTCGCCTGTCCCAAACCTTCGCGGACGCCGCCTCCAAAGATCTCTTTTTAGTAAACGTTTACAAATATGTCCGCCTTCAAAAAAGCGATCTGGATACAACTCTCATTGCTTTTGAAAATGGTGAGCCGGCCCTGATTAGTTTGGCCGTCGGGCAAGGGACGCTGTACGCCAGTACCTTCGCATTCGATACTTCGTGGACGGACCTCCCTTTGAGGAATTCCTTTCTTCCTCTAGTGCGCGAGCTAGTTCAGGAAGGGTTTAATACCGACCGACTTCGCCGTCAGTTCTTTATAGAAGAAACCCAGTCCCTCCCTGAACCCGTTGTAGAGCCAAGCGCTTTCGAATTGGACGGCCAGTTTTGGGAAGTAAACATGAATCCGAGTGAGTCCATTGCAGGTACTGTCGATACAGACCGATGGTTGCCTGCGCTGCTTTCGCAAAAACCACTCTATGCCAACGCTGTCCCAGGCGCTGGCACGTTACCTGGTGATTCGGGCCCCAAAACAGAGTTTTGGCCGTGGTTGCTAATGATTGCGCTTATTTGTATTTTATTGGAGTCTCTTCTAACAGGAATTAAAGATACGGCCCAATCCTCTTCTTTGGGAAGGCCCAACCCCGTTTAAAATGCCCGTCGTAGTTTCACAGTTGAAACCCATTGCCTACCGGCTGCTGCTCCTGCGCCTGGCTGCATGGGTCGCTTTTTGTCTGATCGGAACGGGCATAGCATTTGGCGTTCTGGAGATGCTGGAGAAGCTCCTGATTTTTAAGGAAACCACCGCATTGGCGCTCAATCTAATCATCCTGGGAATTGCCGGGGTGGTTACTGTGACTGGATTCATACGGGTATTTAAATACCAGCCCAAGTTACAGGCATTGTCGAACCGGGTGGAAGAAGCTCATCCCGAGCTCATGGACAGTCTGAACGCAGCGGTGGAAGTAGCGAATATTCCTCTGGCTAAAAGAACCACCATTGAGCGCCTTCTTATTGAGTCGGTGGCGGAAAAGACAGCCTCCTACAATCTGGAGAAACTATTAATCCCCCGATACCTGAGATTCTACGCTCTGTCCGGTCTCTTTTTAGTTGGATTCTTTTTACTCGGGTTTGCACATTTTTTCGACGTGTCGCAGAAATTCCGGTACCAATTGGGCGATTGGATCCGTGGTGAGTCTTCCGCATTTTATATTACTCCAAATCCATTGGAAGTTGCTCGAGGTGAGGATTTACGCGTTCTCATAAGTCCGCGACGTTGGGACGCTCAATGTGTAATCGAATTTAAAGAAAATGGTGAATTCGTTTCTTTCCCGATGAATTCCGCTGGAGAAGGCCGTTCAGATTTTGTGTTTTATGATGCCATCGAGGATTTTCAATTCTGGGTGCAGACAAATTCGCTGACCTCTTCCTGGCAAACGGTACTTGTCTACGATCCTCCAGTTTTGGATCTCTTTCAGCTTTTCATCGAACCGCCCGCCTACTCGGGTTATGAATCAGAATCTCATGACACGCTCAAAGACCTTGAGCTCTTGGAGGGAACCCGTCTGTCATTTGATCTGGCGGGTGAATCAATCAGTGAACTAAGCGTCGAGTTTGGAGAAGATGCCTTGCCCCTTCAGATAAATGACGCGGGAACCTTTGGCTTTGATATCCGAGCAGAAGAGTCATCCTCCCTGCGTTTTGTAATGTTCAATAAAACGGGCCACCGAGCGCAGACTGAAACCGTTCAGCTAAAAGTATTGCCTGATGAGAGCCCGGTCATCGAATGGATCGAACCTGGAAAAGACATCACGGTAAAACCAGAGGACGTTGTTCCGCTTGAACTATTTGTGGCTGACGATTTTGGGCTGAAAGCCGTTATCCTTAATATATCTATTTCCGGTACCCGTCAAAAATCAATTGTCATGCACGCGGGCGAAGTTGACCGCGAGTCAGGGGCGATAGAATTAAACCTGTTCGATTCCTTGGATCTCTTCGAACTCGAAGTACTCGACGGCGACGTCATTTCCTACTCGGCAACGGCGATGGATAATAAGGAGCCTGAGCCAAATATCGTCCGGTCCGAAGTTTTCTTTATAGAGATACGAGTTGCCAAAGAGCCGATCGAGCTCGAGGGCATGGATGGAGAAGGGGAAACGGAAGAGGTCGACGTTCGCGCCATGGTGATTGAGCTGAAGAAAATCATTCGCGATACCTACGCGGCTTTGGGTCTTCCTCCCGATGAAAACCAATTTGCGAATCAGGAAATAGGAACGCAGCTTGCTTCACTCAGAACCGTAATTGAGGCAGTTATGGTTCAGGCGGCGCCCATTCTTACCCAACAAGGGCAGGATCATTTGATGGAATTTCTCATCCGAGCCAGAGAAGGCATGGAAAAGGCAGAAACCATGATCAACAGTAACGCCACCGACCTGGCGATCGCGCCCGAAGAACAAGCGCTTGCGGAACTGGTTTCCTTCGAAGCTGAATTAAGCCGGAACCAATCGAAATCTGAAAGTGAGAGCCAATCCGAATCCGATGGAGAGTCGCAAGGTCAGCCACCACCTGAGGGTGAGGAAAGTAAAGATCCGAGCGAAGCTCCCAATTTTGCAGAACTCCCGGAAACGCTAGACGACCTGAACTCATTGATTGATCGCCAGAGCGAACTAAACAATGAGATCGAGCGTGCACAACGTCGCAATGCAACCGAGGAAGAACTGAAGGAGCTCGCAGAACAACAATCTCAGATGTCTAAAGATACGGTTGAGATGCGCGACCAATTGGAACGCCTGATGCCCGGAACTCCTGTAGCTCCAGCCGTCGATCAAGCCGCCGGAGAAATGGCTCAGGGGGCTGGGCAGCTTGAAGAAGGTCAGCCCAGTCTTGCGCAAGGAAGTGGGCAACGCGCGCAACAAGGACTGATGAATGCTGCGACCTTGCTCGAACAAGGTATCAATCAGGTTGCCGCTGAGATGATGGAAGGTCTTGCCGGTCAGGGCCAACAATTGGCGTCACGGCAAAGCCAGGCTGCCGACCAAAGCCGCCAAGCCGAAGCAGGAGAGTTAAATGATGAAGAACGCGCAGAACTGAAGGGCCAGCAAGAGGGCATCTCGGAAGATTTTGAAGAATGGCAAGAGCGGCTAGGACAGACCGCTAATCAATTAAGAGAACAATTCCCGGAGGCCGCTTCGGGCCTGGACAGTATTGCAGAACAATCCGAAGAGGAAAATGTAGAAGGCCAAATGTCGCGGGCGGAAAACGCTCTGCACTACCGTCGTTACGGTCGGGCTGCACCAGTGCAAGATGAGTTAGCTCAGGCTTTGGATAATTTAGCAGAAGGTATTGAAGAATCGGCTTCGCAAATGCCGCAGCTTGCTGATTCTGCGGTTCGCGAAGCCTTGGCTGAATTGCAGGAAGCGCGTCAGGATCTGCAAGGTATGCAAGCCGAAGGCGAAACGCCCGAAGGCCAACAACGCCTGGAAGCCATGCAAGGTCAGATCAGCGGAATGCTGTCGGATTTGGCGAGCCGATTGGATGATCCCGAACTTCAAGAATTTTCCGGTGAGTTAAATATGGAAGATGAGGATCCAAAAAACTGGTCGGGGGCAGTACGTGCTACCGATGAAGCACTGGGTAAGGCCGGGCAGGTATTGTTAAAGCGCTTGCGTTCTTCTATCCGTGAGTTGCAGTTAGATATGTTACGCCAATCGAGCAATCCGCCGGAGCAGTACCGCTCCCAGGTCGAAAAGTATTTTGAGCAATTGGCTGAGGAAGGCGCCGGGAATTCCTGATAGATATGCATTTCGATCTTCCATTTTCGATTGGATTAATCCTCCTGCTTGTAGTGCTCGCAGGTGCGGCCCTGTTGTGGAGCGTACTACGTTTGCACACCTGGATTCCCGTTCGCTACCGCATTACCCTCGGTGTTTTACGGGCAGCAGCTTTACTCGCAATATTTCTGGCCTTAACGAATCCGTATTTTGTGAAAGAAGATCCGGACCCGGAAGCGTTTGAGCTCGTTGTACTGGCGGATGCTTCTTCTAGTATGGAAACACCCGATACACAAAGATATCCAAACCGGGCTGACGTCGTTCGATCCATGATCGCTTTTGAAGAGGAGGATAATTTGTTTTCGGGACCGTTAAGAGAATACCCGGTTAACCCTTATCTATTTCAGGAAACGATTTTACCATGGCGGCTCGGTGGTGCTTACGAACTTGGTGGACAAAGTGCCTTGGCTGACGGCCTTCTGCAGGTCCTCAAACAAAGCCAGGATCGAGGTCGCTCCTTGGGTGGGGTCCTATTAATTTCCGATGGTCATGAGAATTCAGGTACGTTGCTGATCGAAGCGGCCCGACAATTTCGCGATGCTGCAATTCCCGTTTCTGTCATTGGCGTCGGAGAAAATGCACCTCCAGGCGACATCAGCATCCACTTCACCGATTCTCAACTTGAAGCGGAAGTAGGAGAAGTGGTTACGGTTAAGGGGAATATTGCCAATGCATTTAATACCGAAAAGACCGTAACCGTTCAGCTTTTCCGAGGCGGAGAGTGGGTGGAAGATCGAGTGGTTACTTTAGACGCTGGGGAAGAACAAATGATCACTTTTGAAGATCGTGCTGAGTATGCTGGCGTACGAACCTATCGGCTAAAGGTGCAACCGCTGGTAGAAGATACGAATCCGGCTTCCGATGTAGATTTTGCTACGATTGAGATCAAGAAACCTGACGAATATAAACTCCTCTACCTGGGGTCGCAGTTGCATTGGGAATTTCGTTTTCTTAAACAGGCACTTAAAGACGATCCGCGTTTCCTTCTGGATAGTTTTATACGAACAGGGACAAAATCTTACCTGCAGAATCGCGCTGCAGATGATGAACCGACACCTTTGAATGAGATTCCCCAGGATCCATCTTATTATTTCGAATACGATGCGATTATCGTGGATACAGAACTGACCCCTTTGTTGAGCGAAGAGATTTTACAGGCTCTTCGAAATGTTGTGACGCGTCGCGGAGCTGGCCTGCTTGCTTTTGGTCCGATGGATAAATCACCCAAGGTGCTGACATCCATGTTACCCGTTAAAGAAGCGGAAGTTATTTTATACAAAGACAAACGCTACCTGGACCTGGAAGCAGATCCCGTTTTTACCGGAAACAAAGGCGGCTCGCTTTTTCAAAATCCTGGACCTTTTTTACCGGAAAACACGCCGATCTATTTAGGGACGAAGGTCAGTCGTGGAGGCAGGACATCAGCCATGACCAAGGGCCGTAAAAATCCTATTATGGTGGTTCAAGCATTTGGAGCCGGCAGCACCGCTTACCTGGGTACTGGAAATACCTGGCGTTGGCGGATGGAGTCCGACAAGGGAGAAGAGCAGCACGGTTTGTTTTGGCGGCAACTTTTGTTTTGGTTAGCCAGTGGAGGGAAAGACCGCCTCGATATGCCTCTGCAAGGAACGGTTCAATCGCTCGACAGCGAAGTTGACCTCGATCTGAAAGTGCGCGCGCAGGATTTCGGAACAGAATCAGAAGCCCGTGTGACGGCTTATGTTGAAAAGCCGAGTGGCGAAAGATCCGATGTGTTGCTTAATCCATCTCTCACTTTGCCAGGGCGTTATGAGGCCGACTTTCAGGCTGATGAGCCTGGTGAATTTCATGTGCGGTACTCCGTGGTGTATGCCGATGGAGAGCTTCTCGAGCAGGACGCATTTTTTGCGGTTTCACCCACGGGCCCTGAATTATCCGACACGTCATTTAAAGAATCACTGCTTCGGGATGTCGCACGATTAACGGGTGGCACTTACACCTCCTACCGTGATTGGCGATCCATCGACGACATTCCGGTGGCTGATCACATTCCGGTAGTTCAACAACGTGTTTATTGGGCGCACAGTTGGCCTTATTTTATAGTCCTCGCCTTATTTTTGTTAAGTGAATGGTACCGGCGGAGAATTCTAGGGCTGAAATGAGTAGCTGCACAAAATGGTTCAGTGTGGGATTGTGTCTTCTTTTTATCGGAGGGAATGGTTCACTGCTAGGACAGGAGCCAGCGAAGGAAGAACAGTCTGCATCTCCCACTCGTGCAGAAACGATCGATAGAGCGTTGGGCGATCTGGGTTCCAACAATGTTGATACAAGGGTTGGCTCCATCATGCTGCTTAGCAAATATCGAGATCAACGTGCTCTCAACGGAGTAGTGCAAGGACTAGGGGACCCGCATGTTCGTGTGCGAAGAGCCGCCCTTGTTTCCATGATTGAAATTCAAGCTTCCATGCCGCCTCAAGCAGTGGAGCCGATTATCATGCTTTTGGGTGATGACGATACAGAGATTCGGCGCATGGTGTCCTCGAGTTTAGGCATGTTGATCAATTTGTGGAACACTTACAACCGAGGGAATCAACTCATCCCAATGCCTCGAAGTATTCCCTTGCCCATCCGGCAACGATTTCTAAATGCCTTTCTTGATGAAGATTTGGTCGTTCGTCGAAACATGTTGAGCTATTATTTTTTTCTCGGTATCCAACTTCCAGAGACGATCTTGATTTCCCTTTTGCAGGACGACGACGACATGGTTCGACTCGAGGCGTTGCGGCTCAGTATCCGCATCACTCGTTTTGCTACGGTTATCAAACAGGCGGAAACCCTCTCGGTTGATCCGGTTAAAAGCATCAGGCTTCTCTTCACCAATATGCTGGGTGACAACCGAACTCCTGGTGCAATGGAGTGGTTGGAGATTGTTCTTAAAGATGAGGATTCAGAGGTTGTTCATGAGGCAGAGTTGTCTCTTTTTAGGATTGGCCCGACTTTCGATACGGCACGTCGTCTGACCGACTTGGTTTTGACGGGTCAATTTAATGGAGAGCAGGGGAAAAAAGTTATTCAAACGCTTTCTATCCTCGGTGAACGTGCGCAATCCCTGATCGATCGGTTACTCCAATCTGACAACCCTAGCTACCGCTTAGAGGCTGTGCGGATCTATTTGGGTTACGCGGACTTGCGGAGGGATACAAAAGAGATTTTGAGGTTAGCCAATGACAAGTCCGAACGTGTCAGATCTCAGGTACTTAATTTCCTGCGGTCCAGCCGTGACCGAGTTCCGATCCAGTTGATCGAAGGACTGTCTTATGCTCGAGATACCAGGGTGAGGGAAACGGGTCTTTCCTTAACGCGGTTATTCTCTAATGAAGATGCGGAACCCCTGCTTTTCGATTTTCTAATCGATGAGAATGCGCGACTGCGGATGATGGCCATTGATGAGTTTGTTCGTAGAAAAACATCGACTACCAAGGAGACTCTGCGCCTGTCATTGGAGGACAGTGATTGGCTTATCCAGCGTCGAGCCGTTACCCACTTGATTGGCTTGAATGATCCCGAAGAACTCAACTATCTAAAAGCGATGGTTGAAAAAGATCCTAAAACCCCCTTAGCTCTTTATATTAAAGACCAGATGCTTAAACGACTGGGAGTTCAATTGTGATGCGTGTAATAAAAAGACTGATACTTTTAGCCTGCTTGGGCTTCCTTGGCCACCCGTTGTTTTCTGTAGTGGAAATCGAGGAAGAACCAGCCGAGAAAGCTCTGCCACCGAAGGAGGTGCCTTACATAAAAGTCGTTCAACTTATCCAGGGTGATGCGATGCAGCGTCAGTATGCCGACGCGTTACCAAGTTTGTTGGAAGAGATTCGGACGCGAACAACCCTCAACGTGGATCCCTTTCCCATCTACATCGATTCGTTCGAGGATGAGATCATTTTTAAGCACCCGGTTCTGTATGTAAATTTTGCTGACCGGACTGATTGGAACTTAAGTCCCGGCGAAGTAAAAAACCTCAAAGCCTTTATTGAGCGCGGGGGATTCCTATTTCTGGATGCTGGAATCAATGCTTCATTTTTGCGGGAAAACTCACGGCATGGCCAAATGCATAGTTTCGCTGACTGGGAAGTTTCCCCGGAAGTCGATTCAGCCCTGAAGCAAGTTTTTCCAGATAAACGTTTTGAACCGCTTCCGAGAAGTGATTCTTTTTTTAAATCTTACTACGCAGGATTGCCGGATGCCTCTGCGCTACCTGAAGCGATACGTGAGTTTATAATAAACGAAAAGTGGCCACAGGGAACTTATTCTTCAATGGTCCTCAAACACGACGACCGGGTTGCGGTTATGGCGATGCCCATCATGGCAATGGGGTGGGGGAAATCCGAGTTTGGACAATGGACCACCCGAATAGGTTTTCGCGTACGGGAAGGCGCGGAAGGGTTATCCGAACGCCTCAGCGAAGCGGCCTATGGTGGTGAAAGCTACGAAACAACCCGTGAGGATGGACTCTCCGACGTAATTTATTGTGAAACACCAGGTACGCCTGCCTGGGTCGAAGAACCCGATGGTGACTGGCGCGTATTTCGCTACTACCACAGCCAGGAGATCAGTGATTATGCCCATACATTTTACACTCGTCTGGGTTTGAATATGTTTGTTTATATTTTTAGTCAGTAGGAGGATGAAAATGCTTTGGTCCACCAACTAGGTGTTCCAGATTTTATAAACTAATTCTCCTCTCACGATGCTGACTTTCGAAAATATTTTGTTAGAAAATCGCCCGTCGATAATTTTAGAATCTGTGGTTGGCAGCCAGGCTTATGGGACGTCGTTACCTGAAAGCGATGAGGATATTAAAGGTATATTTGCAGTGTCAGCTGGTGAATACCTGAACCTTGAATCACCTCCTTCGCAGTTGTCCGATGAAAAAGGTGACAAAGTTTATTATTCTATCCGAAGGTTTCTTGAACTGGCAGCGACGGCTAATCCGAATATCATAGAACTGCTGTTTATGCCGCCGGACTGTATTCGTTATAAATCTCCGAGTTTTACTTTGTTGGAAGAACGCAGAGATATGTTTCTGACAAAGGCAGTCTTTGAATCTCATATCGGATACGCAGAGGCCCAAATCAAAAAGGCACTTGGTCAAAACAAATGGGTCAATAATCCTCAGCCGGAGGAGCGACCGAAGCTGGAAGAATTTTGTTGGTACCTGCCAATAGAAGTAACGGATAAAAACGATTTTGTAATAGCTTCCTTCAGTTTCATGCCCTCGTTTCTGTGCATCTCTAGTGCATAAATAGTTTTTCCGTCATGTGGTAGGATCTCTAAAAAAGCGATGGCTTCATCGTACCCATTGGGTCTCTCTGAAAATATCGATGCCAATAGTTGCGCTGAATCTGTGTGACCATATTCTGCTGCGATTTTTAAAAAGTCGATTGAGCGTTCTTTTTCTTCGGCTGTCTTTCCTTCTTTGTTTGTAACCAAGGCCAGACTATAAAGTGCATGAACATGTCCCTCGAGGGCAGACTTCTCCAAAAAAGCAAAGGCTTCCCGAACATCTTTTCCCTTCCAAAGTCTATATCCTAGTTCTTCTCCGGCATTTGCATCCGAATTATCTGCAGCTGCTATCAGCCAGCTAAAAGCCTTATCCAGGTCCTGGTTTACTAACTTGCCGTCTTTGAAAATTTGATAGAGTGCTCGCTGAGATAATGAAAAATCTTTTGCCGCTAATTCTTCGAGCATCGAAATGGCTACTTCAACATTTGCTTGAGTTCCCCAGCCTTCAAGAAGTGCGGTAGCTTTATAAAAATTTCCCCAATCGCTTCCTAGCCGAATCGCTTTTTCATAGTTATCCAGAGCCGCGCCATAATCGGATTTGGCCAATGCTCCCGTCGACGCGATTCTGCCGAGTTGCGCATAAGCATCTCCAATGCCCAGCTCCGCTGATTTCGTATACCAGCTTGAAGCTTCTATGAGATCTGGTTCGTCTACCAACCCCAATTCCAGGTATTCTGCTACATTGTATTGAGCTATCGCATCTCCAGCTTCTGCCGCCTTTAAATAATAGTCGAAAGCTTCAAAATGGTCTTCTTCGACACCCAGTCCTTTTTCCAGCATCTCTGCAGTACGTCTTAGGCTTTCTGGGTGACCCGCTTTTGCCAAGTTTTTGAACCGCTCGAAGACCTTCTGATAACCTTCCGGGCTTTTAGGTTCTGAAAGTGCTTTTTCAATAGCTTCGTAGGCTTTATCCAATTCAGATGGCGGCCTGACCGGTTTAGCCGTTTTTTTTGAGTCGAGAGATTCTAGGAGTTCTCTGCTAACCATCACCCGTTTTTTGGGATCTATTTGGTCAGGGTTTACAGACAAGTTTGAGCTGTTACTTAAGATAGGCTCGGTGAGCTCATTCCGATCCTCAGACTGATTGGCCAGTTCAATGTTCGGTGCCTCGTCGGTTTCGTCATGTATAACTACCCATGCCAGCATAGCGATGGCAGTGACGAAACAGACTAAAGCGAGGGGTTTCATATTTAAAGCTCGGTTATCCTATCCGAACCCCTCACGCGATGGCAAGGTATGTTTCCCACACCAGCTGTGCCCTCTAGGTAGATACAAAATGGCGATTAGTGAAAAGCAACCTGGATGGAGGGAAGGATTCTGCCGAAGACTTAAGACTTTCTCAAAATCAAATTCATAGCCTCGGCGCGCGCGGCTGCGTCCTCGCGAAAGATTCCGCAGACGGAGGAGGTTATGGTGGTTGCGCCGGGTTTTTTGATTCCGCGCATGGACATGCAAAGGTGTTCGGCTTCGAGAACGACAATGGCGCCGAGTGAGTCCAATTTCGTTTGAATAGCGGTAGCGATTTGCATGGTTAGCCGTTCCTGAACTTGAGGTCGCCGTGCATAACCGTCTACGAGTCGTGCCAGCTTAGAAAGGCCGGTGATTTTGCTGCCAGGTTTCGGTAGGTATCCGACATGGGCTTTCCCAAAAAACGGTATGAGGTGATGCTCACAGATCGAATAGAAAGTGATATCGCGAACAATGATGATTTCATCGTGGTCCACATCGAAGGCCTGCTCGATGTGATCCGCAGGATCTTCTGCCAGTCCGCTACAAATCTCAGAGTACATCCGGGCGACTCTGGCGGGTGTTTCTATTAACCCATCTCGATCCGGGTCTTCGCCTATGGCTGCTAAGATTTCTCGAACGGCGTTTTCAATTCTTTTTTCGTCTATACTTAAACTCATAAGGATGGATGTTAATTCACAAGGTCGCCTAAAGATTCTCCATTATTGCACAGTATGGCAAGTGAGGGTTTCGCTTGAAGCCGTATTACTAGTTTGGCGGATTCTGGGGGATTAATTTGTTGACCAGCGGACTAATCGTAAGTCCTCGAACCAAAATTGAGAACGCTACCACCATGTAGGTCATATGAAGAATCAAGTCCTTAGAAAGTTCGCCGCTAAGCGACAGAGCCTTGTTCAGTAGCCTCTTGTGTTTCTGCTATTTGTTGAGCGAACTTTATTGGACTGATGTAGCCAAGGGACCTGTGTGCTCGGATGTAGTTATACTTCCAACGCCAGTCACCGATAA
>Ga0114999_10004149_pt1 | contig 17720 bp, 14 predicted proteins | sample ArcticOcean_MG_C_3_FD_89820 | JGI IMG/M metagenome (GOLD analysis project Ga0114999, IMG submission 89820) | Marine microbial communities from western Arctic Ocean - ArcticOcean_MG_CB8_126 | ecosystem: Environmental > Aquatic > Marine > Oceanic | place: Arctic Ocean: Canada Basin | collected...
CCGCTATGGACCATCACAAATCTGCTCTTGTTCGAGGACTATCGTCGTCTCACCGACGAGGCGCAGGCTGATGCAAACACCGGGCAGGACGCGCTGCCGCCCGTTGGGCCGCCGCCGATGGAACCGAAGGCCGACCTCAGGCGAACGTAGGCCGCGAGCGTGCCTAGGGCACAGGGCCCCGGTAGCGCCGCGCTCGGGGGCGCACGACGACGACAACGACCGTCCGCGCCATCTTGTCGTGCCAGCCTTGCTTCTTCGGATCGAAGGCTATCCAGAGGTACCCCAAGAGCAGCGCGAGGGCAGAGACGAACTTCCCGAGCGTCTCCCTGAGAGCAGCGACACCCAGGCCAGGGAGGCTTCCGTCTTCGATCCGGATGACCTTGATCCCGACCACCATTTTGCCCGGGGTCTGGCCACGGAGCCCCGTGAACAGGATGTAGTACGCGGTGCTGCCTACCAGGCCGACCAGGCCTGTGGGATCGATGACGGCCAGCACGAGACCGGGGACCAAGAGGATGAGCCAGTCGACCCCGAAGGCCAGGAATCGAACACAGAACCCCGCGTAGTCCAAGTCAACGACCGGGCCCGCGACGCGGAGATCCTGCGAGGGAGGCTGCATGGTCGTCCCGCAGCTCACGCAGCGTTCGGCCTCGGTGCCGTTTCGCATGCCGCAGGTGGGACAGAAAGTAGGCTCACGAGGGAGGCCATAGGGGGCATTGTCGCGGTTGGCCTAGGTCGCTCGCAACCAAGGCCAAGAAGAAAGGCCCTGGCCAAATGCCGCGGCCTCCCCAAGGGCTATTGGCCGTCGCTATTCGAGGAAGTCGCGCAGCTTGCGGGACCGAGAAGGATGGCGCAACTTGCGGAGCGCCTTAGCCTCGATCTGGCGGATGCGCTCACGCGTGACGCCGAAGTCGCGCCCGACCTCTTCCAGCGTGCGGCTACGGCCATCTTCCAGGCCGAAGCGCAGACGCAGCACGCGCCGCTCGCGATCGCTCAGCGTTGCGAGAACGTCGCCGACCTGCTCGCGCAACAACTGAAACGTGGCCGCATCTGCTGGCGCCGGGGCGCTACGGTCCTCGATGAAGTCGCCGAGGTGAGAGTCTTCCTCTTCGCCAATGGGCGTCTCCAGTGATACCGGCTCTTGGGAGACTTTAAGGATCTCGCGCACGCGCTCCGGCGGGACCTCCATGCCGATGGAGATTTCCTGCGTAGTCGGCTCCCGCCCATATTCTTGGACGAGGCGCCGGCTGACGCGCATGAGCTTATTGATCGTTTCGACCATGTGTACCGGGATGCGGATGGTACGGGCCTGATCCGCGATGGCCCGGGTGATGGCTTGCCGGATCCACCACGTCGCGTAGGTCGAGAACTTGTAACCCTTGCGATAGTCAAACTTCTCGACGGCACGGATGAGGCCGATGTTGCCCTCTTGGATCAAATCCAGCAGCGACATCCCACGGCCGATGTACTTCTTCGCGACACTAACGACCAGGCGGAGGTTCGCCTCGGCCAAGTGCTTCTGCGAGCGCTCGCCGTCGCGGGCAACCTTGGCGTAATAGGAGCGGAAGCCCAGTTCGTTGGACTCCAGCAAGATGGCTAGGTCGGCGTCTTGGAGGGCGTCGGGGATGGCCTTAATACGCATCTCCGGGCCCAAGGCCTCGACGGCCTCCGGGGGGACCATCCGGCTATCGAGAGACAGCCGGATGACATCCTGCATCACCTCCAGCGGCTCCTTCTTGAAGCGCACCGCGAAGGACTCCAACATCTCAAAGTTGATCTCGCCATCGATGGCCGCTCGAATCTTCTCGTCGTTGACTAGCGTACCAAGCTCGACGGGGCCCTTGATGCCCAGGTGCTTAACCAGGGTGTCGATGAGCGTTGCGTGGCCTGTCAACCGCGCCAGGAGTTCCCGGACGGTGTCCGTGGCTCGAATTTCGCGCCCGCCGTTGGCTTCCTCGAGGACGGCCCGAAGCTTGTCGATGTGCTTGCCGGCGGCGATCTCCTTGGCCAGGCGCCGCTCATCCGCCGCGGTAAGCAGCGTGACGCGGCCGATCTCCCGCAGGTACATGCGGACCGGGTCGTCGATCAGCTCGGAGCCTTCGTCGGGAGCCTCGCTCTCGGCCTTCTCGTTGGCGGCTTCTCGCTCGGCGGCGGCGTGCCTCGCTGCCTCCGTCTTGGGCGCGGCCGCGACGGCCGCGACGGCCTGGGCGATGCCGGCCAACTCGCTGGGGGTCGGGGTTGGCTTGCCGTCAGCCTCGGCTACCGCTGTGGCGGCACTCTTACCGGCAATCGCCTTTTCCTCGACGTCCTCTTTGGTTTCGCGGGGTGCTGTCTGCTTGCGGGTAGCCAATGCGGTATTCCTAACCGATGCGAATGGCGCCCTTTAGGGCGCCTTCGTTCCTTCGGTGTAGAGCTCTCGTAGCCGCTCGTTGACGCCCAAATCAGGCGCCTGGCCGAGCTCCTCTTCGTCACTCGCCATAACCATTCGTTCCTGCTCCTTGAGGTCCCGGAGGAACCGAATCTCAAGGTCACGCGCGCAACTGTCGAATGCGCCCGTCCGTTGCTTCGGGTCCATCCCGGGAAGTTCCAGGATCAAGAGACCATCGAGAAGGTCAGCGAGGTGACCATCAAGCCGCGAACGCGTGCCCTCAATTGTACCACCGCCCTGGAGTGCGCTCAACAGTGCTCGGTTCTCAGGACGCTGGAAATGGTCTGCGCGAAGCTCCGTTCCGCGAGGTAGTAGCTCGGGGTAATTCACCAGCAATGCCAGTAGGTGCGTCTCCTTCGGATCGCCATCCGCGCGCCGGAAGGGAGTCGCGGCCTCGGCCGGCTCCGCCATCGCCTGACGCGCGGGCCGTTGGGCGCCAGCGCGTGGCCTGCGACCGAGGTGGGCGACTAGGGTAGCAGCCTCCACCTCTAATATTTTCGCCAGACGGCCGACGTAGCGGTCCTGCTCAGTCCAGCTCGCGGAGAAAACGATTTCCCTGAGCGCCTCGGCCGCCTGCGCTTTGGCAGCGGCCGTGCTCAGGTCCATGTGCGCTGGCGCGGCATCCAACAGAAACTCAGCCAGCGACGACGCCTCGTCCACGGCGTGCCGCCACAGCGATGCGTCCGTCCGTATCAAGTCGTCGGGGTCCTTGCCCAGCGGCAGCCGCGCCACGCGGAACACGTCGAACACCATCGAGCGCTGCCGCAAGGCGTTACGGCGTCCGCGAGTAGCACCGGCGTTGCGCTGCGCCAGATCCAGCAGGCTCCGGAACATCGCTCCTTGGCCAGCTGCGTCGGCGTCCAGCGCAAGGACGACGGTGTCGGCCCGCGCCAGCAACAGATCAACCTGCGCTTGCGTCAGCGCCGTGCCCATCGACGCGACCACGTTGCGGAAGCCTTTCTCATGCGCGGCGATGACGTCCATGTAGCCTTCGACCACCACGGCGCGGCGCCCGTCGTTGGCGATCGCTTCGCGGGCCCTGTCCAGCCCGTACAGCAGCCGGCTCTTGTCGAAGGCGTCCGTCTGCGGAGTGTTCAGATACTTCGGGGGCGTGTCGTCCAGCGCACGGCCTCCGAACCCGACTACATCCCCGCTCTCGTTGCGGATGGGAAATGTCAGCCGTCCGCGGAACATGTCTCGAACCGACCCGTCGTCGCCCATGGTCGCAAGGCCCGCGGCGACGGTGCGCTCGCGGGAAAAACCAAGGCCGTCGAGCCGCCGCGCCAGCTCGTCACCGTTGGCTGGGCCATAGCCCAGGCCGAACGCCGCGATGACCTCGTCCCCCAGTCCTCTGCCGGCCAGGTAAGCACGGACATTGGAGCCTCGGTCCGACGCCAGCGCGTCCTTGAAAAATCGGTTCGCTTGCTCGTTCAGCTCCACGTGCGGGCTACGTGGTGCAGCATCCGGCGCTCTGCGATCAGGGACTTCGACGCCGGCCTCTGCTGCCAGCTGGTGCAACGCGGAAGGAAAGTCAACACCATCGGCGCGCATGACGAAGGAGAAGGCGTCACCGCCCGTCGCACATGCACCGAAGCAGCGCCACGTCTGGCGGTCCGGAAAGACGACGAAGGAGGGCGTCTTCTCCTGGTGGAACGGGCAAGGCGCCTTGAAGTTACGCCCCGCCTGTTTCAGTGCGGGCACGTACTTGGAAACGACATCAACGATGTCGAGTCGCGCCTTGATGTCGTCGCTGATCGCCATAACCAGGGGTGGCGGGGCCACCCATTTCCCTCATCTGAAGTCTACGTAGTTCTACCTCGCCTCTCGCAAGTGGCGCGCGCGCGTTTTCGAGCCCGCGCACACGGTCACAAGAGCAAAGAAGCGCATGGATGCCCGCGCGTGCACCTCGGGCGGGGCTAAATCCGACCCTTGAAGACGTCGGATACGATCCCCGGCCGGAGGCCTTCGGCAGTCAGCAGCGCGAACTGGTCGGTCATGCCGGCAATGTAGTCGGCGACAGCGCGCTCAGTGGGGTCGCCACGCCCGAAGTAGCGCTCCGGTACCTCGTTCGGGCGGCGCAGGAACTCGTCGTACAGGAACTCGATGATGAGGCGTGCGTGCTTGCCCTCCGGCGCGTGCCCTTCCGGGACATAGACGGTGTCGAACATGAACTCGCGCAGCTCGGTGACCGCTCGCGCCACGTCGTGGCTCATGGCTAAGCGTGGCCTCGGCCCGTCGTCGTCGTAGCCCGCGCAGGCCCACGACGACTGGACAATGTCGCTCACCATAGAATCGAGGCGCTGCGAGTGGCGTGTGCCCAGCACCTCGCGGGCACCGGGTGGCAGGTCCTCTTCGGCAAGCACGCCCGCCCTGATCGCGTCGCCGATATCGTGAGCCAGGTACGCGACGGCGTCGGCGACACGAACCACCTGCGCTTCGAGCGTAAGCCGGTCGATTTCGTCCGCCTGGAGGAAGTCGCCACGCGGCTTCGAGTGGTGGAGGATGGCGTCGCGGGCCTCGTGGGTCAGGTTCAGGCCTTCGCCGTCCTTCTCCAGCACATCGATGGTGCGCAGGCTCTGCTCGTTGTGGCGAAAGCCACCCGGCAGCAGGCTGTCGAGCACCTGCTCGCCGATGTGGCCAAAGGGCGTATGCCCGACATCGTGGCCAAGCCCCGCCGCCTCCACAAGGTCTTCGTTGAGCCGCAGCGCACGAGCGATAGTGCGTGCGATCTGGGTGACCTCCAGCGTATGCGTCAGGCGCGTCACGAAATGATCGCCAACCGGGGCGACGAACACCTGCGTCTTGTGCTTGAGGCGGCGGAAGGCGTTGGTGTGGATGATGCGGTCGCGGTCGCGCTGAAACTCGGTGCGCAGCGCATCCAAGGGCTCGGGCTTTACTCGCCCGCGCGTCTTGCTACTCAGCGAGGCGTGGGAGGACAAGCGCTCCGCCTCCCACGCCTCGATGCGCTCGCGGACGTGGGCTGGGCTGGGACGGGGGGAGTCAATCGGGCCGGAAGGCATGGGGCGATTGTAACGGTGGGCCGGGAGTGCAGAAAGGGCGGCGCTTGGCGCCGCCCTTTCTGCACTCCCGGCTTGCTCTGGCTTATGCCTTGAAGAAGTCGAGGCAAATACGGTCAAACTCTTCGCGCTTCTCGACCTGGGCCCAATGACCGCAGTGCTGGAAGACGTACATGCGGGCATTCTGGAAGCGTTTGAGCATAAGGAACCCGGCCTCGATGGCGCCCCCCTTGTCCTCTTGGCCCCAGATAATCAAGGTCGGAACGGTGTTCTTGGCCAACTCGAAGTAGTAGTCCTCTCGGGGCTGTTTACTCCGGCGAGCGTACTGCTCGAGGGCCTCAGGCGTCGTCGCCGCGTCGAATCGCTCTTGGACGACCTCGTCAGTGATGATTGAGGCGTCGTAGATCAGACTCTCGGCCAGTACCCGCATCTTCTCCAACGTGGGTCCCTCACCGCGGTAGAACTTGCCGATGTTGGCCAACGCCTCCTGAGGCGTCGGCTGGATAAATGTCACGGACGACGGCTGGCTACCGATCATGACCATGTGCTTGACCTTGTCCGGGTGGTTCAGCGCCAGGCCAAGGGCAGCCTGACCGCCCATCGAGTTGCCGATAACGTCGGCCTTATCGATACCCAGCGCTTCCATGAAATCGTTGAGCACGCCGCCGATCCAGCCGATGAATTCCTGGTTGACGGCATCCTCGGAGAACTCGGAGCGTCCCCAGCCCGGCATGTCGAACATGAGCACACGGTTGTTCAGTGCCAGGTCTTGGAGGTTCCCCTTGAAGTTGCTCCAGCTTGTAGCGCCTGGGCCACCGCCGTGGATGCAGATGATGGGGTCACCGGTGCCAATCTCGTTGTAGTGAATGCGAATCCCACCGGCAACCACCTCGCGGCTGGTCGATTCGTCAGTGACGGCCTGCAACTCTTGTCTCGTCGCCATTGTCTCTCCCTTTGTAGTTTTTCCTCGCGGGAGGATAAGAGGCATCACCGGTAGCGGTCAACGGCCGTTGACCGCCGCGGGGCGGCACCGTGATCACTAGAGAATGGGCAGGTAACGCTTGATCTCGTAGTCGGTGACGGCCGCTCGGTAACTGTCCCACTCGATGTGTTTGTTCTCGAGCAGGCTCTGAAGCGTGTGGTCGCCGAGCGCTCGGCGAAGCACCTCGCTCCCTTTGGCGGCCTCGATGGCCTCATGGAGGCTGCCGGGCAGCGCTACGATGCCCAGGCGCTCGCGTTCTTCCGCGGAGATGCGGTTCATGCCGGATGCAGCCGGGGGCACATGCGCGTAGCCCTCCGCCACGCCCTCCAGCCCCGCCGTCAGCATCGCAGCGAAGGCCAGGTAGGGATTGCAGGTGGGATCGGGCAGGCGGAACTCGACGCGGGTCGAGGCTTCCTTGCCGGGACGGTAGGCGGGCACGCGCACCAGGTCAGCGCGGTTGACGGCGGCCCAGGACACGGAGGTCGGCGCCTCGAAACCGGACACAAGGCGCTTGTAGGAGTTCACCCACTGCGCGCAGACGATGCTGATCTCGGGCGCATGGCGCAGGAGACCGGCGATGTAGCGATGGCCGACGTCGCTCAGGTGGTGTGGGTCGTCCGCGGCGTAGAAGGCGTTGTCATCGCCCTTGAACAACGATTGGTTGACGTGCATGCCGTTGCCGTTCTGGCCGGCCAGCGGCTTGGGCATGAAGGTCGCGTAGACGCCGGCGCGCATTGCCACCTCCTTGACCACCTGGCGGTGAGTCATGACCGAGTCGGCCATGGTCAACGCGTCGGTATGGCGGAGGTCGATCTCGTGCTGGCTCGAGGCCGCTTCGTGGTGGCTGTACTCGACGGGAATTCCCATTTCCTCCAGCGTCAGCACCGTGTCACGGCGTAGGTCGGTGGCGGTATCCAGGGGAGTGAAGTCGAAGTAGCCACCCTCATCGAGCGGCTGGGGCTCGCTCGAGCTCTTGAAGTAGAAGTGTTCCATCTCCGGGCCGACCATAAACGTGTAGCCCATGCCCGCCGCGCGCTCCAAGGCTCGCTTCAGTACGTAGCGTGGGTCTCCCTCGAAGGGCTCACCGCTAGGCAACGTCACATCGCAGAACATACGGGCGACGGCATTCTGGCGCGGCCGCCACGGCAGCACCGAGAAGGTGGTCGGGTCCGGCCAGGCGACCATGTCGCTCTCTTCGACTCGGGCGAACCCTTCGACAGCCGAGCCGTCAAAGGCCATACCGTGCTCCAGCGCGCCTTCCAACTCCGCCACGGTGATGGCAAAGCCTTTCAGATGGCCGAGGATGTCGGTGAACCACAGCCGGATGAACTTGACGTCATTGTCCTTCGCGGTGCGAAGGACGTACTCGCGAGGATCGCTCTGGGTTCTCATATCGCCTGTGTCATGAGGAACACGATGCCGGGCTCAGGCCCGCTACTCCGCCCCGGGCTTCAACTGGCCCAGCGCGCTTTGCGCTGCGGCGAGACGGGCCCCGGGCACCCGAAACGGCGAGCACGAAACATAGTTTAGGCCGAGCTCGTGGCAAAACGCCACGGACCGCGGGTCACCGCCGTGCTCACCGCAAATGCCAACAACGAGACCGGGGTTGACCGCGCGGCCCTCCTCGGTCGCGATGCGCATGAGCCTGCCGACGCCCGTGATGTCCAAGCTATCGAAGGGGTTCCACGGCAGCACCTCCTCTTTCACGTACTGGCGGAGAAACTTCTGCTCGGCGTCGTCACGGCTGTAGGCGAAGGTCATCTGCGTCAGGTCGTTGGATCCAAAACTGAAGAATTCAGCCTCGCCCGCGATCTCCGCGGCCGTCAACGCAGCGCGCGGCACCTCGATCATCGTGCCAAACTTGTACGGTACGGCAGCGCCTTCGGCGGCCAGCGTCTCGGTAATCACTCTGGCCAGCCTCGGATGGAGCCACCGCAGCTCGTTGACATGGGAGACGATGGGGATCATCACCTCCGGCTTCACCGACACGCCCTCCTTAGTCAGCCGGGCGGCGGCAGTGAAGATGGAGCGCACCTGCATCTCGTAGACCTCGGGCATCGTCAGCCCAACGCGCATGCCACGGTGTCCCAGCATGGGGTTCGACTCGCGTAGCGACTCATCGTCAGGCAGGAACTCGTGCAGGGGCGCATCCATCAGGCGAATGACCACCGGCATGCCCTCCATGACCTTGAGGATGCCGTAGAAGTCCGCCGTCTGGAACTCACCGAGCCGGCCGAGCTCTTCCTGAAAGACGCGCACCTGCTCGGACTCGCGGACGTGCGTCTCCGCGTCGGCAAGCCGGGTGCGCAGGCTCTCGCGCTCCGAGGCGGGCGCCTGCGCCAGTTGCTCTCGCAGCGTCTCCATTTGGCGCTCGGTCCGCGAGGCCTCGGGCCCCGCGGCTAGCATGCGCTGGACGTGGGGAAGCCGCGTGGGGTCAAAGAACATGTGCTCTGTGCGGCACAGGCCGATGCCCTGCGCGCCGAACTCAAGGGCATCTTTGGCCTGTTCGGGGGTGTCGGCGTTGGCCCAGACCTGCAGCCGGCTCTCGGCGTCTGCCCAGCCCAGCAGCGTTGTCAGTTCGGCCAGCTCGGCCGGAAATGGCATACGGGTCTCGATCTCGCCGACGAACACCTCGCCGGAGGCTCCGTCGATGCTGATGACATCTCCCTCATGGAGCACTGTCCCCCGCGCGCTCACTGTGCCACCGTCGAAGGACAGTTCCTCGCAACCGACCACGGCCGCCTTTCCAAGTCCTCGCGTTACCACGGCCGCGTGGCTCGTCATACCGCCACGGGCGGTCAGGACGCCCTTCGCCTTCATGATGCCGTGGACGTCGTCCGGGCTCGTCTCGGCACGGACCAAGATCACATTTCGTCCGGAGGCGGCCAGCTCAACGGCGCGGTCGGGATCCATGGCGAGGATGCCGCTGGCGGCGCCAGGCGAGCCGCCCCCGCCCTCGGCGAAGAGGCGCCCGTCGCTCACCGCTTTGGCCTTCGCCTTCTCCTCGAAGCGGGGTAGCAGAATCTGCGGCACGTTCTCCGCGCCGATCCTGCCGAGGGCTTCCTTTCGGCTGAGGACCTCTTCACCCACGAAGTCCACTGCAATCTTCACCGCGGCCAGTGCAGTCCGTTTGGCCGTGCGCGTTTGGAGAATGTAGAGCTTGCCCCGCTCGACGGTGAATTCGATGTCCTGGACTTCGCGGTAGTGCGCTTCCAGCTTGCGGGCAGTGCCCTCAAGTTGCGTATAGACCTCCGGCATGTCCCTGGCGAGCTGTGCGATGGGGGCCGGTGTGCGCACCCCTGCCACGACGTCTTCGCCCTGGGCGTTGGTCAGGAATTCGCCGTAGAGCATCTTCTCGCCCGTGGCGGGACTGCGCGTGAAGAGGACCCCGGTGCCGCTATCAAGGCCGAGGTTCCCGAACACCATCGCCATGATGGTGCACCCCGTCCCGAGGTCGTGGGGGATGCCGTGGAAGTCCCGGTAGGTATTTGCCCTCGGGTTGTTCCATGAGATGAAGACCGCCTCCACCGCCTGCCGGAGCAGGTCCCACGGATCTTGGGGGAGCTCGGCGCCGGCCGCTTCGCGGACCACGCCCTTGTAGCGCTCGACGAGGTCCGTCAGAGCGCTGGGGTCGAGCTCGTAGTCGAAAGTGAGCCCCCGCTGGGCCTTGGCCTCGTCTAGCAGCGATTCGAAGCGGCCCCGGTCGATGCCAAGAACGACGCTGCCGAAGCCCTGGACGAAGCGGCGGTACGCATCGAGGGCTGGTCGCTCGTCGCCCATCATGGCCGCGAGCCCGCGCCAGGTGTCATCGGTCACGCCCATGTTGAGGATGGTGTCCATCATCCCCGGCATGGAGACGGCAGCCCCGGAGCGGACCGACACCACCAAGGGCTCCGCGGCGTCACCGAACCGCCTTCCCGTTTCTTTCTCTAGGGCGTGGACGTGGACGACGATCGACTCCCACAAGCCCTCGGGGAGGTGGTGCAACCGGAGGTACTCGCGGCAGGCCTCGGTCGTGATGACGAAGCCGGGAGGGACGGGGACGCCGTTGCGGGCCATCTCACTGGCGTGGGCCCCCTTGGAGCCGAGCAGCGACACCATATCGGCGCTGCCTTCAATAAGGCCGTACACCATCTTGCCACCGGTCGTCGTCGCCACTTGTCCCCTCCTCGCGCGAGCAACCCGGCCCACCCCGGGAGGCGATCATGCCACGGTCGCTGCGGCTGGTCGAACCGGCCGGCCTGCTTGATGTTACCGGGGCTCGCGCCGCTCCCCGGCCGGGCGGAATTATAGCATCGGGCTAAGGCGCGGGTGTCGTCACGCGGTCGGCGTAGACGCCCCGATACTCGGGAGGAAGCAACACCGCGATCCGCTCCATAACCGTATCCGTCATCGCGCTCAGCGCCTCATGCGGTATCCGTCCGTCGATGGCGCGCAGGTGGAACGGCTCACCTATCCGCACCTGCATGTGGCAGAAGGGGAAGGCAACTCGGCCGAACCCTTTGATTCGCTCCGTGCCGGTGATACCTACCGGCACGACGGTGGCCCGGCTCCGTGCCGCGAGATAGGTGAGCCCATCCGTGCCTTTGCCCAGACCCCCGGGACGGCGAGTTGCTTCCGGGAAGATCAGCACCATGCGGTCCTGTTTCAGCTGCTCCAGAGCCCAGCGCACAGCGTCGACGTCGCGGCCATCGCGGTCGACAGGAAAGGCATGAAGCTTCCGCAGAAGGTAGTTGACCGGGAAGCTCCGGAAGATTCCCCGCTTCGCCATGAACCAGAGGGGCCGGCGCATGGCCAGAACCATCAGTGCGGGATCGGCGTTGCTCTGGTGGTTCGCAGCCACGACTACGGCTCCGGTGAGCGGCACGTTCTCCACGCCGGTGATCTCGACTCGGCCGAAGGTCGGCAGCATGATGCGCGCGGCGACGCGGCCCAGCTTGTACCAAAAGTCGGCGATCATCCCGCCAGCGCCTCCACAATCCTGTCGACCACGCTCTCGACCCCCAGACCTTCGGTATCGATCACCACTGCATCCTGTGCAGTACGCAGCGGCGAATCGCCACGCTCGCTGTCCAGGGTATCGCGCAACTCCAGCTCCGCGCGCACGTCCCGTTCGGAAACGCCGCTCCCCGAGGCCGCGAGCTCCGCACGCCGCCTCTCGGCCCTGACCTCCGGCGAGGCGTGCAGGTACATCTTCGTTGCGCTCGGCAGCACGACCGTTCCGATGTCGCGCCCGACCATCACCACACCGCCGCCCGCCGCCATTTCACGCTGTCTCGCGACCAGGGCCCGGCGTACACGAGGTGCGCGCGCGACAAACGATACGCCCCAGCCGACGCTCTCCGAGCGCAACTCCGCCGTCACCAGGCGTCCGTCCACTGTGACCTGCTCCCCGTCATCCTCGATCTGAATGGCGATGGTCTCCGCGATGGCACTCACCGCATCGGCGTCGTCCGGCCGTACGCCCCGCGCGAGCACCTCAACTGTCACCGCCCGGTACATGAGCCCCGTATCGACGAACCGGTAGCCCATGCGGCGGGCGAGCGCCCGGCCGACGGTGGTCTTTCCGGAGGCGACAGGACCGTCAATGGCGATAGTGGTAGCGGTGACGTCAGGGACAGACAAGGGGGCTCCAAGGCTCCGCCAGCAGGGTGAGCGCCAGGCAGTGGCGCCTTGGAATGGTGCCGCCATCCCCCGAGTGGCGTCAAGGGCACCTTGCACGGCGGGCACATTTACACCATATGCTGTGCTTGCTTTTGGGCCGAGTTCTAGCCGTTTGACCAATTTTCTGCACCATTGTATAATTCGTGCAGCACATAACGGTGCGTTGGAGCCGTCATTTGCAAGGTGGAGCGGCAGGGCTCCGCGCGAGCCCTCCTTTCCTCCGGCACGTCTCAGCGCCCCTCCGGGAGCGCACAGGAGCGATTGATAACCCCATGGTTGCCGACAAGAAGGGTAAGTCCGACGTATTTCCTCAACCTGAGGCCGCCAAGGCCCCGCGCGCCGTGAAGGCCGCCAAGGTGGAGGGAGAAGCCTACACCGCCTCCGACATCCAAGTGCTGGAAGGCTTAGAGGCGGTCCGCAAGCGCCCAGGGATGTACATCGGCAGCACCGACCACCGCGGGCTGCACCACCTCGTCTACGAGATCGTCGACAACGCCATCGATGAGGCCATGGCCGGCTACTGTGACCGCGTCGTCGTCGAGTTGCTCGCTGACGGCTCCGTGCGCGTCAGCGACAACGGCCGCGGCATCCCCGTCGACACGCACCAGGCCACGGGCAAGTCAGCCCTTGAGACCATCATGACCACGCTGCACGCCGGCGGGAAGTTCGGCGGCGGCGCCTACAAAGTCTCCGGCGGCCTGCACGGCGTCGGTGCGTCCGTCGTCAACGGCCTTTCGGAGTGGATGCGGACCGAGGTCCGGCGAGGCGGGCGCCTGTACTCGCAGGAGTATCGCCGCGGCATTCCCCAGAGCGATATCGTTGACGAAGGCCCTTTGGAGGACGACGAGCGAGACCGCACCGGGACCACCGTCACCTTCCTCCGCGACTCCGCGATCTTCGGGGCCGCCGCCTACGAGCAGGACACGCTCTTGCAACGCTTCCGCGAGATGGCGTTCCTCAACAAGAGTATTTTGATCTCCCTGCGGTCGGAGCGTCGCCCCGAAGACGACAAATCCTTCCTCTTCGAGGGCGGCATTTCCTCCTTCGTCCGCCACCTCAACCACAACCGTGAGGTTCTCCAAGACGACCCGTTTTACTTCGAGCGCGAGGTGGACGGGACCATGGTCGAGGTCGGCCTCCAGTACAACGGTGGCTTCTACGAGACTACGCTGGCCTTTGCCAATTGCATCAACACCATCGACGGCGGCACGCACCTCATCGGCTTCCGCGCAGCGCTAACTCGCGGCATCAACAACTACGCGCGCAAGAATAAGCTCCTGCGCGACGAAGCACCCAATCTTTCAGGCGACGACGTCCGTGAGGGGCTCACCTGCGTCGTCAGCGTCCGTCTCGAAGACCCACAGTTCGAGGGTCAGACCAAGGGCAAGCTGGGCAACGCCGAGACGAAGACTCAGGTGGAGCAAGCCACCGTGCAAGCCCTTGAGTTCTACCTCGAGGAAAACCCTCGAGAGGCGGTACGCATCGTCGAGAAGTGCATGACCGCGCAGCGCGCCCGGGACGCGGCCCGCAAGGCTCGCGACCTGGTCATCCGCAAGAACGCCATGGACGGAGGCTCCCTCCCTGGCAAGCTGGCCGATTGCTCCGAGCGCGACCCTCAGTTCTCCGAGATTTTCATCGTTGAGGGCGAGTCGGCGGGTGGGTCGGCCAAAATGGGCCGCGAACGGCGCACCCAGGCCATCTTGCCGCTGCGGGGCAAAATTCTCAACGTCGAAAAGGCTCGGCCCGACCGCATGCTGGCCCACGAAGAGATTCGGGCGCTCATCACGGCGCTGGGGGCGGGCCTGGGCGAAGACTTCAATCTTGCGAAGCTCCGTTACCACACGGTCATTATCATGACCGACGCCGACGTCGATGGTGCCCACATCCGGACGCTGCTGCTCACTTTCTTCTTCCGCAACATGCGGCCTCTCATCGACCAAGGCCACCTCTACATCGCCCAGCCGCCGCTCTATCGCACGGCCCGAGGGCGCACGTCCGCCTACCAGTTCGATGAAGGCGCCAAGGATACCTGGATGGCCAAGCAGCTCTACGGCCGCATCGCCGTCCACTCCAGCGATGGCAAGATGGACTTGGCCGGCCCAGAGCTCCAGGGCCTGGTGCGCGGGTTGGGCGAGTTCCAGGCTTGGGCCGCGTCTCTTGGCGTGCTGGGGATCGCTCCCGGCCTCGTCGGCACGCTCTTGCGGGGCGCCGAACGCAAGCGCTACCGCCTTGAGTTCAAGGGCGCGGAAACTGTGGAGGCGGTCGTAACGTGGCTGGAGGAGTCCGGGTACCTCGTTACTCCCAGGATCAACAAAAGTAAGAACCTCTACCACATTGCGGTGGAAGGCCACGGCACCATCGACCTGAAGTTGTTCTTTGAATCGCCCGCCGCTCACCGTGCACTGCAGCACTTCGGCCCCGTGGGCGCGTGGATCAACGGCCGCACCTACTCCGTCGTCAAGCGCGACAATGAGGTCGCCACCAAGGTCCCATGGTATGAACTCCGCGCCGTGCTTGAGCGCCAGGCCGAGCGCCAGGGCGTCAGCCTCCAGCGCTACAAGGGGCTGGGCGAAATGAACGCCGATCAGCTGTGGGAGACCACCATGGACCCGGCGGCCAGGACGCTCTTGCGGGTTTCGGCCGAGGACGCAGCGGCAGCCGACGAGACGTTCCATATGCTCATGGGTGACGTCGTGGCGCCGCGCCGCGACTTCATCACAGCCCACGCCCGTCAGGTGCAGAACCTCGACGTCTAGTGCTCTCTAGTCCAGCACGGCCACTGCGTCGACCTCGATAAGAATATCCGGGCTTCCGAAGCCGGACACCACCACCGTCGTGCTCGCAGGTGTCGCGTCCCCGAATATTTCTTGCCTGGCGCGCATTGCCGCTCCGTAGTACGCGCGATCGGTCATATACGTGGTCACCTTAACAACGTTCGCCATGGTCCCGCCTTCGGCCTGAACCCGCCGCTCAAGGCTGCGTAGCGCCTCGAAGGCCTGCGCTTCCGGATCTCCCTTGCCGACGAAATTCCCCGCTTTGTCGACCGATGCCTGGCCCGCGAAATACACCGTGTTACCGGCCCGCACACGGTGGTGAGCGCCGCGGTAGGGTTCGCTGCGCGTGATTGCCATGGCTCGCTTTACTCCGCCGCCCCTGCCTGACGAACATTGCCCTCGGCATCCGATTCGAGGATGGTGTGAAATCGGTACCCCCGCCGGGCCAGTTCCTCGCTCCCGCCTTGGTGGCGGTCTAGGATGGAGGCCACCAGCACCACCTCGTGGCCTGCTGCCTCAGCTGCCTCGATGGCATGGAACAGGCTCGCTCCGGTGGAGCACGCGTCATCGACGATCACGACCCGCGAACCAGCGGGAAGCGGCCCCTCGATGAGCTTTCCGGTGCCATGGCCCTTCTCGCCCTTGCGCACAATGAATGCGGGCACCAAGCGGCCGCCATCCTGCGCGCTCAGCAAGGCCACGGCACTCACCATAGGATCGGCGCCTAGCGTCGGGCCGCCCACTGCCTCGGCTCCAGCCGCACGGACGACAGGCAGCAGCGCTTCCCCGACCAGGCGCAGGCCAATGGGCGACAGCGTTAGGAGCCGTCCATCAAAGTAGTAGCTGCTTCGCTGCCCTGACGCTAGCGTGAACTCACCGAACATAAGCGCGCCCACCTCCTGCGCCGCCGCCAGTATCTGCTCGGGGAGGCCGTCCTTCACCTGTGTCATGTATGTGCTCCTCTTTGCGCGGCCCAAATGCCGCCACGGTATAGGCCCTTAGCCGCGATGTAGTCCCCCACAGGGTCCGGCGCGGCCCCCTCCAACGATTCGCTATTCCCTGCGCGCTGGCGTAACACCGTTGCGCTAATAGCGACCGGCGCCATCGTCACCCACGTGATTCGCGCGCTGGCCCCCGGCGCGACGGCGTCCAGGTCAGCGAGGTCCGGTCGGCGGCCGTCCCGCTCGACGGCCGCTACTGTCGCCTGCTCGAATACGCGAGAAATATCCTTCCAAAGGTGCATGCCCCCCAAGGCGTCAGCGCCGACCAAGAAGAACAGCTCGGCAGCCGCCATGGGTCCGGCATGCACCTCATCAAGAGTGTCCACTGTGTACGTGTCCCCCGGCCGATCTAACTCATTGGTGAGCAGGTGCAGCCCTGGGCGGCCAGCGATCGCCAACTCGACCATCGCTTTCCGGTGCTCGGGCGCAGACCGTGGCTCAATGCGCTTCATCCATGGCACGCCGGCTGGAACCAGCCAAACGCCCGCAAGCGCCAGTTGCTCGATGGCAGCGTCTGCAAGCGCGAGGTGGCCATTGTGAACAGGGTCGAACGTCCCGCCCAGCAGCCCCACCCGCACTACTGCCACTCCAGTTCCGCATGGCCAATCCGCACGGTGTCCCCTGAGCCAGCTCCGGCTGCTTCCAGGGCTTTAAGCACGCCATGCTGATCCAACAGCCGGTGAAATTGCATACGTGCGCTCCAGTCGTTAAGGTCAGCAACTGCGACAACCCGCTCGACATCTCGCTGCTCTACGACAAACGTCGCTCCCTCACGGTGAATCTGTACTCGCGGGCGCCGCGTTAGCTCGATGGGACGTTCGATACGGCGAGGCGTCTCGCGAGGCCCAGTCGGTATCGGCACTAGGGCCAGCACTTGCTCCAGCAAGTGCTCCACGCCTTCCCCTGTCGCTGGCGACAGGCCTAGCGGAGCCACACCCGCGACGTTGGTAAGAGCTCCCGCTTGCTGCTCCAGCCGCGTACGCACCTCCGGGATATCCAGCTTCGTTACAGCAACCACCCGCGGCTTTTCCGCGAGGTCACCAGGGTATGCAGCGAGTTCGGCCGCGACCCCCATATATTCATCAGCAAGGTCTTCCGCGGTTCCATCAATCAGGTGCACCAGCACTTGTACTCGCTCTACGTGGCGAAGGAACTCCAGTCCGAGTCCTTTACCCTCATGTGCACCCTCAATCAGCCCTGGCACGTCAAGAGCCACCAGTGAACGACCATAACGCTCAACGACACCAAGCATCGGCTCAATCGTGGTGAATGGGTAATCAGCAACCTTTGGTCGAGCCCGTGAAATTCGACTCAGCAGCGTCGACTTACCCGCGTTGGGTGCACCAACGATCCCCACATCGGCCAGCAACTTCACCTCAAATTTAACGCGGCGTTCTTCGCCGTCCATACCGCCTTCAGCCAGTAACGGCTCCTGGTTCGTCGACCCCTTGAAGTGAGGGTTCCCTCGACCTGGCTCGCCCCCAGCGGCAACGACAAGGCTCCATCCAGGCCCGACAAGGTCCGCCATGAGGGACGGCTCTTCCCCATCGAGGTCCCAGACCATCGTGCCTGCAGGCACTTTTACGACCGTATCCTTGGCCCCTTTACCTGTTCGACGGTTAGATCCTCCAGGTGTCCCATCAGCTGCCTCGATCCGTGGAGTGCGTGTCAGATGACCTAAGGACCGCAGGTCCGGGTCGACCATGACGATAACGCTGCCGCCCCAACCACCATCGCCGCCGTCAGGTCCTCCCTTGGGTCGTGCGTATTCTTGGAGGAAGGAAATGCGGCCATCTCCTCCTCTCCCAGCTGCAATTATTAGTTCTACCGTATCGAACATAAATCCTTCTCAGA